>JGI24705J35276_12237532_pt1 | contig 11638 bp, 9 predicted proteins | sample TergutNt197P4_FD_35276 | JGI IMG/M metagenome (IMG submission 35276)
GAAGCGGCCCAGGTGGAGTCCCAGATCCGCAAGCAGGAGATCGATGTGGCTGACCGGCGGGTGCGTAGCCCGATCAACGGGATCGTGGATCAGAAATTTGTCCAGCCGGGAGAATATGTTATTCCCGGCCAGCGGTTGTTTATTATCCACGACCCCAAAAAAGTATGGATCGAGGCGGAGATCAAGGAGACCAAGCTCAGCCGTCTGCGGCCGGGGCAAGTGGTTGAGGTCAGTGTCGACGCCTACCCGGATCGCCGTTTCACCGGCCGCATCGAACGGATCGGCAACGCGGCCTCCGGTGAATTCGCCCTGCTGCCAAGTCCCAATCCTTCCGGCAATTTCACCAAGATCACCCAGCGAGTGCCGGTGCGAATTGCCATCGAACAACCGGATGACAACCCCCTGCGTCCGGGCATGATGGTTGAGGTGGACATTGAAACGATTCAGCGTTGACCAGGCGCATTCCGAGTGCGGTCCCACCTCCTTGCGGGGGCGCGGCCTGGCAAAGATTATTCGGGGTGCGCTTTTGCCGGTGGCCATGACCGCCCTGACCGGTTGCACGGTGGGGCCCGATTATGTCAAGCCCGAGGTGGAACTCGGCCCATTGCACAATGCCGAGGCCGTGGCTTCCCGCTCATCCGCCCAGGGAGAGGTCCAGCTCGACCAGTGGTGGATGGGATTTAATGATCCGCAATTGGCCCGGATTATCGAGCGGGTCTTCAAACAAAACCTGGATATGCAGGCCTCGCTGGAGCGGGTTGCCCAGGCGCGCGCCGTTGCCAAGGCATCGGGCGCGAAACTGCTGCCTGTTCTTGATGCCAACGCTCAAGCCGCGTACGAGCACGCGTCGCTTGAAGACCCGCTCGCAGCCGTCGCCAATACAGCCGGTTTCCCACGGTACATGGAACTGTACAACGTTGGACTCAGCGCCTCTTGGGAAATCGACCTGTTCGGTGGGCTCAGGCGTCAGGAAGAATCGGCATTGGCCATGGCCGGTGCCGCCGAGGCGATGCACACGGGGGTACGAATCTCGGTCGCGGCAGAGGCTGCCGATACCTATTTCAGGATTCGCGGGGATCAGGCGCAATTGCAGGCCATTGAAGCCCGGATTGCCAATGAGACCGACTTGCTGGCAATGTTGAAGGAGCAGAGGGATCATGGCCTGGCCACCGACCGGGAAGTGGCGCAGGGTAAAGCATTGCTGGCCCATACCCAAGGGGCGGGAGCGCTGTTGCGGATCGATCTTGAAGCGCAGTTGAATCGCATTGATGTCCTTATGGGGGTACAACCAGGAACCTATGCCGGTGAGTTGAGCGTTCCTGCAGCCGTCCCCGCGGTGCCGCGAATAACCGCGCAGTCTTCTGATTTTTTGCGCCGTCGTCCGGATGTCATTGTCGCCGAACGGAGCTTGGCCGCTGCCAACGCGCGGATCGGGGCCGCTCTTGCCGGCTATTATCCGACAATCTCCTTGTCTGGTCTGTTGGGATATGAAAGCTATGTTGCCAGCCATCTGTTCAAAAATGATACATTTCAACCAATTGCAGCTATGGGTCTGCGCTGGCGGCTGTTCGATTTCGGCCGGGTTGACGCGGAAGTCGCCCAGGCCGATGCCGCGACCCGTGAAGCGCTTATCCGCTACCGGCAGGTAGTCTTGCGTGCCGCCGAAGATGTCGAGAACGCCTGTGTCTCGCTCGTGCAGCTTGAAGCCTACCGTCAAAATGTGACGGAACAGATCAATGCCTTGACCCAGGTCTACGAGGACTCGAAAACAGCCTATCGTGCCGGAATGATTCCCCTGACCGATGTGTTGGATGCCGACAGGCAACTGCTTGTCGCGGAAAGCGAACTGCCCCGCGCCCAGGCCGATGCCGCCCGCTCCGCTGTCCGTTTGTTCAGATCGCTGGGCGGGGGATGGTGATGCGCTTGTTCACAGGCTATCGAGGTGTACAGTGGCTCAGGTGACGGCCGAAGAACTGGCCGCCCGCTACGGTGGCGCGTACAAGTGGTACGTTTCGTTGACGGTCCTGATGGGGCTTATAGCGATGATAGCCTCAGCCACCATCGTCAACGTGGCGATGCCCGACATCATGGGCGAGTTCGGCATGGGCCAGGATCAGGTCCAATGGCTGTCAACGGCTTTTCTCGCCTCGATGACCGCCGCCATGCTGGCGGCAACGTGGGCGGTCAAAGCATTCGGGAGCCGGGGGGCCTACAATATATCGCTCATCGCCTTCGTGATTGGTTCTCTCCTGGGAGCGTTCAGCACCAACGATATTATCTTGATTGTTGCCCGGATAATCCAAGGCGCCGCCGCTGGGTTGGCCCAGCCTCTGGGCATGGTGGCCATGTTCCAGGTTTTCCCGCCCAACCGGCGTGGTTCCGCCATGGGGCTTTACGGCATGGGGGTCATCTTGGCCCCGGCACTTGGTCCCACTGTCGGTGGCATGCTCGTTGACAACTACTCATGGCACTATGTGTTTTTTCTTGGCCTGCCGTTTTGTGCCGCGGGTCTCGTGTTGTCTTCGATGTTTCTGGGGACGGCCACGGAAAGTAAACGGCCCCCCTTCGATTGGCTCGGCTTCATCCTGTTGTCGGTGAGTACCGCCACCTTTCTCGCGGGCCTGTCCAATGGGCAGCGTATGGGCTGGGATTCGGCCTTCGTGCAAGGGGCGTTCTGCCTGGCAGCAGTCACCATGTGTGCCTTCGTGGTACAGGAACGGCGCACCGCAACCCCGCTGCTCGCCCTTGACGTGTACTACAACTCGCGATTTGTCGCCGCCTCGGTCGTCGGGTTCATTCTGGGTATGGGGGTCTATGGCTCCACCTATCTGGTGCCGCTTTTTGTCCAGACGATCCAAGGGTATACCCCGACCGAATCAGGACTTCTCCTGATGCCCGCCGGTATCGCGTTGGGTCTTGTCTTTCCCCTGGCCGGACGATTAAGCGACCGGTTTCCACCGTATCTCCTGATTTTTGTGGGGATGGCTTTGTTTGCGGTCTCCAGCTATCTCATGAGTTACGTCGACACGGATATCGCATTCTGGACCTTTGCCTGGTACGTCGTGATCGGGCGAATTGGTTTGGGGTTCATCCTGCCGTCCCTCAATAGTGGTGCGCTCAGGGTGTTGGATCATCATCTGATCAGCGACGGAGCCGGGGCGATCAATTTTATCCGTCAATTGGGTGGCGCGATCGGGGTTGATGTTCTCTCGGTCTATCTGGAGCGGGAGACAACTTTTTATGCGCATGAACTCAACGCCATGCAAACAGGCGGCCACGCCGCCTCCACCCTCATGCACCAGCTGGCCGTGGCCCTTGACCGGGCCGGGGTGGCCGGCCATGTCGCCGCCGAAGAGGGCAAACGCTTCTTGTCGCACATGATCGCGGCCCAGGCCAATGTTATGGGCTTTCGCGAGAGTTTTTTGTTTGTGGCCATCATATTTTTTGTGGCGCTTTTTCCCACCTGGTACATGCGGGTGAAACAGCCGTCTCGGCCAACCCAGGCACGTCAACCGACGTACTTGAAATCAGCAAAATAGGTAATCACCGATGTTCGACACCATTCTCGTTGCCGTTGATGCCTCTGCCCAAAGGGGTGGAGTCCTGCTCCATGCGGCGGAGATAACCCGCCGTTTTTCCGCCAGGCTCCACCTGGTTTCCGTGTATGATATCGGTCAGTTGAGTGAGGCCAAGGTGCCTGGACCGAGCCCGGAAATTTTTGAAACCCTGGCAGCGGAAAGCAAAAGGCCGCTGGAAGAGGCGCAAAAAGAACTCGCCGCCATGGGTATTAGGTCGCAATGCCATTTTCTGGAAGGTTCGGTCATCGAGCAGATCGCGCTGCTGGCCCAAAGCTTAGAGGCCGACCTGGTTGTCATGGGGCATCGCTATGTTACCGGGCTGCGGCGGTTACTGGGAAGTTCGGCGGCCAAGGGTCTGATCGACAGGGCGCCATGCAGCGTCCTGATCGTCAGGGACGACAAGCTGGTTTGAGGCCAATGAGCTGATCCGATTTTGCTTTTCCCGGCGGCGGCCTGATTTTTGTTTTTTTAATTTGCACAGTAATTTGCCGCCATGGTAATTGACAGACTTTCAACCGTTTCTGATTGTGGCGCGGGATTCTGGCCAGGGCCGCCCCCATGCAAATGATCGCGCTATCAGGCCCGCTTTGCCGTCGGGTGGCCACGCGAGCCTATCTTTTAATTTTTTAGGAAATCTGATTTGGAGTATTACCGACAACAAAATCAACTGGGCTGTGGCGGTTGTCTGCTGATTCTCGCCATCGTGGCCCTGGTCACCGGCGGGGCTCCGGGCCTGCTCAACCTGTTCGGCTTTCTGCTCTATTCCGGCTTGGCCGGGGTGCTGGTGCTGTTCGCCGCCTTCTGGGGCTTTACCTATTACATGCGCCGGAAGGTCGTCCAGTACCAGGCCTCGCAGACCGAAAGCCACAACCGCTTTGTCTTTTTGCTGGTCAACATCCTGGTGAAAATCGCCCAGGTCGACGGCCATTTCACCCGGGCGGAATTAAGCGCCATCCTCAATTTTTTCCAGTACCATCTCCGCTACAATCAGGAGCGGATGTACTGGGTCAAGCAACTGGTCAAGGAGGCGCGGGGAAATCCCACGGACCTGCGTTATCTGCTGGAGGAGTTCCGCAACACATTTGCCTATGAACCCCGGCTGATCCTCCTGGAGCTCATCTACCAGCTCGTCCATACCAAGCAGCCGCCGGCCGCCGATGAACTGCGCCTGGCCCGCGAGGTCGCCCGGATCCTGCAGATTTCGGTCTATGATCAGCGGACCATCGAGGCCAAGTACATGTACCGCCAGCGGCAGGAGGCCGCCAGCGCCGGCCAGTTGGAGGAGCAGTACTACGCGGTGCTCGGCCTGGAGCCCGGCGCCGATTTCGCCGAAATAAAGAAGGCGTACCGGAAATTGTCCATGCAGTACCATCCGGACAAGGTCGGCCATCTGGGCGAGGAGTTCAAGCAGGTGGCCGAGGAGAAGATGAAGGAAATCAACGTGGCGTACGGCTATTTCGAGAAGAAGTTCGCGGGCGGCAGATAGCTGTGGCGGACAGCGGGAGAGGCAGCGGCTCAAATCAGCGGCGTTTCGATGGCGTACGTCCCACCAACCTAAACGAGAGAGGGCGAGCAATGAGCGGTGTGGCTAAGAAGATGCGGGCATTTACGGAGCAATCCTCCTGGATCCGGAAGATGTTTGAGGAAGGGGCCCGGATGAAGGCAGAGTTCGGCGCTGACAAGGTGTTTGATTTCAGCATCGGCAACCCCGATGTGCCGCCGCCGGCCAAATTTTATACCGTGCTCCGTGAACTGGCCGCCAATGAGCAGCCGGGGGTGCATGGCTACATGCCCAACGCGGGCTTTCCCTTTGTCCGTGAGGCCCTGGCCAAGCGGCTCGGGGCTGAGCAGGGCGTTGCCTTTGAGGCCAATGACATCCTCATGACCTGCGGCGCCGCCGGCGGACTGAACCTGATTTTCAAGGCCTTGCTCGATCCCGGCGACGAGGTGATCATCCTTGCGCCTTTTTTCGTCGAATATACATTCTATATCGACAACCACGGCGGTGTGCCCAAGATCGTGCCCACGGACCAGGACTTCAACCTCGACCTGGCGGCGATCGAGGCGGCGCTGAGCCCCAAGACCAAGGTTGTGCTGGTCAACTCGCCCCACAATCCCACCGGCCAGATCTATTCGGCGGCCTCGCTCGGCCAGCTCGGCCAGATGCTTGACGCGGCGGGCAAGCGGTTGGGCACGACCATCTTTCTGGTGTCCGACGAGCCCTACCGCAACATCGTCTTCGACGGCCACACCGTGCCGCCGTTGATGCCCACCACCACCAACGCCATCATCGCCTCCTCCTATTCGAAGGAGCTGGCCCTGCCCGGCGAGCGCATCGGCTATCTCGCCGTTCATCCCGCCATGGCCGGCAAGGCGGAGGTGATCGGGGCGCTGACTCTGGCTAACCGCATTCTCGGTTTCGTCAATGCCCCGGCCTTGATGCAGCGGGCCGTGGCGCAGTTGCAGGACGTGTCGTCGGACAGCTCGGTCTATGCCCGGCGGCTGGAGGTGTTCTGCAAGGTGCTGGACGAGGCGGGCTTGACCTATGTCCGTCCCAAGGGAGCCTTTTACCTCTTCCCCAAGTCGCCGATTGATGATGTCGAATTCTGCCGCCTGCTGGCCGAGCAGAAAATCCTGGCCGTGCCGGGCCGCGGTTTCGGCTTGCCCGGCTATTTCCGCCTGTCGTTCTGCATCGACGAGAAGGTGATCGCCGGTTCGGTCGAGGGCTTTAAGAAGGCGATGGCGCAGGCCAAAAAATAGGCTGTCCCTGGCTCCTTCCGCAACAAACAAAAAAGCCGTCTTCGCGAAGAAGACGGCTTTTTTTGTTTTCCTTGCCTGGTCTTTATTCTTGGCTCATACTATTTCCTCTTGGCAATGCAGTGGGTCACGATAGGAACATATTGATTTTTAATGAAAAAAATAAGAATATTTTTTTCATTAAAAATAGGAAATGATATCATGGGAGCATCGCTTCCATACCCGAGATGAAAGTCTGAAAGCTTCTTGAACGGTTGACCGCGACTTCCATATGCGGGGCAATGCGCCGCGCCGCGTCTATCCCCGATCCGCCTTGCGGATGACCTCGCACAGGTCATGGGCGATGGCGGTGATTTCCTGCTCGTCCTCACCCTCGGTCATCACCCGGATCACCGGTTCGGTGCCCGAAGCACGGACCAGGATGCGGCCGCTGGCGCCCAATTGGACTCTCGCCCTGGCCAGCGCCTCGGCAAAGCCGGGGATGTGTTCTGGCGCTACGCTCGAGGCCATGCGCACGTTCCTCAACACCTGGGGGAAGGTGGACATGATCGTGGCCAATTCGGAAAGGGGTTTGTTTTTCTTGATCATGATCGCCAGCAACTGCAGGGCCGCCAGGGTGCCGTCGCCGGTGGTGTTGTGGTCGAGGAAGACCAGGTGGCCTGATTGCTCGCCCCCGAAGTTGTAGCCCTTGGCCCGCATGGCCTCGACCACGTAACGGTCGCCCACCTGGGTGCGCACCATCAGGCCGCCCATGGCGTGCATGGCCTGCTCCAGGCCCATGTTGCTCATCACCGTGGCAACCAGGGTCTTTTTCTTCAGCTTGCGGCGGTGCATCAGTTCGTTGGCGCAGATGGCCATGATATGGTCGCCGTCGACAATGTTGCCGTGCTCGTCGCAGACGATCAGCCGGTCGCCGTCACCATCCAGGGCCAAGCCGATATCGGCCCCCAACTGTTTGACCTTGGCGGCCATCAGCTCCGGATGCAGGGCGCCGCATTCGTGGTTGATATTCTTGCCGTCCGGGGCGACGCCGATGGTGGTCACCTTGGCGCCCAACTCCGCGAAGACGTGGGGTGCAACCTTGTAGGTGGCGCCATGGGCGCAGTCGAGGACGATGTGGAAATCGTCGAGCACATAGTCTTTGGGAAAGGTGTTCTTCAGGTAGACGATGTAGCGGCCGGCGGCATCCTCGATCCGCGAGGCCTTGCCGACCTCGTCGGCCACCGGCCGGAGCGCGGCCATTTTCTGCGAGAAGATCAAATCCTCGATGTCGGCCTCCAGCTCGTCGGGCAATTTAAAACCGTCGCCGGAAAAGATCTTGATGCCATTGTCTTGAAAGGGATTGTGCGAGGCCGAGATCACCACCCCGGCGTCGGCCCGCATCGAGGTGGTGATAAAGGCGATGCCCGGGGTGGGCAGGGGGCCGACCAGTTGGACGTTGACCCCCATGGAGCAGATGCCGGCGGCCAGGGCGTTTTCGATCATGTAGCCGGAAAGCCGTGTGTCTTTGCCGATAACAATGGTGTTGCCCTTCACTCGGTTCTTGACGATGAAGGCAATGGCCCGGCCTATCTGCATGGCGATTTCCGAGGTCATGGGATAGATATTGGCCACACCGCGTACGCCGTCGGTTCCGAAGAGTTTTTTCATGGATGGGTCCTGTCAGGGTTGAGAGGAAAACGGATTCTTGGGGGAGAACAAAAAAGCATGGTCAGGGGAGCAGCCGTACCTTGTCGGGGGTGACGGAAAGAATGACAATGGGGCGGTGGTCCGGAAGAGTGACGCCACGAACCTGCACCAAGACCTCGTTGTCGCCCTTTTCCGTGGGCGGCCCGGCCGTGGCCCGGAACAAGAGGGGCAATTCCGGGGTGCTCTGGACAAGCGGCTCCGGAATTTCCGCCTCGACCGCGACCGTGGCCGGGGAGAATTTGGCGGTGGCGCCGATGTCTTTGCCATTGATCGGGATGCCGCGCACGGTTTTCTTCAGCATGGTTTCCCTGAGGGTAAGGTTGGCCTCGATCACGGTTTCGCCGATCAGGTTGAGCAGGGCCTCGCTGAGGTTGAGGCGCACCTGAAAGGTGTCGGATCGGTCGAGCCCATCTAAGTTGATCACCGTGGTGTTCAGCGTGTTTTCTTTTTCCAGGACGGCCTGGGGCCCGCTCACGGTGATTTGCGATGGTTTGAGGGTCAGGCTTTCCACCGCGAAGCCGGTGGCTGGTTTGCCTTTGGTCACCGGAACAATGGGGAAATCCTTGCGGGCCAGCCGGTCAATCAGCAGGGTGATGTTGTCCGGCTGCACCCGCTGCACCGTGATGCCGCTTGGCAGAGGAATGGAGTCCTCGTCGTTTTTCACCACCAGAGGGCCGGGCTCGGCCTTGCTCAGATCGATTGGCCGGGAAATGTTCTGCTGCCGCATCTCCTGGATCAGCCGCCGCGGGCCGCTCACCACCACTTCGATGTCCTTCTTGTACTGATTGCCGATAATCAAATGGGACGGAAGATTGCGAAGTTCAAGGGGGATGGTGACGGTCATGTCCAGGCGGTCCTCGGCGACGACGAAATACCAGAGACTGGCGCTGATGAGCAGGGACAGGAGCTTGAGCAGCCAGTGCTTGGTGATAAACGGGAGATCAGGCATGCTGGGTCCGTAACCGGGTCAGCCAGGAGAGCCAGCCGCCGGCGGTGGCGCTCGGAACCAGTAGTTGCTTGAGGGTGGCGGTCAGCGATTTGTCGTCGTGGAACGGGGTGATCCGGCCGTGCTGCACCAGGGAGATTTCCCGGGTTTCCTCGGAAACCACGATGATGATGGCGTCGGTCTCCTCGGACAGGCCGAGGGCCGCGCGGTGGCGGGTTCCGTAGCGTTTGTCGATGCGTTGGTTCTGCGACAAAGGGAGCAGGCAGCCGGAGGAATGGATGCGGCCCCGGTGGATGACCACCCCGCCGTCGTGCATGGGGGAGGCGGGGAGGAAAATGGCCACCAGCAGCTCGTGCCGCAGGCGGGCATCCAAGCGGTGGCCGGTGGCGACCAGGTCGCGCAGGCCGGTGTCGCGCTCGATGACTATCAGGGCGCCGATCCTCCGTTTGGCCATGTAGGTGGCGGCGCGGACAATCTCGTCGATATCCTTCTCGGTCTCGTTATTGGTTTTGTGTAGAAAGGGCGTCTTGCCCATCTGGGTGAGGGCGCGGCGGATATCGGTCTGAAAAAGGATGACCAGCACCAGCAGGATCGAGCCGAGAAAGGTCTTGAGCAGCCAATGGAGGGTATGCAGTTCGAACTTGCCCGCCAGGACATAGATGCTGATGATGAGGGCAATGCCGACCAGCATCTGTACCGCCCGGGTGCCGCGGATGAGCAGCATGGTCCGGTAGATGACGTAGGCGACGATGAGGATATCCACGATATCCCGCCAGCGGATGGAATGGATCGCGTCGAACATGCCTGGCAAAGTAAAAAAACCATGAAGAAGAACAGATAGCTATTTGTAGCATGCCGGCCCTCGCTTGAACAGGGGAAAGTCGTTTTCAGCCTGAAATGCCGGTGCCTGCTTGATCGGTTGATCAGCTATGGTCCCATCCAGGCCAGCCTGAATTGGACGCGGCGCCAGCAGGGCAAGGCGGAATTTGTTTTTGACAAGGATGGAGGAGAGTAGGGGCGACCGTCCCCGGTCGCCCCTACGCAAGGTTCCTGCCGTGACCATGTCATCCGGAATGAAACCGGTTCGATGGTGAGCGGTGCGAACCCTAAGGTTTTGCCGCAGCAACGATCAAAAGGTGACGTGGTCCTATACAAAATTCAGCTTTCTCAGATTGCGAAACCTGCACTGAGCGGAGCGAATGCGCACGGTACTCCTTGTCAATGACGACGGTTTCCACGCTTAAGCGTGAGGAACGATCATTCATATCTTGATGAGGCTTGAGCGGGCGAAAAGCCGTTGGCGCCCGGCCGGGCGACGGGCTCCGCAACCGGGAGAAGGGGCGAACTGTTCGAGCGCAGCGAGTTCTCGCCCCGCCGGTTGCGGAGTCCGTTGACCGGGGTAGTCCGGGCGGCTCGGCTGCCGTTTCTTTTGGTTCTTTTCTTTGGGCACCCAAAGAAAAGAACGCCCCACCGGCAGGAGACCAGGGCTGAAATTTCCGCCGGCAGAATTGAATGATGGGTTTCGCTTCGCTCTACCCATCCTACGCCCTGTCATTCGACTGTAAACGGGCCTTGTTCGACCGGAAGCGGGCGACCGGGGACGGTCGCCCCTACGCAAGGTTCCTGCCGTGACCATGTCATCCGGAATGCAGCCGGTTCCATGGGTGAGCGGTGCGAACCCCAAGGCTTTGCCGCAGGCGCATGGCGACGATCAAAAGGTGAAAATAAAAAAAGCCCGGCAGGGTTCTGCCGGGCTTGGGTGGTGCGATGGAGAGTGTTCAGCTTAGTTGCTTCTCCGGCGAGCTACGCCTGCCAGACCGATCAGGCCGGCGCCGAACATCAGCATGGTGGCTGGTTCGGGTACGGCTCTAACGGTACCTGAAAAGGTCAAGTCTTCTTGGCCAGCGGTGTTGAGATAATCTACGAAGTTACCAGCCACGTCAAATGACAGGGTCAAGATTCCTGCGTCGCTTTGATCGAGTAAAGCCAGAATAGAAGCTGCGGCCGGATCTGCAACCCAAATGTTACTGAGATTGACTTGAACCATCGGATTCCCAACCGCGCCGTCGATGGCGCCTCCTCCGGGGAGCGCAAAATGAAAAGGAGTGATCCCAGCCAAGGCTAAATCGGCTGAGAGTACAACGTTATGATCCCCATCATAAATAATAAAGCTATACACGGAGTCGGCAAAGGTTATGCTGTCATTTGTGACACTTGTAAAGGTAAATACGGGGTTAAATTCTATAGTTTTGCCGACCAACCACCCATTAGAAGCTGCGGGGTTAGCTGTATCAATCGTGACATTGCTCAATGACATGGTCCCGGTACCATCTCCTATGCAATTATATGCGACGTCACCGGTAATAGCAAAACTGTTGGGGTTGAGAGAGGCTGCCATCGCACTCCCTGCCAATAAGCCAACTGCGGCCACTGCGGCCAATACGCCCTTCCATAACCTGTTCATAATCCCTCCTGTGAATGATCTGCTTGATGAATGATCTGTTTGGTAAAGAAAAGATTTTAAGGAACGTTTTCGTTGCCATCTTTATTCACCTTCCGTGCCAGTTGGGCCAGCCCGTTTGGGCGGAGGTTGGTATTTTTATAAAATATATCTTCAATTCACGCTGTTATGCGGTTGGGCCAAAAGCATTTTCCGGTGAAAAAGATT
>JGI24705J35276_12237531_pt1 | contig 11636 bp, 3 predicted proteins | sample TergutNt197P4_FD_35276 | JGI IMG/M metagenome (IMG submission 35276)
CCTGTCTAAAAGAAATTGCCATCCTTGCGGCCCTTTATAATAATCCATTATTGCCTGATAGTCCGGCGTTCTCGGCCAATTGTAGGCTGAAATTGCGTTGAACCCGTTATTTGCCGCGGCATTGTAATGGTCTATGTGCGCCGGCATGAGAACAACAAAATAGAGATCCTCAATACCCCTTCCTCTTGCAAGTTCTCTAGCCCTCTCAAGCATTGCGGACGCCGATCCTACAGGCGCAAAGTACTCTGACCAGAAATATTCCCAAATAAAAATTACAGGTTTTCCGTCTATGCGCTTGTATTCCGGACGAAGCAGAAAATTGTCCAGCCAATAATTTACTATTCTTTCCCACGCCGCCATATCTTCCGTAATCAAGGGGGCATGGTTGCACCAGTGAATAGCAAAATCTATTTCATTTCTTCGCGGAGACTCAAGATATTTGGAAAGACCTATTGTCGGATATATCCTGTCTTCATAAGGACGCCTGGGATCATAATAAAAAGTAAAAATAATAAAGTCTATGCCGTAATCAATCATCCAATCCGTTTGCTGTTCAACAATCCCCGGAGCGGCATCATCGTACCAGCCCAGCAAAGGCTCTCTGTCCGGAAAGCCGGTCCTCATGTTTATGCCGTAGCCAACCCAAGGATCGGTTTTGCCGGATCCGGCCCAATCATGCCCGGATTGAGAAGACCATGCGTCAAAAAAATACATACCCAGAGATATATAATTAGGATCGTTTTTATTGCTGCTTTGCGCATAAGACTGCCCGCAAAAAAGCAAACCTGTTAACAAAATAACAGATGCTAAAAAGAATAGTGACTTCGCTTTTTGTATCAAATAGAACCCCTTTTAACGGCAATTACAAATTACTAATTACTAATTACAAATCAAAGACAGAATACCCCGTCAGGCTACGCCTGCTACCCATTTTTGAAAAGTTGCCGAACTCCGCCTTTTGTCTTTAATTTAGCTTTTAGGAGACTAAATATATAATACTTATATAAAGTATAAGACTACATTACCGGACATGCAATATGTTCTTTTAGGGGATTTATTGTAATAAGGAAGGGAGTACTTTTAACGGCAGTGAATAGTTAGTAGTGAATAGTGAATAGTTTTGGTGTTTTCGCGAAGCGAAAACCTATTAATCGATTTCGGATTTGCCGAAATTCAACAACTATTCACTACTCACTACTAACTATTCACTGCCGCTCTATCTTTCCACAGCTACTTTGATTCTCTTCTCATTTCCGCTGACGTCTTTCATATACACTATATACACTCCGCTTGCAACTTTTTCTCCGGCATTGTTTTTCCCGTCCCAAACTGCCGCTCCGCTTGCGTCGGTTTCTAAATCTCTCACTACCTGCCCCAACATTGTGTATATTTTTATATGCGTTCCGGCCGGCATATGCACAAAATTCATCTTTGAATAATTCGGTCCCTTTGACGGCTGTATCGGGTTTGGATAATATTTAACATAATCAAATGGTTTTACCGTTTTTTTCGCTCTCCCGAAAACCTTCATGATACGGTCTAAATACTCGAATCCAAACTTCTTTGTCGGCTCAACAACAGAACCTTCGCCGTGCTCGTTCCAGGCGCAAATTACCGCGGTGCGCATTGTCTGTTTCGGATTTGCAAGAATGAAACTGCGGCCGTCAATAAGATGTTCTTCAAACTGATCGGGCGTGGATGGTAACGCATAATCATGGCCCCAAGCGCGGTTATCAAAGCCGGAAAGCAACGGCACAATGAGAGGAACTTGACCGCTTGCTACCTTAGGCATGTTTAAAATACGCTGCCATCCCCCCTTATAAAAATTCATTGTTGCCTTATAATCCGGCTTTACAGGCCAATTGTAGGCTGTAAGCGCGTCGAATCCTGTACTCATCGCATCGTCGTATCGATCCTGTAAATCCGACAGAGGCGTTATGCAAACAACAAAATAGAGCCCTTTAAGCCCTTTTTCTGCCGCAAGTTCTTTAGCCCTGTCAAGCATTTCAGACGAAGAAGCAAATCCTATATCGACAGCTCTCTGGATAAAATTGTTCAAAATAAAAATTACGGGTTTTCCGTCTATGCGTTTGTACTCCGGCTTAAGCAGATAATTATCCAGCCAATAATTTACCATTCTGTCCCACGCCGGTTTGTCTTCCGGGAAATTATATTGGCTGCCGTAGCACCACAGAATGGCAAAATCTATTTCACCTCTTCGCGGCAGCTCAAGATATTTGGAAAGGCCTACTGTCGGCCTTATTTTTTGCTGTTCAGCAGCCCAAGACTCATAAAAAACTTCGAACACGATAAAATCTATGCCGTAATCAATCATCCAAGCAACTTGCTGAGCAACAATCCCGGGATCGGCTTGATCGTACCAGCCAAGCAAAGGCTCTCTGTCCGGGTATTCGATCCTCATATCTATGCCTGCGTTTTTATTAATCCAAGGGACGGCTCCAGCCCAAGAATGCAGAGATTGAGTAGACCATGCGTCAAAGTAATACATGCCCAGAGATATATAATCAGGGTCGTTTTTATTTGTTATTTTACTGCGGCTTTGCGCATAAGACTGCCCGCAAAAAAGCAGACCTGTTAACAAAATAACAGATGATAAAAGGAATAGTGAGTTCTTTTTTTGTGTCAAACTAACTCCTTTAGAAGATAAGAGGGCAGGATGATAAGAGGATAAGAGAAGCTAATTAGAAGAATAGAGGTTTGGATGTTAAGAGGCGAAGAGGAGCTTTGGTTCCCGTATTAAGACCTTACGGGACAGGCTCATTAAAGGATTAACGTCTTTTTATCAGTCTTTGCCATTGCTCAACTTCTTATCATCCTATCTTCCCATCTTCTGCCGTTCTTGCCGTTACCTATCTTCATAACTTCCTATCATCTTACCTTCTGCCGTTCTATCTTTCCACCGCTACTTTTATTCTCTTCTTATTTCCGTCTCTGTCTTCCATGTACACTATATACACTCCGCTGGCAACTTTTTCACCGGCGTTATTTTGTCCGTCCCATACTGCCATTCCGCTTGCGTCTGCTTCCAGCTCTCTTACTGCCTTTCCCAGCATTGTGTATATCTTTATGCGCGTTCCCGACGGCATATTTGAAAAATGCATTCTGGAATAATTCAGTCCTTTCGACGGCTGCATCGGGTTCGGATAATATTTAATATCATCAAATGCCTTCACCGCGCTGACCGTTCCCATTATTGCAAATACCGATAAATGATCTAAATACGCTATTATCTGTTTATTTGCGTTATCCGCTTTTGACTTTAACGGTATCCACACCTGCTTTTCTTCATCGTATCTTGATATCACTAAACTATCTTCATTCATTCCCGTTATGTCCGAATTATTGTACGGTATTCTCAGCTCTATCTCCCGCTCCGCTTTCTTCCCTTGCGCGTCTATATGCACTCCTATATTTGTATGACTCAATTCTCTCACGTACGAGTCCGCGGGCGCTAAACTGCCGTGCTGTTTCACATCGACTGTCACATCCTCGCTGAATGTTCTTTCCGGTATTATCATTTTCCCCGTACTTTGTGCGCCGTCTTTTGAGATTACCGTAAACTCTATTTCTGCCCTTTCATACGCGAATAAATTATGCGCCGTACTTGCTAATATGGTCATGCTTGCCGTTGCCAAGTATTCAGGGCCGTTATCATACGCTCTTACATATACTTTCCATGTCCCCGACGACGTTGCCGTAAATGTCCCCGATATCTGCATTGCGCTTGCCGACGTTATGCTTGGCGTTATTGTTACACTTTCGTTGAACGCGTTCTTTAGCACGACTTTCGTATATCCGTTTATAAATCCCGTTCCGGTTACCGTTATCAGCACGCTTCCGGCATTGGTGACCAGCGGCGTAAAACTTGTTACCGTTAACGCGTTATACACTGTCACTGCCTGTGTACGGGTTATATAATCGCCGCTTGTATTGGTTACCGTTAAATCAAATTTTGTTCCGTTTGCAATAGTCAATGGTAGCGCAAATGATGCCGTTATTCCCGTTGTTCCGCTTTGCGTTATTCCTGTCCCGTTTATTACAGTACTTCCGTTCACTAATTTTATCGCTGCTCCGCTCTGAAAATCTGTTCCCGCGGCGGTTAATCTCAATGTTGTTCCTCTTATTCCTATATCGGGCGTCACATTATTTATCGCCATGCTGTTTCCCAATACCAAAAATATTCCCGTCTTTGTTATATCGCTTGCATATCCGCTGCTTGATACTGCCAAATCATAATACCCTACGGCTGCAGCGCTCGGTATATTGAACGTTGCCGTTAATCTGCTTGACGAATTATATGTCACGGAGTTTGCTGTTATCGTAGCGGTTCCTTTTATCAGTTTCGCCGTTGAGCCTGTAACCAAATTTGTTCCGTTTATAGTAATGCTTACATTATTCGTCCCTCTTCTGCTTTCCGCCGGCATTATTGTGCTTATTGTTCCTGCCGGCAAGGCTGTTATGTTCAGATTTGATGACGCCGCGTATTCAGGGCCTCCGTTATACGCCGACACATAAACCTTCCAAGTCCCAGCACTGCTTGGCGCCGCAAATGTACCCGCTATCTGCGTTGCGCTTGCCGACGTTGTGCTTGGCATTATCGTCTGGCTTTCATTTGAAGCATTTTTTAATATTATCTTGCTGTACCCGTTTATAAATCCTGTTCCTGTTACCGTTAAACTTACTGCGCTTCCTGCTGTCGCATTCGAAGGCGTGAAACTTGTTACCGTTAACGCGCTATATGCCGTTACTGTCTGCGTTTTCGTTATATAATCCCCGCTTGTATTTGTTACCGTTAAATCAAATTTTGTATTGTTTGCCACGCCGGACGGTATTGCAAACGAGGCTGTTATTCCCGTTGTTCCGCTTTGCGTTATGCTTGTTCCGTTTATTACCGTGCTGCCGTTTACTAATTTTATCGCTGCTCCGCTCTGAAAGTCCGTTCCCGCTGCGGTTAATCTCAACGTTGTTCCTCTTATTCCTATGTCTGGCGTCACATTATTTATCGCCATGCTGTTACCCAACACCAAAAATATTCCGGCCTTTGTTATATCGCCTGCGTATCCGCTGCTTGATACTGCCAAATCATAATAACCTACGGCTGCCGTGCTCGGTATATTAAATGTTGCCGTTAATCTGTTTGACGAATTAAATGTTACCGAATTCGCGGTTATCGTAGCGGTTCCTTTTACCAGTTTCGCCGTTGAGCCCGACAGAAAATTTGTTCCGTTTATCGTAACGCTTACATTATTCGTCCCTCTTTTGCTTTCAGTCGGCGTTATTGTGTCTATTGTGCGCGTGACCGCCGATCCTGTTATGCTCAGATTTGACGGCGCCGCGTATTCAGGGCCTCCGTTATACGCCGCGACATACACCTTCCACGTCCCTGAGCTGCCCGGCGCCGTAAATGTTGCGGTTATCCGCGTTGCGCTTACCGACGTTGTGCTTGGCGTTATCGTTTGGCTTTCGTTTGACGCGTTTTTCAATATTATCTTGCTGTATCCGCTTTTGAATCCGGTTCCGTTTACCGTTAAACTTACCGCGCTGCCCGCTGCCGCGCTCGACGGCGTAAAACTTGTTACCGTTAACGCGTCATATATCGTTACCGCCCCGGTTTTCGTTACATAGTCCCCGCTCGGATTGGTTATCGTTAAATCATTCTGCAATCCGTTTTGCATAGACGGTATCACAAACGACGCCGTTATTGAGGTTGTTCCGTTTACCGTTATATCTGTTCCGATTATTGCAGGAGTTCCTCTGGTTAATTTTATTGTTGCTCCGCTTTGAAAGTCCGTTCCCGTTACGGTTAATCTCAGCGTTGTTCCGATTATTCCTATGTCGGGCGCCACATTATTTATCGCCATGCTGTTGCCAACTATTAAAAATACTTCATTTTTTCTTGCGTCGCTGTTATATCCGCTGCTTGATACCGTCACATCATAGTATCCTGCAACTGCGGAGCTTGGTATATTAAACGTTGCCGTTAATTTGCTTGACGAATCGTATGTTACCGAATGCGCGGTTACCGTACTGCCTCCCCTTACAAGCCTTACCGTTGAGCCTGCCAGCAAATTTATTCCGTTTACCGTAATACTTACATTATTTGTTCCTACTTTGCTGTTCGACGGCGTTATTGTGTCTATTGTGCCGACCCGCGAATTTATTATGTTCATAGTTAACGGCGCGGGATATTCATACCCTCCTTCATACGACAGCACGTACACCTTCCACGTGCCGGTGCTGCTCGGCGCCGTAAATGTCCCGGCTATTTGCGTTGCGCTTACCGACGTTGTGCTTGCCGTTATCATTTGGCTTGTATCCGATACATTTCTCAATATTATTTTGCTGTGTCCGTTTATAAACCCGCTTCCGTTTACCGTTATATTTACCGTACTGCTGACTGTCGCGCTCGACGGCGTGAAAGCTGATACGGATAATGAATTATATACAGTTACCGCCTGCGTTTTTGTTACATAATCCCCGTTTGGGTTTGTTATTGTTAAATCAAGCTTTGTTCCGGTGTCCAAACCGAACGGTATATTAAACGTTGCCGTCATTGCGGTTGTTCCGCTTTGCGTTATGTATGTTCCGGCTATTACCGTGCTGCCGACGACTAATTTTATTGTTGCTCCGCTCTGAAAGTCAGTTCCGGTTGCGGTTAATTTATGCGCTGTGTTTCCCCTTGTTGTTACGTCAGGCGTTACATTGTTTATCGCCATGCTGTTACCCAATACCAGGAATACTTCATTCTTTCTTAAATCGCTTGCATACCCGCTGCTTGATACTGTCAAATCATAACGCCCTACGGCTGCTGTGGCCGGTATATTAAATGTCGCCGTTAATCTGCTTGATGAATTATATGTCACGGAGTTTGCTGTTATCGTAGAGGTTCCTTTTATCAGTTTCGCCGTTGAGCCTGCCAGCAAATTCGTTCCGTTTATCGTAACGCTTACATTATTCGTACCTATTCTGCCTTCGGCGGGCGTTATTGTGTCTATTGCGCTTGTGTCATATACCGTCACTGCCTGCGTTTTTGTTTCGTAATCGCCGTTTGGATTTGTTATTGTCAAATCAAACTTTGTACCGTCCGTTATGCTTGCAGGAAGGGCAAACGATGCCGTTATTGAGGTTGTTCCGCTTTGCGTTATACCTGTGCCGTTTATTACCGTGCCGCCGCTGACTAACTTTATTGTCGCGCCGCTCTGAAAGCCGGCGCCGGTTGCGGTTAAATTCAATGTCAGCCCTCTTGCTCCCGTATCCGGCGTCACATTATTTATCGACATGCTCCCGAAAACCAAAAATATTTCATCCTTTCTTACGTCAATTGTATATCCGCTGCTTGATAAAACTAAATCATAATAACCTACAGCCGCGCCGCTTGGTATATTAAATGTTGCCGTTAATCTGTTTGACGAATTAAATGTTACCGAATTCGCGGTTATCGTATTGCTTCCTCTTACCAGCCTCGCCGTTGAACCCGCAACCAAATTCGTTCCGTTTATAGTAACACTTACATTATTCGTTCCTCTTCTGCTTTCCGTCGGAGTTATTGTGCTTATTGTCCCGGTTTTTAATAATCCGAAATCACTATAGTTAGGCAAAACAAGCTTGCCGTATCCGTAATTGTTATCCGGAGCAGTCCCTATCGGCCTCGCAAACGAAACAACAAGAGCTTTTAATTTTGCAGGCGTATCACATAAACTGCTATGCGCGACCGAAAGCAGTATAGCCGCTGCTCCCGCCGCATGAGGAGCTGCGAAAGATGTGTAGCCTCCCGGTGAAGGGGCTATAATGTCAGGCTTAATACATCCGTTTGCGCCGGGTCCGCGCGAGCTGCCGTTCCAAAGCGTATTGTTAGTCCAATTAGCAGCATTATTAAGGTCTATCGAGCCGGCGGTCAATACTCTTTCCTGCGTAGCCGGAATAATTATAGTATTTGCCCCTGGACCGCTGTTTCCCGCCGCTGCTACGGTTAAAATACCTTTATCAGTATAATTATTTACTATTGTGTTGGCTTGAGTTGAACCCATATCCAAAGAAATACTGATAATTTTTACGCCGTTAAGAAGACACCACGCGTACGCGTTCTCCATACTGACAACGCTGCTTATCCTTGAAATATACATTTGCGCTTCTGGAACAATATCATAAACTATTCCCGCACATACGGTGCCATGGGTTCCGTTTGTTCCGGAATTTTCAATAGCAGGATATCCTGTCTTCGTAAAATCAGCGGTTATAACGCTGCCGGGCAATCTGCTTTGGTAACCGTCATACTGTATATCTACAATACCTATCTTTACGCCGGCGCCTTTAATTCCGTTGTTGTTGTAATCGGTAACATTCATCATAGCATTGCCTGCGGACGCGGCAGGCGCTGCCTGTATGGAAATATCTATCTCCGCAATACCTGCAATACTGTCTAATTCGGGAATTAATGCAGCGTCTATAACGGCTTCTATATAATGTTCTGATTTTATATATTCAATTTTTCTTTCGTTAAAAAAAGAAAAATCAACGGCATCGGTATTAGTCGACGCGGTAAATAAAACATAAACTTTAGAATTTTCTCCGTAAGCAGGCGCCGACGAAGCCGCTTTTAATTTTTGACGGGATAGCTCAAGCAGCCTGGGCGTTATTTTACTGTTGCTTTGCGCATAAGACTGCCCGCAAAAAAGCAGACTTATTAAAAAAACAACAGATGCTAAAAAGAATAGTGATTTTATTTTTTGTATCACATGAAACCCCTTTAACGGCAATTACAAATTACGAATGACGAATTACGAATCAACGGCGAACGACAAAGGCAATTATGAATAAGTTGTAACCTACAGTTTTTTTGTTTTGTCTTTGATTCGTAATTCGTCATTCGTAATTCGTAATTGCCGTTTCTATCTTTCCACCGCTACTTTTATTCTCTTCTTATTCCCGTCTCTGTCTTCCATATATACTATATATACTCCGCTGGCAACTTTTTCGCCAACATTATTTTTTCCGTCCCATACTGCCGTTCCGCTTGCGTCTGCCTTCAACTCTCTTACAAGCTGTCCCAACAATGTGTATATTTTTATGCTCGTTTCCGCCGGCATGTTTGTAAAATTCATCTTTGCATAACTCATTCCTTTTGACGGCTGTATAGGGTTTGGATAATATTTCATTTTTTCAAATGCTTTTGCATCATTTGCCGTTCCCATTATGGCATATATCGATATTTTGTCTATATACGCTATTATTTGTTTATTGTCTTTATCTACTTTTGATTTTAGCGGCACCCATACCTGCTTTTCTTCATCGTATCTTGCTATTACCAAAGTGTCTTCGTTCATTCCCGTTATGTCGGAATTATTATAAGGGATTCTCAGCTCCATCTCTTTTTCCGGTTTTCCCTGCGAGTCTATTATCACCGCTATATTTGTATGACTCAATTTTCTTACGTACGAGTCTTCAGGCGCTAAAATGAACTTGCTGTACTGTTTCACATCGATTTCCACATTCGCGCCGAATGTTTTTGCAGGCACTGTCAGCGTTCCGGTATTTTGAGCGCCGTCTTGTGATATTACCGGAAATGTTATTACTGTGCCTTCATACGCGCCTTTGAAAACATATCTGGCTTCATACAGAAACTTTCCGGCGGCTCCGTCTCTGTCGGTATTATCGGCGTCCTCATAAGCCGTGAATTTATAAACCGAATTTTTACTGATTCTTATTCCGCCTCGGTACCAGCCCAGAAATTCGTATCCCGTATTGGCGGCCGCTGTCAGGGTAACAACAGAATTTTCTCGGTATATGCCGCTTCCGGTAACTTTACCGCCCGCTTGCGAGGACAGAATTGCGCCGTCTGTATCCTGGTCTATAACGGACGCTGTTATCGTATGCTCGGGAAGCGCGGCGGAAGGATTCAGTCTTTGTATCGGGACAAAACCGCCTCCGAGGAGTTTTTGGACATCGTAATACGCTTTCTTGGGGCCCAATATCTGATAATTCCTTCCGGTTGGAGTAAGCATTTTGGAATACGTTATGCCGAATTTTGCTTCAAACGGGTTGGGCTGACCCGGCTCTTCTATGAGCTCATAAATCATAATCCCTTTGATGTGATTTTCAGCTCTGTTGTTATACAAGTATTGAATATTGTTAACCAGATAGGGCCCCATTAACACATCTATATTGTCTTCCTCAAAAGGATCGATTTTTCCGTTTCCGTTGCCGGGGAGAAATGGAACATACTTAGATCCGCCTATACTTGTTTTGTCAAAGTTATAAACCCACATGTTGTATTCACAAATTATGATCTCCTTACCGTAAGTGTCATGCATATATTTCGCGGCGCTGTTCAAGCCGTCTCTGACAGTCATGGCAGCGGGAGAGAATCCGTCCCTGTTGCCTTCCATATCGGAATACCAATCCCATCCGATCAGGTCTATATCAACGCCGGCTTTTGCGAATTCCGCAAAAGCATAATCAAGAAAGCCGTAATGTATCCATGTTCCGTTGATCAGGATTTTCGCGTCCGGATCTTCCGCGCGAATTATTTTGATGGTTTGGATGGCGCTGCTGATCATGACATCCAAATATTTCTTATCCGCAGGCAGAGGTTCCGTATCTGCCGACATCCAGAAATGGCTTAGCTCAGTTCCGTCTAACGAGGCCGATTTATGCGCCTGAACATTCATCTCATTATTCACCTGATAGTATTTGACTCTTCCTTTAAACTGATTCGGTACGTTTGCGCCTGATCCGACGTTAACGATCGCCAGAACTGCAATGCCGTATCTTTCACAAAGAGTGATTACCCTTTCCAAAATATCCGATGTGAAATCATGCGCGTCTAAGCGGTAAATCTTTGCCCCCATTTCAGCCAACAGGTGAACCTGCCTTTCTATCTCCGCGTCACTAGACCCGTATCCGCTCCAAAACGTGGGCTGTCCCCAGCCCGGATGACCCGCGGCTCCCACTAAAAAATCAGGATCATTCGGCCATGGAACCGCCGCATAAACATCGGAAACGAAACATTGCGCGCTAAGGCACAGAACTAAAGCGAACAAAAAAAATAATCCCGATAATTGTGTTTTAATCTTCATGAGAATCCTCTTTAGAAGATAAAAGAAATGATGTTTACTTTATCCTTGCCGTTACCTATCTTCATAACTTCCTATCATCTTACCTTCTGCCTTTCCGCCTTTTGTCTTTAATTTATATTTTAGGAGATTAAATATATAATACTTATTTAAAGTATAAGGCTACATCACCGGACATGCAATATGTTCTTTTATGGGATTTATTGTAACCGGGAAGGGTTTACTTTAACGGCAATTACAAATTACTAATTACGAATAAAAGACAAAAAGTATTTCCCCTTGCCTCTTGCGGGGCGAGTGTGCGACGAATAAGTAGCACCAGGCACGAGCGGGCGCGAGGGAACTTAGTTCCTGTGAGCGCCCCGGAAGTAGCTTGACTACTTGGGGCTTGCGAAGCAAGAGGGTGAGGGGTCGCCGTTGATTCGTAATTCGTAATTGCCGTTTCTATCTTTCCACCGCTACTTTTATTCTCTTTTCATTTCCGCTGCCGTCTTTCATATACACTATATACACTCCGCTGGCTGCTTTTTCTCCGGCATTATT
>JGI24705J35276_12237530_pt1 | contig 11626 bp, 4 predicted proteins | sample TergutNt197P4_FD_35276 | JGI IMG/M metagenome (IMG submission 35276)
CAACGTACAGGTACCTTTTGGGCGAATTCGTGGAGAGCGTAACGACAGGCGAAGCAGGCGAAGGAAAGGCCGTTTCGAGCCTACTGCCGCTGGGGCAGTACGTCGTCCGCGAAAGCAGCTCCGCAAAAGGCGTCCTTGTGGAGGACGGGGATTACGAAGTGACCCTCGACTACCAAGGCAACTACGTGCCGCTGGTATGGGGAAGCACGTCAGTGGACAACAGGATGGCTTCGATGCAGCTGAACGTGAAAAAAGTCTTCGAGACGAGCCAAGGCAGCAAAGAGTACATGCCCGGCGCGGGCGCAGTGTTTGGAGTTTACACAGGGGAAAAAATTCTGAACCTCGCAAAGGGCAGCCTGATAGGGGTGCTGGTCACGGACAAAAACGGCATGGCGACAGACGCGTTCAAGGCGCCGTTTGGGGAGTACTACCTCAAGGAGATCAAGACGCTTTCGGGGTACGAGCTGAACCCCTACGAATATCCGTTTACATACGACGAAAACATCGTTGACAGCCCGCTTAAGACTCAGTTTGTCGACGAAGGCGTAACCGTCGAATACAGGTATGTGGACGAAAACAACTCGCAGCTGGTGGTAAAAACGTTGAAGCAGATACCGCAGATATCGTACAAAGTGAACGGCGTTGAGATAGACGCTGCCAAGGCCGGCGTGAAAGCGGCGGGAAGCCTGCTGGTAAGCACGGAGCTTACAGGCATCGACCACGTGGCGAAAATCAGCAACATCGGCAAGCAAACAGTGCAGATTGAATTTGAGAACGGCGGAACCGTTGAGTACAAAGCCGGGGACAAAAGCTTTGAAGTAGTGGTAGCCCAGCCGGAGGACAATGCCCTCGTTGAAGTCGTTGTTCCGGAGACGAATTCGACGGACGTGAGAACATCAAAAGACAGCGAAGGGAACAATGTCACCGCCATCAGTTTCAAGCTGGGGCTGAACAACATCACATACAGGGCGTCACTTGACGCAAGCCCTGGCACTGACTCGGCGAGGCCGATGATGAAATCGGGGAAAGCACTGATGTACAGGGAAACCAACATCGCAGCGGGGACGGACAAATTAGTGCTGGAAAACATCGACGAAACGGAGTTTGCAACAGACATCCCGTTCGTGCAAGAATTGTCAACCAAATCAAGATATACAGTTGACATCAATGAGCTCCCCAAGGCCGCAGATGTTGAAATACTAGGCGAAAGTGTAATAAATGTAGAACACGATGGCAAAACAGTCTCGCTTACCACAGATTCGGAGTTTGCAGCCGCAGTCAACAAGGACGGTGCAATAACGGAAAGCAACGCCGGAGTGCAGCCAGACGGAAGCGTCGTAAAACATGAGCCGCTCGCGATCGTATACTACACCAAAGACCTGACGATCAACGACATGAACAACTCAAAAGAGTTCATCAGGGCAAAACTGGGCGCGGTCTACGCAGAAGGGGAATTGACGTTTGCAAGCGTTCCGCTTTCGGCCTACAAGGACGGGGTTCCGGTGAAGCCGGGCACGAGCATGGTGCTCGACAAGATGGCTTGCTACACCTTCCTCCTGTCAGACGGGGTTACCCGGGCAGAAGTGGTGCTGATGCCGGACAACACGCTCAAAGCGGTGCTTGACGGCAAAGTGACGTCGAATTTTGAGGCGTACAGCATTCCGGTGCTCCAGTCCCAGGGAGAGACAGGGCTAGTGGTCAACAAACAGGGTGAGCCGTTCGCCCAAGCGGCGGCATACCGGATGAATACAATTGACGGCATGACGTACTTTGTAAACGAGAGCAGGACTTACACCAGGGCAGACGCATTCGCCCCTGTAACGAGGATTGAACTGAACACGGCAGACGGCGTAATGCAGGGCATAATCAACGACCTGGTTGCAAAACCGACGAAAGGCAAAGAAGAACCCGGAAAGCCTAGCGAGCCAAAAGAGCATTTTGAAAAGGAAGAGGAAAGCAAGGGCGAATTCGTGGAAATGGGCCTTGAGCCAGTGACAATTATAGAGGAAAAGAGCGTTCCGGTATCCGATACTGAAGAAGAAAGCCAGCCGGAACTTGCAGGCGAAGGCGCTCCGCGCATACCCAAGACCGGAAAAGAAGACGGCTTCCCATGGGGGCTGGCCGTGCTGATGGCGCTTGCAGCAGCATTGGCGATCACCGAAAAGCGCAAATATGCAAAACAATAAAACAATTTAATCAAACAGGCTGTTGAAGCGCTTAATGCCTCAACAGCCTGTTTGTTGCTACAGCACGTGTTTAACGGCTGCTATTTTGTGTAGTGGATAAAGAGGTCGAGCAGGTCGAGCATGTCAATTATGCCGTCGCTGTTTACGTCGCACATGCTTGCCGTGACGCCCTTGCCCCTGGAGTCGTTGACCTTGACCAAGGTGTCCCAACCCGGGGAGCCGGTGCCAAAGCCGCAGTACAGGAGCATGATGCCCAAGTCGAGCGCGTCAACGATGTTGTCCCTGTTCAGGTCGTACTTCGAGAACACCCTCTGGTCGATGTTTGTCGTGGCTGAGCCTGCGTCGATGTAAGTGTCGTAGTAGTACGTTATCTTTCCATCCGAATCAAGCCCGCTTGTCACTGCGCCCGTCAGCGTCAGCGTCGTGTCGCCTACCGCCCTTGGGGCGAATTTGAAAATGGCGATGTCAGTCGGCGCCTTGGAGGTGAACCCTTCGCTGTCGCCTGACTTGTAGACCAGCGTTACTGTGCCCTTCCACATTCCGTCCCCGGCGTAGCTCCAGAAGATGTCGGTCAATGCCCTAAACCCGTTCAGTGCCTCCACGCCAAGGCCGGCCAGCATGTTGCCGTCGATCGTGATTTCAGCCTCGACTGTCAGGACGTTCTTCGCCTCGCGGGTCGACAGTGTGAACAAGACGTCCTTGTCGATGTCGCTCTCAGCGTCCGCCCTGACGCTCACTGAGAAGTAAACGTCGGTGACGTCGAGATCCATGGGCAGTTCGCCGCCGCTAACTGTGAAGCGCTTGGTCAGGAAGTCGGCGTACGGCGTTGGAACGTTCGGGTACAGCCTGCCCAGGTTATCTTTGTAGGTTGTGGCCAGTATCCTGTAGGTGCCGTCCGGCACGACCGGGAAGCAGTAGTCGCCGTTCAGGTCTGCCGCAGTCCTTGAGACGCCCGGGACTGGGTTTCCGGCTGCGTCAAGCAGCGTTAGCTCAGCGCCCGGAATGATGGTCGACCCGGCGGTGACTTTGCCGAAGATCGAAGTGGTTTGCGCCGTCGAAACCTTGAATATCACGCCCGTCGCAAATGATATGCCGGGCAGGGTGATGTTGCCGGTGCCGTCTGCCGTTTCCAGCCACTGCTTGCCGGACAGGACGTCGGTTATGTAGTAGGCAGTACCCGCGCCAAGACCCCTGATTTCAACGGGCCCGCTGTACCTGTTGGCGCTGTAGTACGCGCTCCCCCACGGGTCGTTGACAAGGCCGCTCTTGAAGCCGGCCGACGCAGCGTTCGTCGTGGCGTAGAAAGAGTAGTAGAAGTTGTTGGCATCTTGCCTGAACGCGTAGCCCTCCGGGTAGTCCAGCCCGTACTTGTACAGGTTCCTGAATTCCGACTTGCTTATCCTAAGGTCGTTGTACAGCCCGAAATACTTGATGAAGTCGCCCCACCTGAATGTCCTGTTGGTGGTGCCCGGAGTGCCGGTGCCCGTTATGGTGGTGTAGCCTGACTGCCCCGGATAGAGCATGTCTTGGTTGGTCGTAAACTCGCCGTTGCCGGAGACTGTGTTGTACCTTTGCGTCCTGAACTTGGTGTCAAACACCGCGCCGACGCCCATGTGCGAGATGTAGTCAGGGGGGCCCGCCCTCTGGCCTTCGCTGGTGGTGTTCAGCTTGCTGAGGTAAAGGTGGTCGCCGACTACCGGGAATGTGGCGTCGTAAAAGCCCTTGTACGATTTCACCATGTAGCGCTGCTGGCGCGCCCCGACGCTGTCGCCTGGAACCGGCCTGTTGGTGCCGCCCCAGCTGAAATAGTTCATCGGCGAGCCGCAGGCGCAGTGCATGATGACCGTCGTCTTCTGCCTGTCGACAATGGGTCCGCCCAAGGTTTCCGTGGCGCCGCGTATCAGGTTGGCGTAGTCGTAAAACCTCTGGTAGAACGTGCCGTAGCTCCTTACGCATGCTTCCGGGTCGCCGTCGTGGCCGTGGCCGTTGGCGTAGCAAAGCTGGTTCCCGTAGGTGGAGTCTATCTTCATGCCGCTGAAGCCCAGCTCATCGAATATGTAAGTGGCGTAATTCTTTGCGAATACCTCCAGGAACTGCGGGTTGGCAAAACACGGGTACCTCGACCCGTCGTTTGTGACGAACCCTCCTGAAGCGTTCTGTGCAGTCACTTGGTCGATGTCTGCCTGTGTGAGCGATCCTGCGCTCTTGCCGTTCAAACCCTCGAAAAGGTGCAGTTTGTCTGCCCTTGTAACGCCGGCAGACAACGTGGCCGTCACGATGTTTGGCTGGATGCCGGCGCCTACAGTCCACGCTACGACGTTTATGCCGTGATCCCTGAAGAAGTCGTTGTACCCCCTGACCACTTTCTTGGCCTCGGTGTGGGTGGTGCACTGGGTGGGAAGCGGGTTGGCTTTGTAATAGGCCGCAAGGTCAGGGTCTTCCCATTTGTATGCCTGCAGCCTGGTCAGCACAGGCGCCCACCTTGAGGCGAGCAGGTTGTAGTTGGCTGCGCCGCCGCTGTTGCTGCTTGGTATGAACCAGTGGGCGTCCAGCGTAAGGGACTTGATGCCCAATGCCATGTAGTCGTAGACTTTGTCCATCAGGTTGGTGACGCTGAACCCTGTGCCGTAGCCCCATGACTCGCCGACCGGCGCCCAGGCCCAGTCCGGCATGTCTGCCGAAGAAGGAAGCACCAGGAAGTCGTCTACGGAAGTGGCAAGCTTGTCGTTTACGTGGATGTCGAACTTGTGGACGTCAACCTGGGCCATGGCCTTTGCGTACAGCCTGTTGCCGTCGTAGAAGTCGCCGTTGTGTACGGTTATGATGCTGGTCCCTATGTATTCGTTAGCTGCAGGGGTTGTCGGCGTCAGCGTTTTGCCCGGCCAGCCGACCCATGCGTAAGCCGTGTTGTGGTTGCCGGTGATGCCGCTGCCCCGAGTCGGCAGCTCAAGCCCGTACACGTGGTAAGGCATGCCTGAACCTATGCCGATGCCCAGGTTCGTCCCGTAGTAGTTGTTGTACGGTATGCAGGCAGAACTCGTCCAGAACCAGTTGTTCCTCTGTTGCGCGTTCGTGTTGGGGGAATTGTAGCTGGCGTTGCCTTGGGTGAAGTTGGTGGCGCCGTTGATGCCCATCGTGTCGAACACCGGCATGACTGTGTCGCGGCCCCACGAAGTGGCGCCGCCCTGGAAGGTCCAGAGCCCACCGTCAACATTGCTGCCGTTGGGCCTTGCAGGCGTCACGTCCTCCATCTTGAAGTTGTTTTCGACGAACTTGGTGATGGTGATGCCGGCCGCGTTGTCTCCTGTGTATTTGTAGTAGGTTGATACGGCTGCTGCGCCGGGCACAGCGTAAGAAGTCTCGATGACGAGCCTGCGCTCCAGCCCGAGGGCGGCGTTGACGCCGGTCACCGTGAGGCGGTCCCCTCTACCGAAGTGGCCGACGATGTTCGTTTCGTTTTTCGCATCCGTTGCGACGAACGCGTCAGTCAGCAGGGCTTCGTTCTGGTCGTTGCCGCTTGCCATCCTGGAACCCGTCCCTGTCCATGTCGTCACGTAGCCTGACTTGTCAGACAGCAGCTTTGCCGAGTTGTTGTGCAGGTCCGAGCTGCCGGTCCCTGTGCCGGTGGACCATGGAAGGCCGTTCTTCCACGGGGCCGTGTTGACGGCTGTGGCGCCGGCCGCGCCCAATTTTTCGATCGGCTTCGTCATCGGGACCTTCACCCCTCCGTCGAGGCGGTACACGACAACTTGCATTGTATCGTCGACTTCGATTCTGATTTTCCCGTCTTCGATGGCAGCTAGGTCAGCTGCGGCATATGCAGTTGGCTCGTCAAGCGCCGGTTCTGTGTCCGGTGCAGCTGCAGCGTCGTCCGGTTCGGCGGCATCGAAATCGATGTCTGCGTACGTAAACATGCCGTACGAAAAAACCAAGCCGAGGACGAGCATCCAGCAAAAGAATTTTTTAATGCCTCTGTAATGCATTTTCCTATAACCTCCTTAGTCAGAATAGAATTATGCCTCTTTTGTTCTGGAGTTGGGGTTCTCTGTTTTCAGCCTCGCTGCTTCCGTGCAGCGTGGTCAAACGGCTCTGTAGTCGCGGGCGAGCAGCCCAATGCACAATCCTCCTCCCCGACGAAAATTGTCAGCATTTATTAACTACTTGTTTATCACAAATGGCAGTGTTTGTCAATGGGATTCCTGTCTTCTTTGCAGGCGGGACCAAGTCATAATTTTCAAAAAACAAAAACTGTTAGCGGTGCGCCATTGATTTTATCGCTAATTCTTTCTATAATATTCCTATGGGCATGCTGCAGATCCCCGCCGGGGTATGGGGCAGAGCCCCATCTTGGTTGTGGGCGATAGCCCGCGTTAGTAGAAGGAGAAAAATCCCATGAAAAAGAGAAAAATGTTCGCGATTGCTCTGGTACTGGCTTGCGTTTGCTCTCTTTGCAGCTGCGGCGGCGGTGGGCAGACAGGCGGTGATGGCACTTCTGCACTGCGAGTGGGCTGGACTTCAGAACCTGACGTGCTGAACCCGCTCACCTCTAACAGCACAGAATCCCTTCAGGTTACGAGCCTTGTCTACGAGCCGCTTGTCGGCTACAGCGCCAACCTCGAAACCGCATGCAAACTTGCGGAAAGCTACGCATACAGCGACGACGGGATGACAGTGACCTACCGGCTGAGGCATGGCGTCAAATGGCACGACGACGAAGACTTTACAGCTGAAGACGTAGTCGGCACATACAACATTGTCAGGGATTGCGAGTTCAGCAAAGCTTCCGCCTATACCGGGCATCTGGAAAAAATATACGCACAGGACGACTATACGGTAGTTATGGAATTCAGCGAGCCTCAAGCGTTCAACTTGGCTTACGCCGTACCGATACTGCCGATGCACATCTGGGGAGGGATGTCCGAAGAAGACATAAGGCTGTACGCCGACAAGGCCCCAATAGGGACAGGACCCATGAGGTTTGTCGAATGGAAGCAGGGCGATACGGTCACGCTGGCCGGAAACGCCGATTATTACGGCGAAGAGCCGGGGCCGCCCGGCATCGTATTCACGCGGTACGGCAACGAGGACGCAATGGTGCAGGCGCTCACGGCGGGCGACCTTGACATTGTGGCTGAGCTGGGGCCGTCCGCTTGGGAGAGCATGCCGGAGCTGCCGGACATCCGGAGGGTTTCCCTGCCGGGGTTCTCTTTCCATATGGTAGGCATTAACTGCAGCGACAGCGAATCGTCGCTGGGGAACCCGATGCTGCGGGACAAAACTGTCAGGCAGGCGTTGAGCTGCGCCATGGACCGGGTGCAGATAACGGAAATTGCCTTGGCCAGCCACGGCTTGCCAGGATCGTCCCTGCTCCCCCCTGGGTTGCTGGGCTGGCACTACGACGTGCCCGAGCCGGAGCGCATGGACGGAGACATAGAAAAAGCCAAGAAGCTGCTTGAAGGCGCCGGCTATACCGAAACCGGGGGCAGCGGCATACGCGAGAAAGACGGGCAGAAAATGGCATTCAGGATGATCGCCCAAGAGTCCTCTCCGCTTGACGTGCAGGCGGCTCAAATGTTTCAGAGCATGGCAAGGGAGGCGGGGATAGAGCTTCTCCTTTCAATTGTGGACGAAAGCGCAATGGCTGCGGCAATCTTTGGCGGCGATGCGCCGGATTTTGACTTGTTCGTGTGGCACCGGGATTCGGACTGCCTTGACCCGAGCTGTCTGACGGGAATGCTGCTTACCAGCCAAATCGGGGCGGCAAACGACGTCCGCTACTCCAACCCGGAATTCGACGCGCTCTATTTGCAGCAGATTGTCGAAATGGACCCGGTCAAGCGCAAAGAGCTAGTGGGCGAGATGCAAAAAATCTTCTACGGCGACGCCGCGTACCTGATCATGTGGAACCAAGACAAGCTGCAAGCGTACCGCACTGACAGGTTTGCCGGGTGGGTGGAGACGCCGGGAGGCGTAATCTGCAATGTTACGTACGATAATTATACCAATATCAAGCCACTTCAGGCGGCAGAAAGGGTATCTGATGAAAGATGAAATAGCAGAAGTCTTGAAAAAGCTCATATCAATTGATTCTTCAAATGCTTTTTTAGTGCCGGGCAGCCCCGGCGAAAGCGAAATCCTGCGTTATATAAAAGGCTACCTAGAGGAGCTCGGCCTTAATGCCAGCCTTGAGGACACTGGGGACGGGCATGAAAACCTGTTTGCCACGATCCCCGGAACCGGCAAGGGGAAACCCGTTACGCTGTGCGCGCACACCGATACGGTCGGGTACGCTCAATGGAGGGACAGAGCGCTGAAAGCCGTTGTTTCGGGACACAGGCTCACCGGCCTCGGCGCTTGCGACGACAAAGGCCATTGCGCAGCCATGATGCTGGTGGCAAAGGCGCTGGCTGGGAGGAAAAAACGCCTGCCTGGCGACGTCCATCTTGCGTTTGTTGCCGACGAGGAAGGGGAGTCCCGAGGCAGCTTGGCTTATGTGAAGGCGCACTCGCCGGAAGCGGTTCTGATCTTGGAGCCGGCGCCCCTCCACCGCATCAAGGTTTCCCACCAAGGGTTCGGGTGGCTGAACATAAAAGTCAAAGGGCAGTCGGCTTGCGGCTCTGCGGCAGGCACGGCAGACGCGATAGCAAGGATGGGCGAGGTGATAGTCCGCTTGCAGAGGAACCAGAGGGAAGTATTCGCGAAAAACCAGCACCCGCTGAACGGGGAGACAGTGTACCACACAGGAATGGTAAGGGGCGGCAGCGATTTTGCCACGTACCCGGACTTTTGCGAACTGGGGATTGAAATCGGCATTCAACCCGGAGAAACCATAGAAAAGCGAATTCAGGAAATAAACGAAATTTTCGAAGAAGTGGAAGCTATGTATCCAGACTTTGAAGGCAGCGTAGAAATTGTCGTTGCGAGAGGCCCATTTGAAACAAAAGGCGCGGAAGACCTGTACCGGGCCTTGTCGGAAGAGGTTGAAAAGGAGCTGGGGGTAGAGGCTGAAGCTGCCGGCGAAAATTCATGGGGCGACGCGCAGATTTTTCAGGACGCCGGATTCCCGGCGCTAGGCATCGGCGCAGTTGGCGGAAACCTACACGCCCCAGACGAATGGGTTTCACTGCCCCAGCTTGAGCGCTTGATGAACGTGCTGGTTGAAACCTTGAAGCGGTACTGCATGAATGTAACTGAAATGTAACCACGCTGTTGTATAATAATAGTGGTAAGGTTATTAAAGACATGAAATTATGAAATTATGGAAAGGAAGTGATAGCGTGGCGGGGCCCACGCCAGATGAATAAGCCGCTTGGCCATGCCGCCCGGCAGCAGGGCAAGAGCAGAGAACCACAACTCTTGAAAAAAGAGGCTGAAAATAGAGAACCACGACTCCAGAACAAAAGAGGCGATACAACAATTTATTGGAGGTATTTAAAATGCAAAACAGAAAACTATTAAAACTGGCGGTTGCGTTTGCCTTGGTGCTGACGTTGCTTGCCCCGATGAACATGTGGGCTTTTGCGGCAGGCGACGCAAGCGTTGCCGATGGCGACGAAGGCAAATGCACGTCCGTTTACTTCGGCAAGGACACTACCGACAGCGGCGCCTGCTTCTATGGCCGTACTGAGGACTATTCGTATTCGTGGAGAAAAGTGCTCTGGGTCGAGCCGGCAGCCACCCACGAGCCTGGCGACATGTTCGTGTCCAACGAGAGCGGGTCATCCTTCAGGTGGCCCTACCCGGAGCAGACGCTGCGCTACCAGACCTGCCCTGACTCCTACTACAACGAGCGCAACGGGCGCACTTCATACGGCGAGATAGCCATGAACGAAGCCGGCGTCGTGGTTTCCGCCACCGTCACCCTCAACAGCCCAAGGTCCCAGATCACCAGTGCCACAGGCGGCAACGACCCGTTGGTAAGGAACGACGGCGGCCTTATGGAGATAGACACCCCCGACCTCGTGCTGATGTCTGCCAAGACAGCCAGGGAAGGCATCGAGATCCTTGCTGAGATCTGCGACGTCAGAGGCGCTTCAGGCTGCGAGGGCACACAAATCGGCGACCCCAACGAAGTGTGGTTCTTCCAAGTGCTTTCCGGTCACCAGTATGTCGGCGTGAAATGCCCGCCTGACATGGTCGGGCTCTCGCCCAACATGACGGCAAACGTCGGATTCAACGGATACGGCGGCGAGAACGGGTACCTTGACGTCACGGACACCGAAAACGTCATCGCCTCGCCGGGCCTTATCGCTACTGCGCAGAAAGCCGGCACATACGTAGGCAACGCCGAGGGCACCGCGATCAAAATCGCCGATTCGTACGTCTCAAACACGTACAACCACACGACCAACGCCCGTCTGCGAAACGGGTTCGGCTACTTTTTCGGCCTGACGACGCAGGCAGAGATAAACGCCCTGTTCCCTGTGGCGACAAAGACGGTTGACTACTTCATCACGCCTCCGGCAGACAAGAAGTACTCGCTGTACGAGGCCATGAGGATGCTTGCAGACACCGGCCAAGGCGCCGCATGGGCCGTAGCCGGGACTACCAACGGCCAGTCCATCGGCAACGAGAACACTCAGGAAGCGCATATTATTGAGCAGAGGCCTTGGATGCCTGACGAGCTGGCGACTATAGAATGGATCGCCATGGGCCCGGCCGAGTTCAGCGTCTACCTGCCGTTCTTTGGCAACCTGATAACCGACGTATTTGACAAGTTCTACATTTCCGACCATCAGAGCTACATTCAGGGCGACCCCTACGCCAACAGCTTCTGGCACACGTTCAGGGGGCTACACAACCTCTCGACGAGGGGCACCGTGACAGCTTCAAACACCACCGTGACGATAGCCAACAAAGCCAAGTACGGGGCTGGCGTGAAAGCTTTCTGGGAAAGGTACCAAAAGTCGCTGATCGAGCAGCAGGCTGTTGTCGACAAGGCTTTGGAAAAATATTTAGCCAAAGAGGGGCGCGAAGCGACTGAAGCGCTGATCACCAGCATATCCATGGCAGTCCAAGAGGAGGCCTATGACTATGCTCAGATGCTGACGGCAGAGCTAAAAGCGTACGTGGCTGCGGGCGCGGCCGGCAATTTCGTGCCGTCGTACCTGGATGATGAGGACGCTGTCCCGACTTATGCAGCCTTAGTGAAGATACTGGACGAAGCAGCCCCGTCAGCCTCCGTAGCGAAGCTAAACGGAAACAAAAACGAGCTGACAGTCACCGTTACTGAATACTATTTTGACGATTCGGTAAACATCATCACAAAGACGTTCCTGATCGACAACAATGCGGCCGGAACGTATGATGTAGAAGGTTACAAAGTCTATGTTGACACCAAAGGGAACACTCAAATCCGCGAATGCCGCTTCGTGCAATAGCAGACAATAGCAGGCAATAGCAAACAGCAAAAACAAAATAGCCAATAGCAGAGGGCTCAA
>JGI24705J35276_12237527_pt1 | contig 11623 bp, 8 predicted proteins | sample TergutNt197P4_FD_35276 | JGI IMG/M metagenome (IMG submission 35276)
TAGCGGTAAGAAAGCCGCCGCCCGCAAGGGCGCATTTGCGAAGCAAATGTACTGAAAAGACGCCGCCAAGACCTTCGCTCCGGTGCTTAATAAAAAAGTGCCGGACAGCGGAGCGAGCGATAAGCGCTGAGCCTGAACAAGCCATCGGTACGGCTTGATTGCGATGATCCGCAGTCCCAACAATGGTACTTCTGTCTGGCTAACGTCACTGTAAGGGGCAGCCCGCTTAACGAGGGGGAGTTACGACGATATCCGGAAACGGTTTCCCAGGCGAATCGGAGATTTATCAGGGCAACAGTAACGGTATCGCGGTACTATGACGCCGCAACCAACGGCGGCTTGGGAATATGCCCAGTTTCGGGGGCAGGACAAATACGGAACAGCAAAACTAATAACAAACAAGGGACAACTGTAGGTTTTTACAGACTGCACCATGTTCGGTTAAATGAAAATAACCGCAGTGACCCTTTGGGAAACAGAAACTATGGGCAGAGAGCTTATTACTTCTCTGCCTATCCTTCTGTTCCCCAATAATTGATAGAGGAGTGGAAACATTGAAAGGGCAACCATACATTATTACGCTCTGCCCCAAATGCAGGGCTGATTTTGATAATTCTGGGGCATATATACATCGCGCCTACCCGAACCAGATACACAAAGAAAAATGCACCTATTGCAACGTAAGAGACGGATATGATTACAAAGTCGTCCCCAAAGGAAGGAGGGAGCAGCGCTGATGAGACGCGGAGATATATATTACGCAGACCTTAACCCCGTTATTGGCTCAGAACAAGGCAATAACCGCCCTGTGATAATCGTCGGCAATAATACCGGAAATAAGCACAGCCCCATAGTCATTGTGACACCTATTACAGGCAGGCTCAATAAAAACCCGCTGCCCACCCATGTGTTAATACCGAAAGCCTGCGGGCTGGAACACGATTCATTAGCTTTGACCGAACAGGTCAGGGCGATTGACCGGTCGAGGCTGGGAAATCATATAGGCCGCGCTGGCAAAAACGCCATGAAGCAAGTTGATATGGCGCTTTCCCTGTCTGTCGGGCTATTAGCCGAGTAGCTTGACGGTATAGGACGAGTTAGATATTCATATGTTTATTAAAAAACACGGTAAGGGGGCAAATGCTATGAACCATGCGGCAAATTTAGATTTAGAAGCCATGCGCGCCGTTGATATTCGCACTGTCGATCCGGAGACGCTTGTTGATATACGTGATGTTAAAATTAACAGTTTACTCCCCCAAAGGGAACGAATGATCGATTATATCCGTCAAGTGAAAAATCCGTATTTATTCAAATGCGGGAAGATGGTCATACAGTCAAGTTTTACTGAAACTGAAGCCACCCTTGATGATAGACTTGAAAGATGCTTTTTGTCAATGTGAAAAGGTGACGGATGATAAAAAAAGTATGTACCGCAAAAAACGGATTGACCAATAAATAATGCTGGACGCCGGTTAAATCCTATGCTACTATATTACATAGGACTAAACGCGTGAAGCCCTTACTGTTTATTGGTTTGCTGACTAATAAACTATAAGGAGTTTTATTATGCAACAAAACGCTAACAGAGCGGAAATAAATGCCGCCGATAAAATTTGGAACGCTTGCATTTATGTTAGACTGAGCCGCGAGGACGGCGATAAAGAGGAAAGCGACAGCATAACAAACCAGAAAACGCTGATCAGGGATTATATCAGCACAATGCCGGACATTAGTATTGTAGCGGAACTGGCAGACGATGGGTTTTCCGGCGCAAGTTTTGAGCGCCCCTCATTTATCAAGATGATGGATGAGATAAAAGCAGGGCATATTAACTGTGTTGTTGTAAAGGACTTAAGCCGTTTTGGGCGTAATTTTACCGAAGCCGGAAAGTATCTTGAACAGATATTTCCGTTTTTAGGTGTTCGTTTCATATCAGTGAACGACTGTCTGGACAGTATGAGCAGCAGGGCATACGGCGACAGGATCATAGTGCCGTTTAAGAACCTCATTAATGACGCCTACTGCCGTGATATTTCCATTAAAATCAGGAGCCAGCTTGAAATCAAACGTAAAAAGGGCGATTTCATTGGCTCTTTTGCCGTATACGGTTATTTAAAAGATGAAAACAACCACAACAGGCTTATTGTTGACGAATACGCCGCCGAGGTCGTGCGTGATATTTTCAAATGGAAAATAGACGGCCTCAGTCAACAGGGCATCGCCAACCGACTGAATGACAGGGGCTTTCTTTCCCCTATGGAATACAAGAAATCGATAGGGCTGAAGTTTACCACGACATTCAAAATCAGCGCAAAGGCTCTTTGGTCTGCCGTAGCGGTCGGGCGAATACTAAAAAATGAAATATATATCGGCATATTAGCGCAGGGCAAGCAAAGCACCCCGAATCATAAAGTAAAAAAGAATATCGTCAAGCCCAAGGAAGACTGGGTACGGGCTTATGATAATCATGAGCCTATTGTTTCAAAAGAAGATTTTGAGCTTACAAATAGTTTGTTATTGCGGGATATGCGCGTCGCGCCTAATGAAAAAACAGTATATCTGTTTTCGGGTATTGTCCATTGTGTGGATTGCGGTATGAACATGATACGCAAAACAGTACCAAGCGGCGATAAAAAGTATTTTTATTATATTTGCAAAAACGGTAAGCAAAAAAGTTGCACATCGCATAGCGTTAGCGAGAAACTGCTGGAGGAATCAGTCGCGGCGGCGCTGCACGTCCATATCGCAAACATAATCGACCTTGAACGTGCCTTGGCGTTTATCAATACCCTGCCGCTAAAGCAGGAGGAAGTGCAGCGGATCGACAAGCAGCTTATTAAGCTCCAGAAGGAAATCGACCGTTACCGAGAGCTAAAGGTTTCCCTTTACGAATCCCTTATGGGCGGCGTTATTGAAGAAAACGAGTACAGGGAGTTAAAGAAATCCTATACCCAAAAGAGCGACGAAGCCGAAAAGGCAGCGCTGCGGCTCTCCGGCGAGATTGAAAAGGCAATCAGCAATAAGGGCGGTAAAAGCTTTTGGATTGAGCAGTTTAAAAAACACCACAGCTTTGAAGCTCTTACCCGCAATATTGTTGTATCGCTTATTGATGAAATCCTTGTCTTTGAGGATAACAAGATTAGAATACGGTTTAAATATCAGGACAAATATCAAAACGCGCTAAGTATCATACAATCGATCAATGAGCTTTTACCGATAGAAAACAATAATTTAATAGCGAGGGAGGCTGTTTAAGATGGCAAGAAAAAGCAGGACAGCCACCCCAACCACTGATATGTCGACAGCTGAAGTCTACAACACCGCGATATATGCCCGTCTGTCGATTGAAGACTGCCGCGATAAGGAAAGCGATTCAATTAAAAACCAAATATACCTTATCAGGCAGTACATCGAGGAACGTCCATATTTAAGGATATGCTCAGTGTTCTCTGACAATGGTGAAACCGGCACGCATTTTAATAGGCCGGGATTTTGCGCAATGATGGACGAAATCAGAGCCGGAAAGATAAACTGCGTCGTTGTTAAAGACCTCAGCCGGTTTGGAAGAAATTATATCGAAACGGGCGAGTATTTGGAGAAAATCTTTCCGTTTATGGGCGTTCGCTTCGTTAGTATCAACGATGGGCTGGATAATGAGGACGCCGGCAGTAATACCGACGCCTTAATTGTCAGTCTAAAAAACTTGATAAATGATGTTTACACAAAGGACATATCCCAAAAGATAATTTCCTCATTACGCACGAAGCAGGAAAACGGTGAATTTATCGGCGGGTTTGCCCCATATGGTTATTTAAAATCAAGTGAGAACAAGCATAAACTTGTCATTGATGAAGAAACAGCGCCGGTTGTGCGGGATATTTTCAAGTGGAAAGCCGAGGGTATCGGCGATACTGTTATAGCGAGACGGCTGAATGGAATGGGGATACCAAGCCCCGCAAAACAGCATCTTGACAAAGGTGAACTAAAAAACGCGGGGAGTTGTAAGCTTTTCATATGGCGTGACCGCACCATCCACTTGATAACAACAAATCCAATGTATATCGGTCATATGACGCAAGGCAGGACAAAACAAGCTTTGTGTGATAATATGCCGATCAAGGCGCAAGCGAAATCCGAATGGATAATTGTGGAGAATACCCATGAAGCTATTATTAGCCCGGCTACGTTTGAAAAAGCGCAGGAAGCGCGGGCGAATAATACCGGCGTGTTTTACAGGGAATATGACAAAAGCAAGCATATAACCGGCGAAAACCATCTGTTTAAAGGCTTGTTGGCCTGCGCTGAGTGCGGGTCAAAGCTTATACGTGTAAAAAGCGGCAGCGGTTACAGCTTTCTATGCCCTGTCAAACGCAGGAACTTGGGTACGGACTGTGTGCCAAAATCTATCAGGGAAGCTTATTTGTTTAGCGTGGTACTAACTGCTATAAAGGGCAAAATAAATGAGGCAGCTGACCTGACGGTAGTCATTGAGCGGCTCAATAAGCGTTACAATGCTGATAGCCCTAAAAATGATATTATCAAGCGTATGACAAAATTGCAAACAGACTTAAAACGATTGATAAACTTAAATGCTACGCTGTTTGAATCATATGCCGACAAGCTGCTTACTGAAGACGAGTATATTTACTCTAAACAGAGATACACAGAGCAGCTCAACGAAGCAAGGCAGAAGATTGAGCATTTACAGGAAGAAAACGTAACCCATTCAGAAACCTTGACACCCAAAAATAAATGGCTGCAAGCTGTTAAACGGTTTACGGAGCATGACGAATTATCTCGTGATATGGTTCACGCTCTGATTGACCATATTACAGTAAGCGGTAATAATGAATTCCATATTGTCTGGAATTTCAGAAATGAATATGAAGCCCTTTGCGAATATACCGGGGTTGGTCGTTTGCCTGACAGCGAACCTCCTGCCTATGCTTTGGAGGAGGTATCTGTATGACAGAGTACAAAACCGCCCTCTATATACGGCTTTCGCAGGAGGACGATAACATTGGGGAGAGCAACAGTGTAATAAACCAACGCGATTTATTAACCGATTTCGCTATGAAACATCCCGACTTGTCCAAAGGCAAGATATTGTATTTTATTGATGACGGTCATTCGGGTACGAATTTTGACAGACCGGCGGTAAAGGATATGCTGGAGCAAGTTCGCAAAGGTAATATCAACTGTATCGTTGTTAAGGATTTCTCGCGTTTCGGCAGAAACTATATTGAGGTCGGCGGTTACTTAGAACAAGTTTTTCCGTTCTTGGGCGTTCGCTTTTTGTCAGTTAATGACTTTTTCGACAGCGACGATAACAAAGGGTGCTCGGCTGGGCTTGAAGTTGGGTTTAAGACACTAATTCATGATTTGTACAGCCGTGATTTATCTGTAAAATCTAAGTCTGGGAAACTGGCAAAAACTAAAAAAGGCGAACATGTCCACCGCACAGCCCCATTCGGCTATATTAAGTCAAACACTGTGAAAAACGCTTGGGAAATAGACGGACCGGCAGCGGAGACTATACGTAGGATTTACTCTATGGCGCTCAACGGTTTGAAGATGACTGAGATTGCAAAAACACTAAACAGCGAAGATCTGCCGTCGCCGCTCAAGCACCGTATTAACAATAATACGTCAAATAGTGTTATTTGGCGTACCGTTGATGATATACCGTTATGGAGATCAGCTAACGTCACGCGGATACTTAAGGACGAGCGGTATACTGGTAAAAATATAGTGGGGAAAACGAGTAAAGGCAAGTACGGAACCCCAAAAACAATCCTCCTCCCTCAAAGCGAGTGGATTATTGCGCCGGACGCCCATGAGTCGATTATTTCGCAGGAAACCTTTGATAAGGTGCAGGCAATATTCAGCCCCTATAAGCAAAGAACCCGCAATAACGCAAACCATAATATATTCGCAGGTAAACTCTTTTGCGCCCATTGTCGTCATGCTTTACGGCGTTATCCGGGATTGAACACAAAGTATGTATGCGGTGCGAGCATAGAATTAGGTAACAACTGCCTGTCCGACACTATTTACGAAGCAGATGTCGCAGAGGCTGTTCTGGCTGCCTTAAAGGTTGAGCTTGCTTTAGCGTATACAGCAAAAAAACAAACGGACAGCTACAACAAATTGTTGTTTGGGGAGCGGGAGAAGCTATCAGCGGGGATTAAGAAGCTTTCCGCTGATTTGCTGCGGTTTAAAAACAGCAAGGAATCTCTATTTGAAGAATATTCTGATGGAAAGCTGCTCAAAGAGCAATTTATATTGAAAAAACTTGATATTTCTGATAGAGTAGAGAAAACAAAATCCGAAATGGCCAGGCTGTCGAATGAGCTTGACAGGAGAGTGCAAAACACACAGCATAGCGAAAGATACGAAAAGTTAAGCCCATTTGAAAAGGCGACGGTACTGACGCCGGAAATGATGGCGCTAGTGGACGGTATCTATGTTTATAGTGCTGTGCACATTGAGATTAAATTTGCGTTCTCTGATACGCGGCGTCAGGCATAAAAAGAAAGGGGGGCAAGGCTGCATATAAAAATCATCGAGATGCGTGAGCACGCATACCAGACACTGAAATACTTCATCCAAACAATGCCTGACAATCCATTTAACGAAGATGATATTGTTTTTGGCTTTGCCCTCCCAAATAAAATGGCTGGTTGTTACAAGGCTTTGTGTGAAGCATACCGACCGAATGAGGAAATTTTGCCGGAACATGAAGACCAGCTTGCCAACGGTATAGGTGGGCAAGCAGTTGTCGGTGTTGATAAGTCAGCAGTTTTGATTTGCACTAAACAGCCTCAATTAAGAGCGAACATGAACAGGATAGTATTCCATGAGCTTATGCACATCTACTGTGCGAAAGTCGAAGTTGACAGAGAACATTTTATTGACATATACGGCAGTGGCAGCCCATATAACAAGGACGACGAAGCCCTGCGAGACGGCTACTATATTTGGTCAGAATTTATAGCGGACTATTATGCTGAAAAGCATACGAAGCACGGGCAGTTTACTTTTGATAGCTGCCGTGGCATTATCCTTAAATGCCTTGATGAAGTTGTGATAGCCCCAAAAGACAATCGGCGGGATTTTGAATGGGCTTGCCACAATGTTCTGACTATGTGCGATTCAGAGTCAATAATCGACCGCTTGACCGAGCCGGATGTTATTTTCTCAGGTGATAGCGATAAAGCCCATAATACGAGAAGGCTTTTTAGTGATTGTGTGCAACTCTTACATAAACAAATGCAGACTGAAAAGCCGTGGAAAATATCAGAAGAATTCGTTGCCAAGCTCGGCGATAGCTATCATTCATTTGAAAGCTGCCACACATTTTATCGTTTTGAACAAATGGGCGGGATCGAAAACGCGATTAATGATTATATGAAGCAAATGAATGTGGGTGAAGATTGATAATAAAGAGCAATAAAATGTTTTAGTTTTTTTTAGTCTTGTCTTGACAGAACCTAAAGACGGCGGCGACACCACCTCCTATGCCTATTACCCCAACGGTAGCCTACAAACCCAAACCCTGCCTAATGGAGTAACAGCCAATTACACCTATTACAATAACAACGAGCTGCATACCCTGGAAAACAAAAAAGGCTCTACAATATTGGAAGCATATCAATACGCCTACGACGGCGCAGGCAATATGACCGCCAAGCAAGATGTAAAAGGGACGGCCACCTACACTTATACGCCTCTTAATCAGCTGGCCACAGTAAGCGAACCCGGCTATAAAAAAACCTCTTATACCTACGACGCCTCCGGTAATCGCCAAAGTGAAACTAAAAACAGCATCACAACAACCTATACAGTAAACGAACAAAACCGCCTACTCTATACAGAGCAAAAATACGGTTCCGCCAAAACCATCTTAGACTATTACTTTTACGATAATGCCGGCAACGTGCTGGGTATCCGCCCCGAAGTACTGCTCAATAACAGCGGCTCCGCCGGTGACGGTGAACTTGGCGTTTCTCAGTTAGAACAAGCTGACGCAACCGATTTAAACCCGACGCTATATTATTATAATGACAAAAACCAGATGATTGAGGCCAGGACAGAAAAAGGTACTATATATAATGATTTCAACGCGGAAAACCTGCGCGTTTGTAAAATAATTGACGATTTATACACCTACTACTGTTACGAATATGATAAAGTGATAAAAGAGCAGGATAGTACAGGCAGTGTAGCGTATAATACCTATGGGATCAATCTAATTTCCCGCGATTTAGACGGCACAAAAGTTTATTACGTATATAACGGCCATGGAGATGTGACCGGCTTGGTTGATTCCGGTGGTACGGTAATAGCCAGCTATTATTATGACAGCTTCGGAAATATCCAGGAAAAAAGCGGCAATTTCAGCAACCCCTACCGCTACTCCGGATACATCTACGATGAAAGCAGCAACCTGTACAACCTTAACGCAAGATTCTATGATGCCAAGATAGCCCGCTTCATGCAGGAAGACACTTATTTTGGCAACGCCGCCGATCCACTTTCTTTGAACCTCTATACTTATTGTGTTAACAATCCCATTCGGTACATCGATCCGACCGGACATAATGCATCAGATAACGTACAATCGGCATACAATGCATATCTAGGCGGCTACATCTCCGGAGCGGAGTACGCATCCTATGCTTCTAAACAACTGGGCATAGTAATAGACGACCCATCGAAAGGGAAAACCACCACCACCGGCAATAACTCAGGAGGCAACACCGGCGGTGGAAATACCAGCGGCGGCGGCAGTTCCGGTGGCGGTAGCAACAATTCTGGCGGTGGAGCACGAGGCGTTAATTTTGGCCCAAATGAAGCCGCGGATTGGATGCGAACGGGTTCCGGTTTGACATTTGAGGAGTTTTGGGGTGTAACGCCATATGGCACTGCGTATTACAACGGCCCTGTTGTTGCCTCAAATAACAACACAACAAATAGCACTGGCTCGAAGGAGCCAGGGTTCTGGATGTACGGCACATTTTCAAAGTCATCTGATATAATAATTAGGTCTTTGTCGTATGGGCAATCACCTGTAACTGTAAATATCATAGAACCTTGGTTAATTCCATATAATCCTGTGCAGCAACAAGCAACCGGAGTAAAACTTAACGGCGATCCTCTTGATCAGCTTATTCTTCTTACGAACATGCAAATGCTGACTGACTATAAACTTGGCTTGAATGTGTTTGGATATGTTTATATAAAAGAGGAAGCCTTGATAGATATTAAGTACCCAGCTGGCAATAATCTTGTAAAGCGAATGATTGGGAGTGATAAACTGACTGATATTACGCTAAATACTAGTGCGTCAAGCCAGTTCCATTATGCAGTTAAGGGTATAGATTTGTTATTGGGCGTTGGTACAGATTGCTCAATAGTATTTAACCCGAATGCTAACCGTGGCAACCATCCTCTAATTAACTCTGAAACTGGATATGTTTATAGTGGTTTTGTTCCTGTATCTGATATGTATATCGCTTTGGCACATGAGTTAATTCATGCTGATATGGCAATGCGAGGAGTATACCCTGGTGGATTATATGATGGAACAGCAGATTATAAAATGCAAATTGGCGTGAAAACTAATTCATCTGGGAAAATTATGCCTGATTATTATACACAAATAGCTGTTTCGAAAGAAGAATTAGCGGTAATTGGGTTAAAATATAACAAAACAAATGATATTACTGAAAATATGATTAGAAATGAACATGGCTTGGAATTGAGAGGTGGTTACTATGATTATTCCGGAAAATAACTTGAAAAAATATTTATATATTTCTTTTGCGATTGCACTTTGTGTGATAGTTAGTATTGGGGCATATAAAATCATTAGAAACTATAATAACAAAGATATCTTGATTCAGGTTGCTGTATATCCACAAGGCCCTTCTGTTGTATCATATTATTTCAGTATCAAAAATGACGGCATATTAATAGCTTCAAGCGGAATACGTAGAAATGAAAAATTGGGTTCTAGACCCTTTTTGAAAGAAGTATGGGAAACTCAAGAAACATCATTAACGCGGCAGGAGTTCGAAACTATTGTTTTATTAGCTGAAGATGCATTTAATAGAAAATTGCGTTTAAATCTTAGAGGCCATGATAGCTGGTATTTTATTGTCAAATACCGTAATATGATTCAAAAAGAGCTTTTTTTACCAATAGAAATATATGAAACGCATAATGCCTTATATCAAGAGTTAGGAAAACCTACATTCTCGGAAGAGTATAAAAAAGCACTGCTACTAGTTGAAGCGATAATTGAAAAATCTCCAATACCAGTAAACATGAAATAGTGCTGATGTATGGTTGAAAGATTCTCAATAGTTGGGTGAATAAGTCATTTGCTGATAAGATACTCAAAGCGTGGAGTAAATTATCTATCCAGTCTAACTTAAGTGATAAACCATTAACAACTGTACGGCTTATCTTCAAAACCGCAACCTATCCACCTCCACAAACGAAACAACCTCATCAAGCGATGCTTGCTGCGCGGCATAATTAGAAAAGCACCGCTTGAAAAAGAAAAAAATGTGGCTGTTGTAATATTTGTTTGCCAGCATAACTGCCGTCCGGATTCTCTCAAGCTCAACTTTCTTGCAGCTTTCCAGCGAGTCGGAGAACACCTTAAATACACCGTTTTTTCGCCCACTTATCGAACCCCCCCTTGCCTACCGTTGCGCCTACGCCCAAGGTGTCAGTTTTCCGACACTTGTGTATGAAAATCTGGCACCTGGCGGGAAAATGAAGGCACCGGAATGCTTTCTTGCACCTTCACATGCAGCAATTTGCTGCAAAAATACAGCGAAACACTGCATTAATGCAGCAAATTGCTGCACAAGGACTTTCGGAACGGGGCAACGCGCCGTTCCCTTCCGGTTCCGGCCTCTTTCCTCTGGCATCTGACTTCTGGTAACGCGCAAGGCTTACGCGGAAGGCAGACAGTCTCCCCCCTGCCGTCTACGGCGGCTTCCCCCCTCGTAAGCGAAGGGGGCGAGGTGACCACATATTACTGCTACGAATACAGCCGGGTAATAAAAGAACTCGATAGCGAAGGCTCTGTGGCATATAATACTTATGGAACCAATCTGATCTCCCGCGACTTGGATAGCGAAAAGGTTTACTACCTGTATAACGGCCATGGAGATGTGACCGGCTTGGTTGATTCCGGCGGTACGGTAATAACCAGCTATTATTATGACAGCTTCTGAAATATCCAGGAAAAAAGCGGCAATTTCAGCAACCCCTACCTGTAGCGGTGGGAGACAGTCATAGCCTGGCAGTGAAAGCGTATGGTACAGTATGGGCCATGGGAATGAATAGTGGCAGCCAGCTGGGCGACGGTTCAACAACCATGAGAACTGTCCCTGTGCAGGTAAGTGGTTTGACCGGTGCAACCATATTAACGGCAGGGCAATATCATAGCTTAGCCATTAGAACAGACGGGACTTTAAGGGCCTGGGACGGTAATGGATATGGCAGATTAAGAGACGGTACAACCACATCAAGCTCCATACCGGTACAGGTAAGCGGCTTATATGGCGTGATAGCTATAGCGGCGGGAGACAGCCATAGT
>JGI24705J35276_12237529_pt1 | contig 11623 bp, 9 predicted proteins | sample TergutNt197P4_FD_35276 | JGI IMG/M metagenome (IMG submission 35276)
GGCGTTGCTCGTCCTTGCAGGCATGAGCCTGCCGCGTCCTCGCGCCTTGCCTGGCACGCCGATCACGGCGCTGGCGGGCGCATCCAACTGCCGTTTTTAGGATAATGGCTTCGGCTATTTCAGCCGTTTCGCCGTGCGCGAAAACAGCAACACCGGCATTCACGCCGGTGTTGCGTAAGGCAGCGCCCTTCCCAAGCGTTGCCGCGGTCGATGGATGCCTGTCAGAACGTGTAGCGGTAAGTCACGAAGAATACGTGGTTCTTGTAACTCGACGACTGCATGTTGGCCGGTATCATGGTGGAGGGCGTGTAGCCGTACATGTAGCCGTTGTTCAGGTAGTCGTTGGATATCAGCCGCTGGAACGCATAGCCCACGTTGATGCGCGAGGTTTTGCTGAATTGGTAGCTGCCGGTCACGCGGAACTGGATGGTCTGGTTCTTGATGGGAGGCACTGGGCCGGAGTTGCCTACCGCCTCTGCCGTTGTAATCAGACCGGTGTTGTACCTGGACTTGCCGTAGTCATAGCTCAAATCCTCGGTCAGTTGGAACTTGCCATGCAAGAATTTCTGCTTGGCGTTCACGCCAAACGAAAAATCGTCATCATGCAACTCGTTGTTCCATAGAAGGAGCGGGTCTGGCGTGGTCGCGCTGCGGTTGGAGGCCGACAGCAGGTAACGCGAACGCCTTTGCCAGCCGATGTAGCTGCCGATCGATGCGTCGCTGGACATCTGGTAGGTGGCATCCAGGTTGATGTTGCCCGCATGGCCGTTTTGCACGCCCATGGCGGAATCGTAATAGTTGTCGTAGGTATAGGTGCCGGTCAGGCCAACGTCGAATTGGTTGGTAATTTGCCAGCCGGTGCGCAGTTTCAGCGTGTGTTCGCGCCGAGGCGCCTGAAAGAAGGCCAGCCAGCCGTAGTTCTCGAAGCCCTGGTTGAAAGCCTGCATCGGGTTGTAGAACGATGCATTGACGGTGGCATCCCGGTCGGCATAGGTGTAGTCCGCCTTCAGGTTCACCGCGTCAGACAGGGCCAGCCGGTAGGCGGCGTTCAGGCTGTTGTCGGTGCTGCGGGGCACCTGCACGCACGAGGCGTTGACGTAATAACCCGCGTCGGCGGCTGGCGGCACGCCCTGGGCATTGTTGGCGGCATCGTTGTGGCACCAGCGTTGCATATGGTCGTACCCGTAGCCGAAGTGCAGCTTCTGGTTCTTGTTGATGCGGTAATCCAGAGCAGCATCGAACACCGTGCGCCGGTAGCTCTCCGGCGTGTTGACGGGCCGGTTGCCCGTTCCGCCGCCCAGATGGGTGAACTCGTACTGGTTGACGGCGGTCACGTTGTTGCGCTGGTCGAACCGGAACCCGGTGTTCAGGTTGAGCGCGGGCGAGAACTGATGCGTCAGCCGCGCGTCGGCATGGGTGTTGATGACCCGGCCATGGAGCGACGATACCGGCAGCCCCGTCACGGTACCGGGCGTGTAGGTGCCGTCGTAGCTGCTGTTTTGCGTGTTCAACCCCAGCGACAGGCCGCCCGTGAGCCGGGTGGCCTTGCTGAAGAAGTAGCCGCCGGTCAAATTGAGCTGGTTGAGCATGTTGCTGGGCGGCGTGCTCATGGTATTGAGCGGCAGGCCCAGCGGCGACAGATCGCCGGTTGCCGGCGCGCCGGTGACAAAGGGGTTTTCAAACGACAGGCCCCGGTAGTCGTCGTGGTACAGCGAGCCGAAATATTCCAGGGTGGCATAGGCTTTGTCGCCGACCCAGTTCAGTTGCAGCGTGATCAGTTCCGTGCGGTCCTTGGTGGGGTTGATCTTCAGGCCGGAGCCCTGCCCGGCAAAGCTGAATCCGCCCAAATCAGTCATGTTGGTCGTGTCAGTGCCGCCGCCGATCAGCTTGGCTCCCGAGCGGTCGATGTGCTTGTAATTGAACTTCACATTCCACTCGTTGGTGAGGGCATAACTGGCGTTCAGGGCGGAGTTCTGGCGCTCGTTGTAAACGTCGAGGTTCTGGAACGCCGCCAGTTGCGCGGCGGTGAGCGCGCGGCTGCCGCCGTTCACGCCGGTGTTGATGACGCCGAAATTCGACGGCAGCGTGAGCATGTTGCCGCCGCCGCCCTGGTAGGGCGTCTGAAAGCCGGTGGTGGTGTAGTGGCGCAACTGGTCGTAGTTGAACCCGACCGACCACTGGCCCTGTTGACCGATGTTGGCCCCGAAGTCGCGCGAGGTGGTGGCGAGGTTGTTGCCGAACACCTGCCAGCGCGTGCTGCCGGCTTTTTGGCAGTAGCCGTCGCCGCCGCTCAGACTGAATTTGCCGACGCCATAGCCGCCGGATCGACTCAGGCCGTTGTACTCGCCAAATTTGGGCTCTCCCCTGGACGAGACCATGCCGCCCAGTTCAACGAAGTTTTCCGGGCAGGTCAGGGATTGGGGGTCACCTTCCTTGTTGATAGCGATGATCTCGGCAGCCAGTTGCTTGGCGGCCTGCTCCTTGGCCGCCATGTCATCCTGCGCCGCGGGCGCGGCGGCCTGTTGAGCGGCAGCCAGTCCGGGAGCGGCGCCCAGCACGGCCAGCACGGCCAGTTCCACTGCGTAAGCCACAGCGTCCTTGGGGAAATCACGATTGCGCGGTTTCATGGTTCATTACCTCCTCTGGGTTAACGGTGCAGGAATGCGCCGGCGGGGGAATTGGAGCCGTGAACCATTACGTGGCAGTTCAGGCAGGCCCGGCCGGTGACCATGACGCTCGGGTTGCCGCCGGCTGCCACGCCACCGCTTTGAATGCCGCCAGCCGAGGAGCCGGTGGCGGTCACGCTGTTGTGCGGGCCGTTGTGGCAGCTCTCGCACAGGAACGGCGGACGGTCCTTGAGCAGCGGCGTGATGTTGGAGCCGTGCGGGTTGTGGCAATTGGTGCAATCCTCGGTCGCGGCCTGGTGCTCCCACAGGAACGGCCCGCGCTTGTCGGCATGGCAGGTGAAGCAGGTTTCGGTGACGGTGTTTTTCACCAACAGCTTCGGCCCGGGCGAACCGTGCGGGTTGTGGCAGTCGGAGCAAATCACCTTGCCGTTTTCCAGCGGCATGTGCGATATCTTGTTGAACTCGGCGCGCTTTTCCTTGTGGCAGGTGAAGCAGACGCTGGGCTGCTCAAGCCTGTCGCGCACCGAATCGACGGGGTTGTGGTTGAGGTGGCAGTTGGTGCACGCCACGTCGTTGCTCTCGTGCTGGCTGCCGGGCCAGCGCATGCGCAGGCTGCCTTTGTGGCAACTCAGGCAGACTTCGGACTGCACCTGTGGACTCGCAGGCTCGTATTGTGCGGTGCTGGTGCGGGTGCGGCCAAACACCCGGTCGGGCGGCGGGCGCACGCCATCGGGAGTCTGCGCGCCGTCCAGGTGCTTCTTGCTTTCACCGTGGCAGGTCTGGCAAACAGGCGTTCTGGGGTCGCCCAGCGAACCGTGGGGGTGCTGGAAGAACGCCAGAATCGGCTTTTTTTCCGTTTCATCGTGGCATGTGGTGCAGACGGTCATCTGCTTCATTTTTTCCTGCGCCGTGGCCGGAGGGGTGACCACCGTCGTGTCCTCCTCCTGGGCTTGGGCGGCGGGCACAAGACCCAGCAAGGCCAGCAGCACGCCGCACACTGCAACTGACCACCATGTTTTCTGCTTCATACTCAATACTCCTGCTGTTCAAGCAATAATCAAATCCGGTGCTACAGACTAAGAATGAAATTGATCAGATTCTTGATCTGAGCAGGATCATTGGGCGGATTGGTATGGATGAGTCGATGGTATTCCGCGTGCCCATCGGGAAACTCGGCTTTTTCACCCGACACGAGGTGATAAATGACGCGTTCCTGCACCACGGGCTGAACTATCTCGGGCAAGGGGCGGAAGCGCGCGGCCACCGAACTCCAAGACGGACCGGGTTTACCCTCTTTTTGAATCGAATGGCACCTGAAGCAGCCGTTGTTTCTGGCCAGTTCCCGGGCGGCAACGGGGTTGAAGGGCGGGCTTTCCATGCGCGCAATCTCCCGCGTCAAGGCCATGGCGGCCGGATCTTCTTCGTTGGTGGGGCCGCCCGCGTGTTCCTGCGCCAGCGCCGATCCGGCTGAAAACAACGCTCCCGCAGCGAGGGCAATGGCTGCCAATGAAATGGGGCGAACAACCTTCATGATCTGGTCTCCTGCATGTCTGACAACGGTTCATTCGATGAATGCGAATGAAAAATCATTTTTCGATATGGATGGCAAAGGCAAATTCAATACCATCGCCATTTTCAATAAAGCGCAGGAACGCACCTGCCTGACCGGCATTGACGGCACTCTGGCTGCGGCGCGTTGCGCCAGCGCAATTTCCGCGCTGGCGCAACCTGCTCCCCCTCCTGTCAGGCGAACATCCCAAGAAATGGAAACGTTCTAAACCCTGACGAAAAAAAGGCGCCGGTTATCAGGATCACAAGGTTGCACCAAACCCGAACCATGTTCTGGTTTTGAAGGGCGCATCCGCGTGCATCCTGCGGTGGCGGGTCACGTTATTTGACCTTGACGTAGCTCATGCACCAGCCCTTGGCATTGACAGACTTGCCAGGAAAGATCATGCAGGGGCCACGGGGATTCGTGGTGCCCCTGGCTTGGTAGAAATCACAGTTCAGGCACTCGGAACCGGCCACGTGTTTGGCGTTCGTGGAAGAGGCGGAGTCTTCGGTGTAGGCAAGCGCGGCGGGGGCCGAATCCTTGGGATTGATGGCCGGCAAATCGGCTGCCTGGGCCGCGCGCGGCAGCACACTGGCCAGCGCAGCGACGCCGACGGCGCCGCTGGCGCTGATGACGAACCGGCGACGGCTCGGGTTGATGCTGGAATGGGTCTTGTCGGTCATGGTCATGGTTGCTGCTTCTTTAGGTGGGATGGACGATGAAACCAGTTGGCAACGATCAGCGTTGCCAAACGGTTACACCCAAAAAACTAACTCTTGTTGCGTACTCACTTTGACGCATCAAATATGTTAGCCATCAAGCACATATCGCTGCAAAGTTCCGGGAATCATGCAGAGTCACGGCACTCCGATGGCCTTCACTTCCAAGCGACGATCTCATCATTCCACGCCGAGAATCGCTTGTCTCCTAGGGCTTTCCCTGACATTTCGAGCCAAGCACAAAATCGGAAATGGCAATGCCGCAAGGCACGATTAACCATTACTTGAGCATGGATTTGACCTGGCTGGGCACGAACAAATAACGCCAGTTCATTCTGAGGTCGTAGCTCGCAGGATGTACCTCAAAGAACCTATTTTTGCGCGGCTTCCTGTTGGGCTTGAAAGCGGCGATTCCGTTGCTCACGCGGACCGCGCAATGTCATGGCGTGGCAGCGCCCGCCTGTTCCAGGCGCTGCGGCGCAAGGCTGTATGGGGTGGCGCCTGATCGTTTTGGACGTTGCTATCGAGCAACAATATCCGATGGCTTGACGCTATCACTTGACGGCAGCGTGCGGTTCAAGCCGTTTTGCAGCGGACGCCCCGCCACATCGAGGCTGCCGCAAAAGACTTTTGTTTTCCTCCCCCCCAGCCCCTCCCCCACGAGGGGGAAGGGGAACAAGACAGCTCACAACGGCAAGCGCGACATATAGTCAACCACCGCCTTCAGGTCGGCATCGCTGTACGGCTTGACGGCCTTCATCATGTCCGGGTTGGCGTTGCCGCGCCCGCCGTCGCGGATCAAGCGCCCTTCACGCAGCAGGTACTTGTAATGCTGCCCCGAAACACGCGGATAGAACTTGGCCTCGTCGCCCTCGCCCTTCGCGCCGTGGCACGACACACAGTCGCGCTTGTACAGCGTTTCGCCTTGCGCCAGATTGTCGCCCTCGCCCTTGCCGTTGTCGGGCGTGACGGGCAGGCTTTGCAGATACATGGCGATGTCGGCAATCTCCTGCGGCGTGATTACGTGCGTGTCGATGAACGAGCGCATCTTCTTGTTCTGCCGCCGGTTGCTGCGCACGTCGGTCATCTGCTTGATCAGCACGCTCGCGTGTTGACCGGCCAGACGCGGATAGCTGCCGTCTTCGCGGCCCACGGCGTTGTGCCGGTGGCAACCCTGGCAAATCTCGAAGGCGATCTCGCCGCGCAGCGCGTCGCCTTGCGTTTTCAGGACTTGCAGCTTCTCGGCGTACATCTGGTTCCAGACGTAGTCCTTGTCGCGGTCGTCCGCCGGCGCGGCGCCGGCGGCGAGGGTGATCAGGCTCAGGCCGGCAGCGGCGATGAGCGTTTGCAGAGAGCGTTTCATGAGTTGCGGTTGCATGATGAAAAAGGTTCCCCTGAAAGTCATTGCAGACCGGCCAGGTATTCCGCCACGGCCTTGATTTCCTGTTCGGTCATGCGCTCGGCGACGACGCGCATCAGCTTGCCCTTGTCGTTGGCGCGTTCGCCGGTCTTGAAGTTGTTCAACTGCAGTATGGTGTACTCTTGATGCTGCCCGGCCAGGCGCGGATAGCGCAAGGTTCCGCCGCCGCCGCCCCTGGCGTTTTCCTGATGGCAGCCCAGGCAGGCTGGCACGCCGCTGTCGGTGTTGCCGTCGTCGTACAGCTTCTTGCCGGCCTCGACCAGACCCGGCTCGGCGATGGCGCCGGCGGCGGGTTTCTGCGCCGCGTACCAGACCGCCAGAGGCTTCGCATCGTCCTTGCTGATGTTTTGCAGGATCGGGGCCATCACGTCGTTCTTGCGCTTGTTGTCGAAGAACTCGCGCAGTTGTTTTTCGAGGTAGGCGGCATCTTGTCCGGCCAATTTCGGGAACATGGGCACAACGCTGTTGCCGCCCTCGCCGTGGCAGGCGGCGCAGACGGTGGTGGCGATCTCCTGCGCTTCGGCGCTCCACGCCACCGGGGCGGCGGCGAACAGGCCCAGACCGATGGCCAGCAGGCCATGACGGAGGAGGGAGTTTTGAGTCTTCACGCGGTGGTTCCTTGGTTTCGATGGTTCTGGGGCGCGGTCACATGCGGATGTTGAGCAGCACGCCAAAGAAGTTGGCGTGGTACTTCTGCGGGCCGCCGTCCTGCACGGTGACGGCGGACGTTCCCACAGGAACGGCGGCGCTGTTGCTCAGGCCGCTGTAGTGCCAGTCGTCGATCTTGCCTTGCTCGTAGCGGTAGACGAAGCGCAGCGAGGCGCTCTTGCTGACCCGCTTGATGAGGTTGAACTCCAGGGTCTGCTGCTGGGTCTTGAGGGTGTCCCAGCCATTGCCGGCCAATGCGGCCTGCTGCGCGCCGGCGCCGGTATTGGCGAACACGCCGTTGTAGCCGATCTTGGTCCTGCCCAGCGCGAAGTTGTAGCTGACGTCCAGGATCATGCCGGCGAACTCCTGCCGCAGACCCAGGCCCACCGTGTTGTTGTTGTCCTTGCTGTTTTGCGACCATTTGTTGGTGGCGTTGTAGACCATGTTGCTGGTCGGGTCGGCGCACAAATCCTCGGCGGCAGAGAGGGAACCGGCGGTGGCGATATTGCAGGCGGTGACGCCATTCGGTTGAGCGCCGCTTGCCACGCCGTTTTGATTGAACCGGCCCTGCTGCCAGCCATAGAAGGCCGACAGGCTGGTTCTGGAACTGGGCTGCCAGGTCACGTCGACGTTCAGCGAATTGAGCCGCTGATGGTCGCGCCCATAGTCCGATGTCGGGTACTTGATGTCCTTGTACTGGCCGCTGAAGGCCACGTCGATGTCCTGACGCGGCGCGAAGTTGTAGCGCAGGTTCAGGATGTTCTGGTCGCGGTCGGCCAGGTCGTACTTGCGCAGCAGGCTGTTCATGTGAACGAGCCAACTGGCCAGATTCAAATTGTTCGGATCCGCGCTGGCCGCCAGCGCATCGCCCACCGGCCAGATGTAGCCGCTGTAGAACGGCTCGTAGGGATCGGTGTTGTACGTGCTGCCGCGCCGGCGGTCATGCTCGGCCGACATGCGCAGGGTGCCGGTGCCGATGGCGCGGTTGACGTAGCCGAACTTCAACTTGTCTTCCCAGGTCTTGTCGCGCTCGCGGTTTCGGCGGTTGAATTCCTCGCGTTCGTAGCTGCCGTTCAGGCTGGCCTTGCCGCTCAGGCGGTAGTCCGACTCCAGGCCGTAATTGGTCTGCTTGTAGTCCCACGGAATGTTGCGGATGTAGTTGTTGCCCGCCGCGATGCTGCCAAGGGCGTTCAGGGAACCATCGCCGTGCAGCCGGCCCCAGATGCCGGCGCAGCCGTAGGCGGTGGCGTAGCTGGGGTCGTTCGGGTTCAGCGGGGTGCTGCTGCCCGCGCCGCTGTTGCACAGCAGGAACTCGGTGCTGTTGTGCGTTTCGTAGTAACGGAACTTGCCCCTGACGCTGAGATCGTTGACCGGGTTCGCCGTCACGCCCAGGTTCAGCAGCTTGGTGCTGATCCTGGCGTCCGCCGTTTGCTTGCTCAGGGAGCCGGTGGTGTTCCAGTTGTCCAGGCCGCCGGCGGACACGGGATTGACCGAGAAGGGAATCAGCGAATCGTCCTGAATCGACTGGGCTAGCGCGCCGGTGGCGGTGAAGCGGCTGTTCCAGAACGGCAGCGTGCGCGCGTACTCGCCCCGCATGTTGTAGTAATCGTTGCCTGGGTAGAGGTCGAAGCGGGCCTGCTGGTAGCTCGTGAGGCCGGAACCGGCGGGAGGCGCGGCGGCCCATACGCCCATCGGGTTCTCGATGGTCAGGGTGTCAATGTTGTTGCGGAACCACGAACCCGAGAGCGTAAAGTTAAAGGCTTGCACCTTGTCGGCGTATTGCGCGCCGATCACGGCGTCATGGGTGTCGTAGTTGATCGGCTCGGCGATGTCGATGGTGGCGCTGGTGCCGCCGCCGCCGTAGGTGTAGCCCAAGGGGCGGGCGCCCTTGCGGTTCTCACTGGTGAAGCTGCCGAAGAAGCGCCAGTTGTCAATGGCCATGAAGTCGCCGCGAATGCCGCCCTTGCTGCGCGTGAGGCCGAGCGCCTGCGCCTTGGTGGCGGCGAAGGCGTTGTTGGCGGCCTGGATGTATTCGGCGACCGGCTGCGGCGAGCCGTCGGCTCGGACGCCGCCGGCGCTCAGGCCGCTGGCGCGGGCGGTTGGCGTCAGCGTCAGGTTGCCGGTGCCGACGCCGCTGAACAGCGAGCGGTAGTTGGTGGTGAAAATGTGCTGCGTTTCGTTGTAGAAGGCGCGCACTTTCCAGTCGTTGTAGCGGCCTGCGTTGAACAGGTAGAACTGGTCGTCGCGGCCGACGGCGCCGCCGGTCAACTCGAAGTAGCGGGCGCCGTCTTTTTCCTGCCCGGTGAGGGCGAAGTTGTTGAGGTACGGGCCGCTGCGGCTCAAGTCCTTGTAGCGCCGGTAGCCTTGCCGGTCGCGGTCGCCGGAGGCGCCGACGGCGCCGAACTCGACGTGGCCCATGAACGTCATGCCGGCGGCGCTGGAGCCGCTGGATTCGCGGATGGAGGGCGACAGGCGGTACATCTGGCCGGTGGGGGTGCGGGCGACCGAGGAGTGGGAGTCGGCGTCGGTGTGCGCCGGCCCCAGACCTTCTTCCTCGTTGGGCTGCTGGTAGGTGCTGGTGTCGAGCGGAACCCGGTTGAGGGCGTTGCCGATGAAGGTGTCCTGCCCGACGCCGGAATCGGCGTGGACACTGACGCTCCATTGGGCCAAAGCCAGCCCGACCGAGGCGGCGATGTGGGACGTGCGCAGCGGGCCGGCGGCACGGGCGCGACGGATGGCAATGTGGTGCTTGGTCATGTCTCGTTCCTCCTTCAGTGAATCAACGCTCGAAGCGCGAACCGGACGGGTGGTTGCTGCCGTGAATCTGCGAGTGGCAGTTCTGGCAGGAGCGCGCCATCACGCGGGTATTCGACGTTGCGCCGGGCTGGCCGATGTTGCTGGCCATCATGCTGGCGTTGTAGAACGTGCCCGGATGGTTGGTGTTGCCGTGGCACTGCTGGCAGAGCATGGGCCGAGCGACTTGCAACAGCTTGTCGTGGTTGGAGCCGTGCGGCAGGTGGCAGTTGATGCAGTTCTCGCGCACCGGGGCGTGTTCCCAGATGAAGGGACCGCGTTTTTCGGCGTGGCAGCTATAGCAGACCTCGTTGACGGTGTCGCCCTTGAGCAGCGTTTGCGAGGTGGTGCCGTGGGGGTTGTGGCAGTCGGTGCAGGCCATCTTGCCTTCATGCAGCGGCATGTGGGAACGCTTGTCGAACTCGGCGCGCTGCTGCTGGTGGCAGGTTTCGCAGACTTCGGTGATGCTGGCTTTCTTCAGGGCGCCCTGGCCCGAGAGTTTGTCCATCGGGTTGTGGCAGTCGGTGCACGAAAGCTGGTTCTTGGAGTGGATCGAACCGGGCCAGTGCATACGGTTGCCGCCCGAGTGGCAGCTCAGGCACTGTTCGGCCTGCTTTTGCGGGGAGGTGCCCCATTCGCGGGTGAAGCCGATCAGCAGGTCTTTGTTGCCGGTGTCCTTGGCGTGCAGCGAACCGGGGCCGTGGCAGGCTTCGCAGACCTGCTTTTCGATGACGTTGCGGGGGTTGGAGCGGAAAATCTTGGCGTGCAAGGTTTCCTTGAAGTGCTCGTTTTCCTGGTTGTGACAGGAAAGACACTGTTTTTCGCCGATGTAAGTTGCCGCATTCATTGGGTCGGCGGCGGCGGTTTGCGCCAGGGCGGGCAGGCTGAACAGGCCGGCGGCCAGACCCAGCGCGATCCAGTACCGGCGCATGGCCGAGGGGACGGGAAATGCTGTCATGTGATTGCTCTCCTCAAAAGTTAATCTGGTGGCCTGGATGGCGCCCAAGCTCTGGCGGGATTGGCCAGCGCGGCTGGCGCGCTGGCGTGACCCGGATTGCCGCTGTTACTTGACCTTGACGCAGTTCATGCGCCAGCCCTTGGGGTTCGAGGCGCGGCAAGCCGGCTGCTTGCGCCGCGCGCGGCATCGCCGGCCGCGCCGCTGGCGCTGATGGCGAACCGGCGGCGGCTCGGATTGACGTTGAACCGAATCTGATCGGTCATGGCGGACACTCCTCCTTTTGGACTACGTCCACAGACGTATGCTTTGATGATGTAAAGATTATTTTATATCAAGGCAAAATTTATCTATTGGTACCTTCCCTGACTTTGAGAACAAAGCAACGGGTCGAACGACAAAGCCCGCTCCCCTTGCGGGGGGAGGCGCTCATTTCATTCCTACGGGCCCTTTCCTTCCCGTCATTCCCGCGCAGGCGGGAATCCAGCGGCTTTGGCTTGTGCATAGGCTTGCTTGCGCGCGGTGGCGCTGGCGGATTCCCGCCTGCACGGGAATGACGGGGGAAAGGCGGGAGTGACGAGGAGGAAGGTCAAAAGCGGATGGCCCAAAACAAAACCGGCGCCGCAAGGGCGCCGATGACGGAGCGAGTGGAGGATCAGGGCCTGCTGGTTGCAGGTGAGCGCAGCGGCCCCCAACACGCAGCGTTGCCCCAGCGTTGGGGTCGCTGCGCTCACCACCAACCTACAGGCTTTGCTCCCTCTCTCCCGCTCGCGGGAGAGCCTGATGCAGCGCCGCGCTGCCGACTTGCGCCCCGGCAGCAACGAAAATTGTCCGTAGGGGCGGGCCTTGTGCCCGCCCGCGCAACCTGCTGTGATCGATTGAAACGCAGACGGACGGGCACAAGGCCCG
>JGI24705J35276_12237526_pt1 | contig 11603 bp, 10 predicted proteins | sample TergutNt197P4_FD_35276 | JGI IMG/M metagenome (IMG submission 35276)
GAAAGGCCTCTGGCTATTGAACAGAAAGGGGATATTTCGGAATGGGCAGAAGCGCTCTTGCTCAGCCAGATCAAAAGCGGCTACCCGTTTGCGAAGATACTGGCTTTCATCGAAAGTTTGTTCCCAGAAGGCGCCTCTGAAATATGCGCCCGTGACATGCCGATCAATTCTGATTCGGAATTTGTCATGCTCATACTGGCGGTGATACGCCAAAACGAAAGGGGGGCGACGTACGCTGTGAACCTTGAAAGCGGGCAGACATGCCAAAACGGATACTTGATACCGAACATGACGATTCGCAGGAAGGGGGCTTTCAAACATGTGGTGTGACGATTACGAAGCCCTGTCAAACAACGACAAAAGCGAATTCCGCAGGCTCTGCAACTACCTGCTGTCCCATACCTACCTTGTCCGCGACGTCTACCGGCCGGACAAGCAGTGGACTGAGCCCGGCAGCGATTACCGCACTGCCAGCCGGCTCTTTGCTTGCATGCGCGATTACTTTGTATTCTCGGGCTGGAGGCTTGAGAAAGACGAGGACTACGGTGTCATTTCACTCATAAACGAATTCGACCACAACCGCTTGCGGGCAGACCGTTTCACGACACTGTTTTTGTACACTTGCCGTTTGATTTACGAGGAAAAAAGGGAAATGTCGGGCAGCAGGAACATCGTGCGAACAGATACCGGCGAAATTGTGGAGAAAATGAGGTTTTTAGGGCTTTTGGACAAAGGCAGGACCACGCAGAAGGAGCGCATCGACGCCCAACGGACGTTGGCTCATTTCAACATCATCCAAAAAACTGACAACTCGGCTTGGAGCGCAGAGGGCAACGGGGTCCTCATCTTCCCCTCAATCCTGTCAATCGTCACAAACCAAGGCATTAACGACATGATGCTTGAGCTGGAAAGGCAGAGTGAAAGCGGATGAAGGTCTTGACAAAGCTTCTATTGGTACACTGGCACTATTTCACCCATGAACTCATCGAATTCGAAGAACTCAATTTCCTCACCGGCAAAAACGCTTCAGGCAAGTCCACCATCATCGACGGCATGCAGCTAATCCTGCTGGGGGACACCAGCGGAAGTTTTTTCAACAAAGCGGCAAGCAATCGCGGTAGCCGGACGCTGAAGGGCTACCTTTTGTGCGAGCTTGGCGACGACCCTGATTCGGGGTTCCGCTACCTCCGTTCGGGCAGGTTCACCAGCTATATCGCCCTCGAATTTTTCGACCAGGAAAAAGCGCGGTATTTTACAGCAGGGTGCTGCTTTGACGTTTTTTCGGAAAACGACTTCCAGCGGCTGTTCTTTCTGTACGACGGCGAAATGCACCCCCAAGGATTTCTGAACGGCGGTACGCCGATCGACATCCCCGGGCTCAGGGCATTTCTCAGGGAGTGCTACGGCGGGCACTACGAGACCACGGATATCGGCAGGGAGTTCCGGACGAAGCTGTACGGCAGGCTTGGCGGGCTTCGCGACCGCTTTGCCGGGCTGTTGAAAAAGGCTGTCTCGTTCAACCCCAACGTGGACATCCAGCAATTCATCTCGGATTTCGTGTGCGACAACCAGCAGACTGTCGACGTGAGCCACATGCAGGAAAACATACGGAGCTACAAAAACTTGGAATACGAGTCGCTGGTCTTGCAGGAGAGGATTTCCTTGCTGGAGCGCATAGTCAAAACTTACGGGAGCTACACAGACGCCCAAAACAGCGAGGTCCTTTACTCGTTTTTGATAGACCGCGCAGTGGCAGACGTGAAAAGCGAAGCCCTCCGCGCTGCCGAGTCGGAAGGCCTTGAATTTGCGTCCAGGCTCAAGGAGCTGTGCCTGCGGATCAACGAAATAGACAAACGGCTGACTGAACTTCGCGAGCAGATGGACGTGCTAAAGGCCGAACTCCTCAGCAACGGCGAGGCTCAGGCGCTTGAGCAGATAGACAGGCAAATAGCAAGCAAGGAACAGGAAATACAGTTCTTGCGCAGCGAATGCGACAGGGGAAAGGCCTTGATTGCTTCCCGCCTCGGTTTGTGGCGCCGCTGCACTGAGGCAATGCTCCACAAGATAGGCCATGCAAACCATGCGTTGCTCCAAGCCGGGATTTCATCCAGAACCTGCGATATTGCGGCAGAAAGCCGCACTTTCCTTGAAAACTTGTCGCTTTACGGAAAAATCGAGGCTGATGGCATAACGCAGCTTGGCGAAGCCGGCCTAGCAGGGCTTTCAGGCTCGGCAGAGGGCATCAAGACACACTCTATAGAGCTGTCCTCCCGCCTGCGCGACGAGCAGAGCGCTTTGGCAGGGCGGCGTGCGGAGCTTGCAAACGAGCTGCAATCCTTGGAGAAAGGCGTCTACCGGTTCCCGCAGGACGCAATCGACCTTAAGGACGCAGTGGCTTCAAGGCTTCGGGCTGTCGCAAAGAGGGACGTGGCTGTGCGCATCGTGGCAGAAGCCGCTGAAATAAAGAGCGACAGATGGCGAAACGTCATTGAAGGGTACCTGCACACGCAAAAATTCTATGTCGTCGTCCCACCGGAATTCATAAAGCCTGCGCTTGCTGTCTTCGACGCGATCAAAAGGCAAAAGGCCATATACGGGACGGGGATCGTCGACGTTGAACGGCTGAGAAAACTGAACCCTGCTGCCGATGCGGGGAGTTTGGCAGAGGAAATAGAAACAAAAGACCCTGACGTCCGGCTGTTTTTGGATTTTGCCCTTGGACGGGTCCAAAAATGCGACAGCGTCCAAGAGCTTCGGAAGCACAGGACCTCAGTGACAGACGAAGGGATGGTGTACCGAAATTTCGTCATCAGGGCCATTAACCCCGACCGCTGGGCAAAACCCGCCATCGGGCAAGGCGCCATCTTGCGGCGGCTTGACGCAGTAAAGCGCGAAATAAGCCTTTTGACTGAACAATTCGCCATATGCGCAAGCCTAAAGGCAGGCCTTGACGAGGCAAGCAAAATGATCGTGCTGAACCCGGCTGAGATCGAAAATGCCGTATCGTGCGCAATGGGCCTTGCTGCTATACCTGATTTGGAGGCAGACCTTTCTTCCCTGCATAAAAACCGCGAGGCTATCAACACCGTTGTGATTGATGACTTGAAATCCAGGATTGCTGCTTTGGGCAGCGACATTGCGGCGCAGGACGGCCTGTCGCGCAAGGAAACAAGCGAAAAGGGAAGGCTCGGGGAACAGCTGCGCATGCTTAGGGAGGTGACAATACCAAAACTGGCAGCAGAAGAAAGGGAACTGGAGTCTGATATCGTCTGCACTTACGATGGTGAATGGGTCGAATCGGCGGGAATGCCGAGGTACGCCAAAGAGCTGCAGGGGAGGGGCAAAGCGTCAAACATTGCCGAAGCTTTCCCAAGAGAGCAGAGCAGGGCCAGGAACGCCAAAGAATCCGCATGGGAGGCTCTTGTCGAATCCCGCCGCAGCTACAACGACAGGTACAAGATGGGCCTCGACGTCAAATCTGCTGAAAACAGCGTTTACGCTGACACCTTGACTGAGCTTTGCAGCAACCAGCTGCCGGAGTACCAAGCGAAGATAAGCGATGCGAAAGCAAAGGCCCTCGAACAGTTCCAAGAGGACTTCATCAGCCGCCTCCAAAACAACATCAACAGTGCGAGGCGGCAGATCGACGAGCTGAACGCGGCACTCAGGGGGGCGTCTTTTGGCGAGGACACTTACCGTTTCCGTATACTTCCCAAGCAGGATTACAAGCGTTACTACGACATGATCGTCGACGAAATGATCACTCAGGGCGGGTACCACCTGCTGTCCGTCCAGTTCAACGACAAATACAAGGACGAGATCGCGGAATTGTTTGCAATCATAACAAGCGAAGACGGTGCGAGCGGCGGCGGCGTAGAATACGAGAGGCGGATCCACGAGTTTACCGATTTCCGCACTTACCTCTCCTTTGACCTTGAAGTCGTCGGCCCCGGCGGCGAATCCCAGCGGCTGTCGAAGACCATTGGCAAAAAATCGGGCGGCGAGACCCAAACACCTTTTTACATAGCGGTGCTTGCTTCGTTTGCGCAGCTCTACCGCGCCGGAACGGACAGAGCCTTCAGCACCCTGCGGCTCATCATCTTTGACGAGGCGTTCTCCAAGATGGACAGCGAGCGAATCGTCATGAGCATTGAGCTGCTGCGGAAATTCCGTTTTCAAGTTATCCTCTCCGCACCCCACGACAAAATCGGCGACATTGCCACTTTAGTGGACAGGAACCTGTGCGTCCTGCGGGAGGGGAAGCTGGCCTGCGTCAGGAGCTTCGACCCGAGACATATGGAGGAACTGGCAGATGAGTGAAAAAACCCAAAAGCTGATACTGGACTCGCTGCTTGACAAGTACGAGCGAAGCAGCTTTTTTAGGGACGCGACACAGCCCACCCGCAGAATCATGCTCAATTTCTACAACGGCGGAAGGAGCGACTTTGCTTATTACGACATCGAGCAAAGCGAGCGCCGCATTGACGTCAACGGCTCTGTAGAGGATTTGGCTGCTGCGGGGCTGCTTTCGTTTGAGTGGATGAAAGGGGAACACCAGCACATCATAGCCAAGGCGTGGCTAAACCTTGACAACCTGCGCTCTGCCTACCTTGCCGCCGGGCGCGAGCCAAAAGCGGATGCTACGGAGAAAATCCTGTCAGAGATAGAAGCGGCTCAAAGCAATGCGACAGCCCCATGGGCGAAGCGTTTCTTGCAGGACGCCTACGGCGAAACAACCAGAAAGCGCAGCATATCAAGCGCTATCCCAGCAGACAGCGAAGATCGGCGGCTATTGTTTAAGGCAATCGCCTCAATCGACGAGCCGGGCGGCACTGAATACACGGAGCGCGTGTTCTCTCTTAGGACATTCGGCGACACCAAGCTGTTTGAACGCACTGTGCGATCCAAACTTTTAAGTATATTGCGCAAATACCTGGAAAGCGACGATGACGCAGCCGACAGCGACCTTTTGAAACAAGTGGGGATCGTCAAGTTTCCAGAGCAGTTCGAATTCTGCGGGAATATCTCGCTCGCCTTTGATCAAGGCACTGTAAACTTCGGCTTTCTGCCGGGCGGGGCTTCCATCCGCTCCTTTGACCTTAGTGCCGGCCTTCTTTCGGTAGGCGGTTCCGTAGAAACGATCACAACTATTGAAAACTACACGAACTACCTCGAATATATACGAAAGTCAAAAGCCGAAAACGAACTGGTTATCTACCATGGCGGGCAAATCAGCCCGCGCAAGCTGCTGTTCCTGCGGGCGGTTGCAAATGCAATGCCCGCAAATTGCATGTGGCGCCATTGGAGCGACATAGATTACGGCGGGTTTCTGATGTTGTCTCGGCTCCGCAGGGAGGTAGTCGAAGCTGCTGCTCCCTATCGTATGGACGCAGGCGAACTTATACGCTACGGAAGTCTTGCCGCACCAATAAAGCCTCGGTACGCTGAAAAGCTGCGTGGCCTTAAAGCCCGCCCAGAGCTTGCGGACTGCTGCGATTGCATCGATTACATGTTGAAGAACATGGTGCGCCTTGAGCAGGAGGCCATGCTGGCAGATAATATTGCGCTTGACACCCAGCGATAAACATAATAGAATATCATTGAACGGGGAGCTGGATGAATCCGGCTGAGATTGGAACTGGTTTGTTCCTTACCCTTATAACCTGATTTGGATAATGCCAACGTAGGGAAATATATTCCACAACAGACTATATTTTGCGCGGGCATGTCCTGTGCAATTTTTTTATGGCTTTTCGATGATTAACGCGGCTGCAGCAAACGCCCCAGCCGCCATGAAAAAGGAGGGGGAAATGAAACAGCCAGAAGCAAGCATTGCCATACAGACGCTCCCAGGCGTAGGCGGCGAAGACGTGATCCGCATAGTCGACTGCGTCATCAGCTACATCAGGTCGACGGGGCTTGCCATGCACGTGGGGCCTTTTGAAACTACTGTCGAGGGCGATTTCGACACGCTTATGAGTATCGTCCGGGAGGCGCAGCTCATATGCATACGCGAAGGTGCGGAAAGCGTCGCGTCATATATTAAAATATTCTACAACCCAAGTGCGGGAGTATGGTCAATTGACAAAAAAATATCAAAGCATAACAAATAAAATGTACCCTGCGGCGTTTATTCTGCTGCTCCTACTGGCTTGGAGCCTTGTTTGCGTATCGAAAATCGTGCCGCCATACCTGCTGCCTTCGCCTTATGCCGTCATCGAAGCATTGGCCGGGGACTTCCCATTGCTTGCTGCCCATGCCGGCACAACTCTGACAGAGGCGCTTTTTGGGCTTTTTCTTAGCGTAGTCTTTGGGGTGCTTACGGCCTGCGTGATGGATCGGTTTGAACCCCTGTATTTGGCAGTTTACCCTGTGCTTGTCCTGACCCAGACAATCCCGGCGATAGCCATAGCGCCGCTTCTGGTGCTGTGGATGGGGTTTGGGATGGCGCCAAAAGTGCTGTTGATATTCATTACCTGCTTCTTCCCGATAGCTGTGAGCACGCTCTCCGGCCTCCGCTCGGTAGACCAGGACGTCGTGGACCTTTTTAGGAGCATGGGGGCGTCCCCCCTTCAAATACTGGCGCGGGTCAAACTGAAAGCGTCGCTGGATTCGTTTTTTGCAGGCTTAAAACTCGCTGCGGCGTATTCCATAATCGGCGCCGTGATTTCAGAGTGGCTCGGGGGCGCAGGGGGCCTCGGCGTTTACATGACCCGTGTAAGGAAAGCATACGCGTTTGACAAAATGTTTGCCGCCATAATCCTCATCAGCCTTGTCAGCCTTCTCCTCATGAAATTTATTGAAATAATCCACAAAAAATCTATGCCTTGGAGGTAAACTGCAAAATGAACAGACTATTAGCAGCAATCCTAGCCGTAGCCTTAGTTATTATGACAGCAGCCTGCGCGAGCAGCGGTTCGCAGGACCTTGAGAAAATATCCTTTGTCTTGGAATGGGAGCCAAACACGAACCACACGGGGGTGTATGTGGCCATTGCCAACGGGTATTATGCGGACGCAGGGCTTGAGGTGAAGGTGCTTACGCCGCCAGAAACCGGGGCGGCTGCTTTTGTCGCAAGCGGGAAAGCCCAGTTCGGCGTTGACGTCCAGGAGGGCCTCGGCATCGAGCTTTCCTTGACTGACCCTCTGCCCATTACGGCGGTTGCCGCTATCATAAGCCACAACAATTCCGGTATAATCTCGCTTAAAGAAAACGGTATCGACAGCTTCGGCAAACTTGACGGGAAAACCTACGCGTCTTGGGAAGCTCCTGCGGAAGTGGCGATACTGAAGCAGGCCATTAGGGACTCCGGCGGCGATCCGGACAGCCTCGTCACAGTGCCTGCTCCAGCGACTGATGCCATATCGATGATAAAAACAGGCCTTGTGGACACCGTTTGGGTGTACGAGAACTGGGACGTCGTCGCAGCAGACATGGATGGGCTGGCGTACAACTACATCAAATTCGCAGACGCGTCGCCGGTCCTCGACTATTACACACCGCTGATAATTGCAAACGACGATTTCTTGAAAGAGAAGCCGGATGTTGCAAGAAAATTTGTCCAGGCAACGGCGGCAGGGTACGAATACGCTATAGCGCACCCAGAGGAAGCGGCGCAAATCCTTGTAGGCGCAGTCCCCGAGCTGCCGTTGGATTTCATCATTGCCAGCCAGAAACTGCTGTCTTCGACGTACGCTTCCCAAAACGAGCCTTGGGGCGTTATCGACGAAACGAGGTGGAGCGCGTTTTACGACTGGATGCACGAACAGGGGATAATCCCGGAAGCCCTTGGCAGCAGGGGTTTCACAAATGAGTTTTTACTGCCGTGACGAAAGGTTTTCCGATGCTAAAAGCGGAGCATGTTACTAAGTATTACCAAAACAGCAAAGTGATAGAGGACGTAAGCGTCGAGGTGAAAAGTGGCGAGCTCGTGTGCCTGCTCGGCGCCAGCGGCATAGGGAAGACGACGCTGTTTCAGATTTTGTCGGGGCTTGTACGCCCTGATGAAGGGGCAGTTTACCTTGCCGGGGAGGACATCACAGGGCAGCCGGGCAAAATGAGCTACATGCAGCAAAAGGATTTGCTGCTCCCCTTTGAGACTGTCATCAACAACGTCTCAATCCCTCTGGTGCTGGCAGGCACCCCGAAAAAAGAGGCTCATGCAAAAGCCTTCTCATACTTCAGCGAATTTAGGCTTGAAGGATGCGAGCGAAAATACCCCCACCAGCTTTCGGGGGGAATGCGCCAGCGGGCTGCGCTGCTTAGGGCGTACCTTTTTTCCGGTGAACTGATGCTGCTCGACGAGCCTTTCAGCGCACTTGACGTTATGACGAAAGCAGCAATGCAGAAATGGTTCGTGAAAATTTTTTCAACCCACAGGTCTACCGCCCTCTTCATAACCCACGACGTGGACGAGGCGATACTGCTATCGGACAGGATTTACATTATGGCAGGAGTCCCCGGCAAAATATGCCATGAAATAAAGCTGGACAGCGAAAACCGGAGCGACCCTGATTTTTTGGTGTCACAGCGGTTCCTTGAATGCAAGAGGCTGGTACTAGGCTTGCATCTGAATGGCTAGCCGCCTGCTTGGCATGTCTGGTTTACCCATTCCCTGAATTTCCAAAAGGCATAGAGCGGCAAAATCCTTTCTGTCATTTCGTCCAGAGAGGTTAAAACAGATTTCTCAGGATTGAACTTCTTGCAATACTGCGTTATTGAACGTGCGTGTTTTGCCGTGCCTGCTTTGACTTCAACCGGTACGATATATTTTTCGTCGTCCTGCACTATAAAATCCACTTCCGCTTTGGCAGAGCCCTCTGCCGTCCAGTAATACAGGTTTTTGTCTTTGCGTTTTCCGTATGCTTTTTTAAGCTCGCAAGCAATGTAGTTTTCTGCCATAGAGCCTTTGAATTCTTTGTATTCGTTTGAATCGTCAAAGATGATTGCGGCTGGTAAATCTGAATGCCGCCTAAGCAGCCCAATGTCAGACATGTACAATTTGAAAAAAGCGTGGTCGGCATAGGAAGAAATCGGGTAGCCTGGCCTTTCAATATGCTCAACTTTGTAAACAAGCCCAGCATTGACAAGCCACTGAAGCGCATCCTCCAAATCTTTGGCCCTCCAGCCTTTTTTGACTTGGCTGAAAATAAATTTGCGGTTTTCTTTCCCCAGCTGGCTTGGAATAGCCTGCCAGACAGCAGAGATTTTGGGATAGTCTTTGGTAGCCGCATATTTTACAAAGTCTTTTTGATAGCCTAGCAATATCGCATCTTGTATTTTCTCAACTTCCTCAATGTCTTTCGTGTCTATCCACATCTGCACGGCTTCAGGCATACCGCCGACAGCATGGAAATCCCTATATTTTTCCAGCAGCTCTGACCTGAAGTTCTTCCATATACTGTCCAATAGCGAGCTTTTTTTCAATTCTTCCGCAAGCATTTCGTTTTGAGCATGCAGGAACTCATAGAAGCTCATTGGGTAAAGGGTTAAAAACTCCACTTTTCCAACTGGAAATGAAGTGCCTTTTTTCATTGCAACGCCAAGCAGGGAACCGGCTGATATTACATGATAATCAGGGGCGTCTTCGCTAAAGTATTTAAGGGAAGTGACAGCATTGCCACATTCTTGTATTTCGTCAAAGACAATGAGCGTCTCGTGGGGCTTTATTGCCCTGCCCCGTGCAAACCCAAAATCTTTCAGTATCCTTTTTGGATCCAAATCTTGCTCGAAAAACCCTTTGATTTTTGCATCTTTGTCAAAACGACAATAAACAACGTCTGTATAATGCAGCTTCGCAAAATCTTCAATCAAAAAAGTTTTACCGCATTGCCTGACACCTTGTATAACAAGGGGTTTCCTGCTCGGGTTTTCTTTCCACGCAATAAGATCTTGCATTAACGCTCGTTCCATAGCACTTCGCCTCCAGCAGTTATTATAGCATTAAACAAATCTGTTGTCAATATTGCGTATAACTTAACGAAAACTACACCATGATATTTGGTGCAGTTATGCAAAATTACAACTTATTGCCTGCCCCTCTCTGATTTCCTGCCTTTTATCTGTATATAAGCCACGCTGCCACATACGGCCAAATACACGAGGCAAAAACTCAGGAACGTCACAGGCGGCCGGGTCAGCAGCGGGTAGGGTGCCGTAAATCTCGAAAACAGCCCATTGTAGACAACGGAAAATGGGATGAAGCACAAAAGCCATATATTAGCTGCCCAGAAGTTGCGCTTTGCGTTTCCCTTTGTGTTTTGCGAGGAATTCAGAAAGCCGACACCAAAGACCATGCAGCCGACCGCCATGAAAACAAGCCCTATCACAAGCGCCATTGCAACCTGCTTCTCGTACCACACCGCGCACGCTGTGATCAACCCTATGAAATTCAGCGCAGTGGCGACTATCACAAAAACATTCGCGTTTACCGCCTTTTCGCTTCCCTGCTTTTGGCTTTCGATTCCCTTGAGGATGTAGTCCGTCGTCACGTTGAAGTATTCGCTCATAATAACGATTTTGTCGATGTCCGGAACGCTTTGCTCGCTCTCCCACTTTGACACGGCCTGACGGGAAACGCCCACTTTGTCTGCAAGCTCCTCCTGCGATATGCCGTTGACCTTTCGCAAGTTCTGTATTCGGTCTGCTATGTTCATAACCTGTACCCCTTTCTTGTTTGGTAATCCGTTTGGTAATGCCATGATAGCAAAAACGGCGGTTGCGGCGCCACCAACTGCACATGGTTTTTTGTCAACTGGTGGTTGCGATTCTGACATAGCCGCATTTTTCAATAAAATCACCTTTGGCATTGGTGTAGCCGTCCCGATCATGCTCGAACCGCTCTTTCAGGGTTCTTTTCAGCGCGGCGTAGGCGTCAGCCGCTTCGGGGTGGGCTATTAAATAATCACGGAAGTGCACCTCGTCCCAATCGCCGGGATAGCGCACGTGGATATGATATACCTTTTCCGCAAAACCGTCATGTGCATAACCTTTGACAAACATCATATGCAGTGGCGGCACATCGGCTTTGTCAGCTTCGGGCATCTTCATGTATTCGGGGTACGGCAGCACCGCTATTAGATCTTCAATGTCAGTATCCTCGTTTATTTCCAAAAGGATGTCAACTGTTGGTTTTGCCAACAAACCCGGCACTGCTGTGCTGCCATAATGGGTGATGCGAAAGATGCGGCCTTGGCCGATTAAATTTTCCAGGTTTGTTTTTTCTTCCTGAAACCATTCTGGCCAAGCAGGATTATATTCACATAATATTATTGGGAACAGGCGAGAGCGTTCCTTATCGGTCATTTCTGTTGGCATGATTTCTCTGATTTTTGTGTCATGGGTCATGGGTTCATTCCTTTCACTATTAGCGATGCCTCAATTGTCACGAGGTTGTTTGACCACCCAGCTTCCACTCCTGTCCGAGCCTACACGGTCAAGGCGTTCCGCCTCTTTAAGTGCCTTGATGTTTTTCTTTACATTGCGCTCGTTAATTTCCAACGCATAAGAAATCATTTTCACTGTCATTTTCGGGTTTGCCATGAGCAATTCCAGAATCTGTTGTTGAGTGTCTTTTACAGTGTCTTTTACAGTGTCTTTTACAG
>JGI24705J35276_12237525_pt1 | contig 11593 bp, 7 predicted proteins | sample TergutNt197P4_FD_35276 | JGI IMG/M metagenome (IMG submission 35276)
CCCGTACTCGGCTTCATGGCCTTCAAGGCCGCGCTCGGCCCCATCCTCTACCGCCGCACCATGAACTGTCCCTGGCGCGACATCCTCGGAGCCTCGATCCTCTCAGTTGGATTGGCCCATACCATCGCTCGCGGCGTATTCACCGGGCTCGTGAAGAAAAGAGGTGTTTTCGTCGTGACCCCCAAAGGCTGGAAGGCCAAGGGCATGTTTGCCTTTTTCGGCCCGGTTCGTGAAGAACTCGGCATGCTCATCGCGCTCATTCTGGCAATCATGTCCGTGGTTTGGACTCGTGGGGCCGTAGACGCTGAAACACGCCTGTGGGTGGGCATCCTTTCCCTGCAATGTATCCCTTACATAGCCTCTGTTATCTGTCAGATTGCGGCCTATCTGCCAGAACGGCACGGAAAGGAGGCTCTTTTGGAGAGGGTCGAGCCGGGATTGCGCATTTCGCCATGACTCCGCACTATGTTGAATCAATGCAGCATGAAAAAAGATGAGATGAGAAAAGATCAGTTGCATTTTCTGATTTATGGCTTTCTGACTCTGCTGGCAGCGATTTTTGTTGTGCTGACTGTCCTCCCGAGGAATGAAGCCGTGCTGCCGCCCGCCGACGAAGAAATGGGCATACAAAGCTCCATGCACATGCGGGACAGCGCAATCCTGCCCATTCCCGCCCCCGAGCAGAAAAGTCTTCAGTCCGGCAAGGTGCTGCTTGGCGAAAAACTGTTCCACGACCCCAGGCTTTCAGGCGATGGCACGATTTCCTGCGCGACTTGCCATCCCCTCTCGGGCAGTGGCGCCGATGGGCGCAAGATTGCAGTTGGCGTGGGAGGTGCGCTCGGTCAGTACAATACGCCCACTGTGTTCAACGCAGTGTTCAATTTCCGCCAATTCTGGGATGGGCGCGCCGACACTCTCGCTGACCAGGTTTCCGGCCCCCTGACGGACATCGCCGAAATGGCGAGCAGTTGGGTAATCGCTGTGCGCCGGGTTTCGGAAGACAGCGGATACCGCGAGGCATTCGAGCATGAATACGGTGGCGAGATCAGCAAAAGGACCATCAGCGATGCCCTTGCGCATTTTGAAGCCACCCTGCTGACTCCCGACTCGCCATTCGACCGTTTTCTCAACGGCGACGCTACGGCCATCAGCGATGAGGCCAGGGAAGGCTACAGACTCTTCGTCAACTATGGCTGCGTCAGTTGCCATCAGGGTATCAATGTCGGTGGCAATTTCTTCCAGCGTTTCGGGGTCATGGGCGACTATTTCGCCGACCGAGGCAACCCCACTAAAGCGGACCTTGGCCGTTATAATGTTACGGGTCAGGAAGAAGACCGTCACATCTTCAAGGTACCGGGATTGCGCAATGTCGCCGTCACCGCGCCCTATTTTCATGACGGCAGCGTCGAGACGCTCGACGAGGCCATCGAAATCATGGGGCGCTACCAGCTTGGGCGCGACCTGTCCGAGGAAGAGCGCCGTCGCATTGCTGCCTTTCTTGAAAGCCTGACCGGAGAATATCGGGGAGAGCGATTGAAACCATGAATTCCGCTGATCGCCCCCCTCAAGAAGGTATGGCATCCCCTAGCGGCTTCCCCTCTCTGTCCCCCTCGGAATCCTCTGCGTCTGCGCATGAGGGGGCATCTTCTTTGTCGTTGCGCGGCGAAATCTGGCGTGCCTTGGCCATCGTGGCAGTCATCGCGGTCATGCTATTCTGGGTATTTGTCAATGCGGATACCTCTTCGATTCTGAAACTCCAGACCTATTCGCGCAAGCTTCGCGACCTTCGCCAGGTCGATGCCCGGGTCGACGCCGATGTCCTGGCCATCCGTTTCGAACTCCACAAGAATTACGATACTCTCTCACAGGGCATCAACCACTTTGACGCATTGCTCGAGCAGCTTTACGCTCCCCCGCATTTCCTGTCCGACAGCGATGCTGAAAAAGTCCGCCGCCGTGTCGAAGAGTTTGGCCAATTGGTCAAGCAAAAGGAGGAGCGCATCGGAATTTTCCTGCAGGAGAATGCCATACTGCGCAACTCCACCCGTTACTTCCCGACGGCGGTCAAAAACTTCATCGGCCCGACCACCGCCCCGCGCTTGCATGCCGATCTCGATACCCTGAGCAGCAGCGTAATGACCTATTTGGTGTCGAACGATGAAAGTTTGTTGCCGGTCATCTCCGGGCATATCGAATCCATCCGGCGAGAAAACATCAACCTGCCGCCCCAGTCTGTGCGGATGCTGGACAACATCCTCGATCATGTTTATATCATAATTAAAAGCAAGCGGGCGGTGGATTTGATACTGCATGAAACGGCTTTGATCCCCACGAATAACGGAATCGAAAAAATCATCGAGGCATTCAACGACGGTCGTGAGAACGCGGTAAACCGATCCCACGTCTACCGTGTGCTGCTTTTCATTTCCGCGCTTCTGTTAGCCTTTTACCTGACGCTGCTTTTTATCCGGCTGAACCGGGTTACCTTGGCTTTGCAGAACGCCAACCGCGATCTTGAGCAGCGCATCGACGAGTTGTACCGCGTCCAGAGCAATCTTAGACTGTACTCCACGCTCTTCAACAGCGCGGCTGAAGGCATGGTCATTACCGATGCCAATACCCGTATCTTGATTGCCAATCCGGCATTTACCGCCATTACCGGCTACAGTGCCGAAGAAATACAGTCGCGTTCGCCCTCGATGCTCAGTTCCGGTCGCCACACCAGAACTTTCTACAATGATATGTGGAAAACTTTGGAGCGCTGCGGTAAATGGCAGGGTGAAATCTGGAACCGCCGGAAAAGCGGCGAAAGGTATCCGGAGTGGCTGTCGATTGCCGTGGTATATGACGAAAAGGGTAACGCAGCCCATTACATCGGCGTGTTTTCCGACATCACCGAACGCAAGAAAAACGAGGCGCACATTCAGCATCTCTCGCTGTTCGACCCGCTCACCAACCTGCCCAACCGGCTGTTGATGCGGGAAAAGCTCAACGAAGCCATTTCCCAGTCGCAGCGCGTCGACAACCGTCATACCGCCGTGCTGTTCGCCAACCTCGACCGCTTCCGCAATATCAACGATACCCTGGGTAACGAACTGGGCGATGCCTTGCTCCAGCAGGTCGCCGAGCGGAGCCAGTCCATGCTGCGGACCACCGATACCGTATCGCGGCTGGGCAGCGACGAATTCGTTTTCATCCTGCCCGACATCGGCCAGCCGCAGGACGCTGCCGGCATTGCGCGGAAACTTCTCGCCTGTATTGGCCATCCCTACCTGCTTGGCGGGCACAACATCACGATTACCGCCAGCATCGGTATCGCCCTCTCCGAATCCGATGGCATCACGGCAGCGGAGTTGCTGCGCAATGCGGATGCGGCTATGAGCCGTGCCAAGGAAGACGGGCGCAACAACTTCCGCTTCTACTCCGCCGACATGAATGTCACCACCCTCGGTGACCTGTTGCTCGAAAATCAGTTGCGTAACGCCATCGAACACAACGAACTGGAACTTTTCTATCAGCCCAAGGTAGATTCCAGTACCGGCATCCTGAAAGGCGCCGAGGCGCTCCTGCGCTGGCGGCATCCCGAATATGGCACGATTCCGCCCAGCCGCTTCATTCATCTGGCCGAAGAATCCGGGCTCATCGTACCCATCGGCGCGTGGGTGCTGCGCACCGCCTGTCGACAAATCCGCGAATGGCGGGAAGCCGGGTTGCCCGTCGTGCCGGTTGCTGTCAATCTGTCGGCACAGCAATTCCTGCAAAGCGATTTACTGGCGCAGGTCAGCGATAGCCTGGAAGCGGCAGGTATTGAGCCCGAACTGCTCGAACTTGAGCTCACCGAATCCATATTGATGCGCAATGTCGATCGCACCGTCGACATCCTTTCCTGTCTGCGTCGCATGGGGGTAAGCCTTTCCATCGACGATTTCGGAACCGGCTATTCGTCGCTTTCGTATCTCAAGCAGTTTGAAGTCAACTTCCTCAAGATCGACAGAAGTTTCGTCGCGGGCATCCAGGGTATGGATACCGGCGGTTCGATTGCCATCGCGATCATCGGGCTGGCTCACGCCCTTGGCCTCAAGGTTGTCGCGGAAGGCGTGGAAACCGATGAGCAGAGCTGTTTCCTGCTTGAACATGGTTGCGACATCTTCCAGGGCTACCTTTTCAGCCGCCCGGTTCCCGCCTCCGATTTCGCTCAAAATCTCGTAGGCTTGAACACGGGTCTCGCGCAACCTCCATAATGAGTGGCAGAGTCAAGCGAGACAAAGCATAACCGGGAGCCGAAGGCCCCCAAGACCATATTGAGGAATCCTCTGTCGTAAGAAAGGGGTGATTCAAAAAAGCCACACCAGAAAGGCTGATTTATTCCATGAACGCCGATTATCTTGCTCCTTCCGCCCCCAATGACAGAGCGCGCGCCCTGCATGCGTTCATGCAGCTTGCAACCGTCCTGCTATTCGTTTCATCTATCATTCTTTTTTTCTTTGCACTACTTGGTTCCGCAGATTCCTTCATTTTTGCCAACCAGTATCCGGGCATCATTTTCGTGCTGCCCTGTATCTTGATGATACTGATTTCGCTGCTCGGCCTGCGCGGATGGAGATCGTACGCCGATTACATGGCGAAACTGACCCAACACCTTCATGAGGCTGAATCCCGCAAGCAGGTCATCAATCGGATATTTGAGTACCATAACGAAGGTCTCGTGATCCTTGACCGGCATCTGCGGATCATGATCGTCAACAAGGCGCTGCTCCACATTACCGGCTACAAAGAAGAAGAACTGGTAGGGCATTTTTCGGAAGAGTTTCTCATCGCCGGGATTGGTCGCCAATTCATCCGCTCCGCGATACGGAAGATGAAAAGCAATGCCTCCTGGAGCAATGAAATTCACATTCTCAATAAGAAGGGCGCTGGAAAGCCCTTCCTTTGCCGCATTGTTTCCGCGACGGATGAACAGTCCGGGACGAAAAACTGGATCGTGTTCCTGAACGATCTTTCCGGACACCGCGAAACCGAAGAGCGCATCAAGCGCCTCGCCAGCGTCGACTCCCTCACCGGCCTGCCCAACCGCAAGGGATTCATCGATATTCTGGATGAACGTCTGGCCAACTACGACGTAGATGCCCTGCTGGTACTTAACCTGAATCACATGAGCCGGATCAACGACGCTTACGGGCATCAGGCAGGCGACTTTCTGCTTCAGCGTGTCGCTGGCCGCATCCGGAAGATATTGCGTGACGAAGACATCGTTGGCCGCCTGGGTGACGATAATTTCGGCATCCAGTTGTCCGCCAGCCAGTTGGAAAAAATCGAACCCGTCATCAAGAAGGTCATGGCAACCATTGCGCGCCCGGTCCTCTTCAAGGGCCAACCGATCATCTGTACTGCCTGTGTCGGTGTGTGCATGGTCTCAGGTAGCCACCAGCATGCCGACGAGTTGTTGCGCAAGGCTGATACCGCCATGCGTCAGGCGCGGGAAGTCGGTGTCAACACCTACCGCTTTTTCTCGGAAACCCTCGGTAAGACCCTGATCCTGCGCGTACAACGCGAAGCTGACCTGCGTAGTGCCCTGAGACGGCATGAGTTATCGCTCCACTACCAGCCTCAGACGGATATTCTGAGCGGGCGCATCTGCGGCTGCGAAGCCCTGTTGCGCTGGAAGCATCCCCAACAAGGGCTGATTTCGCCGATGGATTTCATCCCGCTTGCCGAAGAAACGGGCCTCATCCTGCCCATCGGAAGATGGGTGCTGGAGGAAGCCTGCCGTCAAAACAAAGCATGGCAAAACCAAGGACTGCCACCCATCGTCATGGCGGTCAACCTGTCGTCCAAACAACTACAGCATGAACAGTTGATCGACGATGTTTCCTCGGCCTTGACCCAATCCGGGCTTGACCCGCGCTGGCTGGAACTTGAAGTCACCGAGAGCGTCCTGGTGGCAGAACAGATGAGCACGGCGCTTCATGCCTTGAAAGCATTGGGCGTAAGGCTTTCCATCGACGATTTCGGCACTGGCTATTCCAGCCTCGCCTATCTGCGGCATTTCCCGTTCAACAAACTCAAGATCGACCGGTCTTTCATCCGCGACCTGAACACCGATAGCGGGATGGCCATTGTGCGCATGGTGCTGGACATGGCCCGCGAACTGCGCCTGGTAACATTGGCCGAAGGTGTCGAAACAGAAGAACATCTCGACATCCTGATGGATTATCAGTGCAAGGAATACCAGGGCTTTCTGTGCAGCAAGCCGGTTCCGGCGGCTACCTTCGCGCAACTGTTGCAAAGTATCGAGCCAGTGGCGCGGGCATCTTAGGCAAAACACTGCGCAAACTACGCTGATGCGTCGTTATCACTGCGGCTGAAATCCGCTATAGTCGCCCCCCTACCGCCCGCAACAACGCAACAGAGACTTCCCCAATGGCTCAATACGTCATGTCCATGCTCCGCGTGAGCAAAACCGTCCCGCCCAAACGCCAGATCATCAAGGACATTTCCCTCTCCTTTTTTCCCGGCGCGAAAATCGGCCTTCTGGGCCTGAACGGCGCGGGAAAGTCCACCGTGCTCAGGATCATGGCCGGGGTGGAAACCGAATTCGATGGCGAAGTGCAATGGCTGCCGAATCTGTCCATCGGCTACCTGCCGCAGGAACCGCAACTCGACCCCGCAAAGACCGTAAAACAGGAAGTGGAAGCCGCCTTCAGCGAAATCACTCAGGCACAGGCGCGGCTCGAAGCCGTCTACGCCGCCTACGCCGAGCCGGATGCCGACTTCGACAAGCTCGCCGAGGAACAGGCGCGGCTCGAAGCCATCATCGCCACCGGTGGCGCCGACATCGAAAACCAGATGGAAATTGCCGCCGACGCCCTGCGGCTGCCATCGTGGGAGGCACAGATCAGCCAGCTTTCCGGCGGCGAGAAACGCCGCGTCGCGCTCGCCAGGCTGCTCCTTTCCAAGCCCGACATGCTCCTGCTCGATGAGCCCACCAACCACCTCGACGCCGAATCCGTCGAATGGCTCGAACAATTCCTCCAGCGGTTTCCCGGCACGGTCGTCGCCGTCACCCACGACCGCTACTTCCTCGATAACGCGGCCGAGTGGATTCTCGAACTCGACCGGGGCTGCGGCATCCCGTGGAAAGGCAACTACTCCTCCTGGCTCGAACAGAAAGAAGCGCGGCTGGAACAGGAACAGAAACAGGTCGACGCCCACATGCGCGCGATGAAGCAGGAACTCGAATGGGTGCGCTCCAACCCCAAGGCGCGGCAAGCCAAATCCAGGGCGCGACTGGCTCGCTTCGAGGAAATGTCGAGCTTCGAGTATCAGAAGCGCAACGAGACTCAGGAAATCTTCATCCCCGTCGCCGAGCGATTGGGGGACAAAGTGATCGAATTCAACGGCGTCACCAAAGCCTTCGGCGACAGACTGTTGATGGATCAACTCTCCTTCACCGTGCCGCCGGGCGCGATTGTCGGCATCATCGGCCCCAACGGCGCGGGCAAATCGACCCTCTTCAAAATGCTCACAGGGCAGGAAACGCCCGATTCCGGCGAAGTCGTCATCGGCCCGACCGTCAAACTGGCCTGCGTCGACCAGACGCGCGATTGTCTCGACGGCAACAAGACGGTATTTGAAGAATTGGCGGACGGCTCGGACGTGCTCACCATCGGCAAGTTCGAGATGCCAAGCCGTGCCTACATTGGCCGCTTCAACTTCAAGGGCGCGGATCAGGGCAAGCAGGTCGGCAAACTGTCCGGCGGCGAACGCGGGCGGCTCCACCTTGCCAAAACCCTGATGGCGGGCGGCAACGTGCTATTGCTCGATGAGCCTTCCAACGACCTGGACGTGGAAACCCTCCGCGCGCTGGAAGACGCCCTATTAGAGTTTGCGGGCGTGGCGCTCGTCATCTCCCACGACCGCTGGTTCCTCGACCGCATCGCCACCCATATCCTCGCAGCGGAAGGCGATTCCCAATGGACGCTCTTCGCCGGCAACTACCAGGAATACGAGGCGGACAAGAAAAAGCGCCTGGGCGAAGAAGGTGCGAAACCCAAACGGATACGTTACAAGCCGATTGTGCGCTGATATTCATCATTCCGGTTTTCCACATCCTTTTGGGCGGATAGCCTGTCGGCTATCGTGACCGGACGGAAAGATTCAGCGAAACGAACTTCTATGGAATTACCTGGCTCAAATAATATGCCCGTCATGCCTTCTGCCGACCCGGCCTGTTATCACTGCGGCCTGCCAGTTCCGCCGCAGGCGGATTATCACGTCGCCGTGGATGGCAGGCAGCGCCGCATGTGCTGTGCCGGATGCGAGGCGGCAGCGCGGCTGATCGTCGATAACGGGCTGTCCGACTATTACCGCCGCCGCGATGCCATGCCCGAAAGGCGTCCTGAGGCGATACCGGAGGAACTGCGCGAACTGGGGCACTTCGATCATCCAGAATTTCAGCAAAATTTCGTGCGCCCGGTCAGCGAACATGAACGCGAGACTTCGCTGATTCTCGAAGGCATCACTTGCGCGGCCTGCGTATGGCTCAACGAGCAGCACATTGCCCTCCAGCCGGGGGTTTCGGCGGTGCAGGTCAATTACGCCACCCGGCGCGTCCGTGTGCGTTGGGACGAACGCAAGATCAAACTCTCCGACATTCTCGGCGCTATCCAGTCCATCGGTTATCGCGCTTACCCCTATGACGCCGCGCGCGCCGAGGACGTTGCCGAGCGCGAGCGGCGCACGATGTTGTGGCGGGTATTCGTCGCCGGGTTCGGCATGATGCAGGTGATGATGTACGCGGTTCCTGCCTACATCGCGGGCGACGGGGAAATGTCGTTCCGTGAGCAATTGTGGTTTCGCTTGGCCAGCCTGATACTGACCCTGCCGGTGGTGTTGTATTCCGCCGCGCCGTTTTTCAGGCATGCTGTGCGTGACATCCGTTTGCGCCGCCTGGGGATGGATGTGCCGGTCGCGCTCGGCGTTGGCAGCGCCTTTCTGGCAAGCCTGTGGGCGACGCTGGCCAATGGGCCGGAAGTCTATTTCGATTCGGTGACGATGTTCGTCTTTTTCCTGTTGGGCGGGCGTTATCTCGAAATGCTTGCCAGGGCGCGGGCGGTGCGCGGAATCGAGGAACTGGGCAAGATTCTGCCTGCATTCACGGAACGCTTGCCGCGCTGGCCCCTTCCCGATGGCGAGCAGGTGCCTGTTTCGCAACTCGTGCCGGGGGATTGCGTACTGGTGCGTCCAGGTGGGGTCATTCCAGCCGACGGGGTCGTGATCGACGGCGTGAGCGAGGCCAATGAGGCGCTGTTGACCGGCGAGAGCCGCCCCGTGCCCAAAAAGGCCGGTTCTCCACTTACCGGCGGCAGCATCAATATTTCCAGCCCGCTTGTGATGCGGGTCGAACAGGTGGGAGACAGTACCCGGTTGGCAGCGATCCGTCGCCTGATGGAGCGGGCGGCGAGCGAGAAACCAAGGCTGGCGGCGCTCTCCGATTACTGGGCAACGATTTTCGTCGTCGTCCTGCTGACGCTGGCGACGGCGACGGGGGTCGTCTGGCATTTCGTCGATCCGGCGCGAGCCCTATGGGTGTTCGTGTCCGTGCTGGTGGTGGCTTGTCCCTGTGCCCTGTCGCTGGCGACTCCCGCCGCGCTCACGGTGGCGACCGACGCGCTGGCGCGCATAGGCGTACTGGTCACGCGCGGGCATGCCATCGAGGCTCTGGCGCGGGTCAATCATTACGTGTTCGACAAAACCGGTACGCTGACGACGGGACAAATGCGGCTGGAAGAAACCTTGCCCCTTGGCGCGATGGACGTTGATGCCTTGTGTGCGCTGGGCTCTGCGCTGGAACAGGGTTCCGAGCATCCCGTAGCGGCTGCCTTGCGCGATGCGGCAGCCGGAAAACCGCCGGTCGCGGTCAGCGATGTCATTGCGGTGACGGGGCATGGAATGGCCGGACGGTACAGCGGCGGGGCAGTGTGGGTAGGCCGTCCGGATTTCGTTGCTGCGCGCGCGGGGCTGTCCGTGCCGACCGAGGCCGCCGGGATGGAAGCGAAGGCGGGAACAGTGGCTGCGCTTGCCGATGAGTGCGGCTGGCTGGGGCTTTTTCGTTTTGCCGATGCCCTGCGTCCGGCAGCGGCGGACTTCATCCGGCAACTCATGGCGGCGAAAATCCCGGTGACGGTTCTCTCTGGCGACGCGCCGACGGCAGTCGCGGCGGTCGGCCATCAACTGGGAATCGCCGATATTTATGGAGGGATGTCTCCGCAGGACAAACAGGCATTCATTGCCCGTTTGCAAGAAAACCCGGCCAAGGTGGTGGTGATGGTCGGCGACGGCGTAAACGATGCGCCAGTACTGGCGCAGGCGCATGTTTCGGTAGCGATGGGCAGCGGAACCGACCTTGCCCGCAACCAGGCCGACATCGTGCTGCTCAGCGAAGATTTTTCCAGGCTCGGCGACGGAGCCGGTTTGGCTCGGAAAACCTTGCAGCTCATCCGGCAAAATTTGTGGTGGGCGTTTGTGTACAATTTTTCCATCGTGCCGTTGGCAATGATGGGGCGAGTGACGCCCCTTATCGCGGGTGTCGGCATGGCCGGCAGTTCGCTGCTGGTGGTTCTCAACGCGCTGCGCCTGCAACGGCGCCGCCGGGAGTAAGGCGAAAATGGAAGATAGTCTTTACCTGTTGATTCCGATTTCAGTGCTGTTGGTCTTCGTCATCGGCGCGGTATTCTGGTGGGCGTTGCGTTCCGGGCAGTTCGACGATCTCGAAGGCCCCGCGTACCGTATCCTGTTCGATGATCGGGACGAGCCGGTGCATGGGGAAGAAGAGGATGCCGGGGCAGCGGAAAAGTGACTTCAGAGGCCGTGATGAGCATGTGCCGGACGCAATCCCCGTAATGGATAAAGTGGCGGAGCAGGGCGGCTCAAACAGCTTATTGGGCAGCACGGGAAACAAGCATTTGCTTTGACTTGCGTCAAAAGAATGAGAGAAAAACAGGGCATACTGAACATCGTTTAGTGAGGTATCTGAATTCTGCTTTCAGGATCTGGTCGGTTCAAAGATTTTGTCTCTCTGTTGGGGTTGGGGGTGCGTGTATGCGCACCCTTTTTTTCGTCTGAATGTTTTTTTACCTGAATGCGTGTCGGGCGCAACTCCCGTCATCCATGACGCCTTTTTCGCTAAAGCGCTTACTATTCAAGTGTGTGCCGTGCTCACATGGGTCTGTATAGGATTAAATAAAAAAACGCTCAAAATGTCCGGCGCGCGCGCTCTCTATAGGGAAGAGGGGTTTTTCGGGGGAGCCATGCACCGATGTGCGTCCCGTAGAGAACGGGCCTATTCAAGGATTGCGGTCGATACTGAGTTCATCTTCGTGCTCAGTTGCCATAGAATGCACACCTCTACAACTTGATCTGTATCAAATTGTAGATTCGGCCTGAAGGTATTCTTCTGCCGACGCGAACGGTGTCTCGCTGTTTTCGGTGCCGTTAGCTGTACTAAGGAAGATTTTCTCTAACCAAGAGGTGACTCATATGCAATCGCAAGCGACTTATAACTACAAAGTCGTGCGCCAGTTTGCCATCATGA
>JGI24705J35276_12237523_pt1 | contig 11586 bp, 9 predicted proteins | sample TergutNt197P4_FD_35276 | JGI IMG/M metagenome (IMG submission 35276)
GGGATAAGCAGCGAAGCGTGGGCCGCGCTGCAGAGCAAGAACCCCAGGGACCCGATTTCCCCGGTGCCGCTGTACAACGTAGCGGCCAAATCCGCGATACAGCCCGGCTCAGCCTTTAAGATGGTAACGGCATCAGCGGCGCTCTCCTGCGGGCTTGACCCAAAGATGAGGCTATATGACGGTGGGCGCGTCATGATAGCGGAAAAGCCCTTCGGATGCCTGCTTTGGAATACCTCCCGTGGATCCCACGGGAGCATAAACCTTGCAGAAGCGCTTCGGGTATCGTGCAACTACTACTTTTTTGACATAGCCACAGGCAGGGATTTTGCCAGAGGCGAGCGGTCGCTCGGATACAAAGAACCTATCAACATAGACAAGATAATGAGCTACGCCAGGCAGTACGGGCTTGGCGTCCCGACAGGGATTGAAATCGGGGAAGCCCCCACGTCGATACCCGACTCGGAAACCAAGCTGAAGCGGACGAAGGCGTCGCTGGCCAACATACTGAACGTCCGCGCAGAACGGTACTTCAAGCCGGAGGTCCTGGCGGACAGCGGACAGCTGAAGCAGTACATAGACGAAATAATAAGCTGGACAGAAGAAAACCCCTCAAGGAACGAGATCATCAGGCGCATGGGCGACGTGGGCGTGAGGGACGAGATGATCGTAGCGGTAGCGGAGCTGTGCAAGTTCGACTATTACAACTTCGCCAAATGGACGCTGGGGGACGAGCTGAACATATCGATCGGCCAAGGCGAAAACGCCTACACGCCGCTGCAGATGGCCAATTACCTGGCTACGCTGGGCAACGGCGGCGTACACAACAAGGTAAGCTTGATCAGCGCGACCGAGGGGCACAAGATTGAAAAACCGCCGGGTGAAAAAGTCGACATAAACAACGACGTGGGTTTCGATGAAATCATACGCGGCATGAAGATGGTAGCAGGGCCGGGAGGCACGCTCAACAGCATATTCGGCCGCTTCCCCGTACAGGTGGCCGCAAAGACCGGAACCGCGCAGCGGGAAGGCAGGATACACCCGCCAGACGAAGTCGAGTACATGCAGGCAAACCTGAGAAGGATAGCGCCGTACCTGAAATGGGAAGACGTCGAAGCTGAGATGGCTAGGCTGCTCAACGAATTCCCGGAAACGTGGAAATCGCAAAACACAGCGGTGAGGCAAGCGGTGATGAACCTTTCGGACGGAAGGGTGACTTACGACAAGATGGACGAATACAAGGAAAAATACAAGCCTTTTGCATGGGTGCTGGCAATGGCGCCTGCGGACGACCCTAAAATAGCCGTCGCAGTGCTTCTGTTCCAAGGGGACACGTCGATCAACGCGGCGCCGGTGGCGAGGGAAGTCATCGCAAAGTACCTGCAGCTTGACAAGGCTTACGAAGACATGAATTTGGGCTTAACAGCAGATTGAGCGGTAAGAGGGAAGTGACTCAAATGGGAAAAGTGATTTTAATTGCATCGGGGAAAGGGGGCACAGGCAAGACTGTGTTTACCGCCAATGCAGGGGCGTGCCTGACACAAAGAGGGTACAAAGTCGCCCTGATCGACATGGACATGGGCCTTCGGAACCTGGACCTTTGCCTCGGGCTTGAAGACAAGGTGGTTTACGATTTGGTGGACGTCTTGACCGGGCTGTGCAGGATAAAGCAGGCGCTGGTCAGGGACAGGAGGTATGAAGGCCTCTACCTGATAGCGTCCCCGCCGAGCAACAAAAGTGCCGACATAACGCCGCTGCACATGAAGGTCCTCTATAAAAAGCTGAGGAAGAGTTTTGATTACATACTGGTCGATGCCCCTTCCGGGATAAACGAAACCGTTCTGATGGCATCGGAAAGCGTTGACAGCGCAGTCATTGTCACGATGCCTGAATATGCTGCGGTGCGTAACGCGGACATCCTAGATGCCGCTCTGAAAGACAAAGGCCTGGCAGACATAAAATACGTGCTCAACAAGGTAAGGGGCGACATAATATCCACCGGGCTCATCCCCGGTATCAACGAAATTTCGCGCAAGCTCAGGCCGGAGCTGGCTGGGATTATTCAGTACGACGACAACATCCACATCGCGGCCAACAACGGCTTTCCTGTAGTCTACAAAAAAGGGACGTACATCGAGGAGAACTTCAACAAGATAGTCGACAGGATCATAAAGTAGGGCGGGCATGGCGCCCGGCGTTGTCACGAGAAGTTTATTATCTTGTTCCTTATGCCAATGTTCAGCACCAGGCCGACAGCTACCATGCAGGACAGTATCGAGGAACCGCCGTAGCTTATGAACGGCAAGGTGACACCGGTGACCGGCATGATGCCCATCGTCATCGCTATGTTCTCGAATATCTGGAACAGAAACATCCCGATAAAGCCCATCGACACCAGCGCCCCGTACAAATCCTTCGCGTTGATGGCGATCTTGAGTATCCTGTAGAGGAATACCGTATAAAGGAGTATCAGGAGAGCTCCCCCCAGCAGCCCCAGCTCTTCAGCTATGACAGAAAAAATAAAGTCTGATTTTTGCACAGGCAGGAATTCCAGCTTCTTCTGCGTCCCGGCGAAGAGGCCCTTGCCGAAGAGCCCCCCGGAGCCGATGGCTATTTTTGACTGCCACACCTGCCAGTTGCCGGGCAGCAGCAAATTGTCCGGGTTGAGGAAAGCGTCAATCCTGTCCTTTTGGGTCCCGCTGAGGAAACGGTAGACGACGGGGATAAGAAAAGCAGTGGCCGCCGACAGCTCCGCGAACAATTTGTAGTTGATGCCCGCGAAAAACACCATGACCACCCAGGCGAAACCCATGACTACGGCGCTTCCCAAGTCTTCGAGCAGGACAATCACAATAAACGGCACCGCATAAAGGAACGACAAAGCAACGCCCTTGAATTCCTTAAGCGAATCCCTGTTCCTCGATATGTACATCGCGCTTAGCAGCACCATCGAAATCTTAACAAGCTCCGAGGGCTGAAAAGTGGTGAAGCCCAGGTTGATCCACCTGGCGCCGCCGTATTCCGAGTGCCCAAGGCTCGGGATGTGCACAGACAGCAAAAACAGAATCGAGGCGGCATAGAGTATTTTTTCGATACTCAGGTAAAAATGATAGTCTATGAACAGCACTACGATCATCGCGGCAAAGCCGATGCAGTATGCGGTAATCTGTGTTTTTACCGACGAAGAAAAAACGAACTGGCCTTGGTTTGCAGTGCTTGCGATCATAATAATGCTGAACGCCGCGAAAAACACAGGGAGGATCGCAAGGAATTTGTCCACGTTCTTGAGCAGGTTCCAAAAATAATTCATTTCACTGACCCTCATTAACTTGACATATCGATACAATAAACATTATAATATATCTGGTATGTTTATATCAATATTAAATTTACAAACTCCAAAGGATTAGAGGTGGAAGATAAGCAAAATACAAAATAAAGAATGGAGGAGGTGTTTAGTATACCAATTTTAGGATATTGCATTACGGGACTTATTGCCTTGGCCTTTGGGCTGTTGGTTGGATATATACTCAGGAAAACTGTCGGCGAAAAAGCCATCGGCAGCGCGGAGCAGAAAGCAAAGAATTTGATTCTTGACGCGGAGAATAGATCGGCGACCATAAAAAAGGAAATAACCATTGAAGCAAAAGAAGAAGCCCATCGTGTGAGGAGCGAGGCTGAACGGGAAATCCGCGAACGGAGGACCGAAATTCAAAGGGCTGAAAAGAGACTGATACAAAAAGAGGAATCACTTGACAATAAGATCGAAAATATCGAGAAAAAGGAAGAGAGCATCACCAATAAAGAACAGAAGCTGATTGACAGGCAAAAAGAACTTGACGGATTTGTCGAAAAACAGAGGGAAGAACTGGAGAGGATATCAGGGTATTCCGTTGAAGATGCAAAAGCGATATTACTGGCTAATACAGAAAAAGAAATCAGATATGAAGCTTCTGTCCTGATCAAAAGGACTTTAGACGAAGCAAAAGAGGAAGCAGACAAGAGAGCTCGGGAAATCATAGTTGGCGCAATCCAACGGTGCGCAGCGGACCACGTGACGGAAAGCACCGTGTCCGTAGTGCCGCTTCCCAATGATGAGATGAAGGGGAGGATCATCGGCAGGGAAGGCAGGAACATAAGGGCAATTGAAACGATGACAGGCGTGGACCTGATTATAGACGACACGCCGGAAGCCGTAATCCTGTCCGGATTTGACCCGGTAAGAAGGGAAATTGCCAGGCTGGCGCTCGAAAAGCTGATAGTGGACGGACGCATCCATCCCGCAAGGATCGAGGAAATGGTTGAAAAAGCGGGCAAGGAAGTGAACGCCACCATTAAAGAGGAGGGCGAGCAAGCCACATTTGAAGTCGGGATACACAATTTGCACCCTGAACTGATAAAGTTGTTGGGCAGGCTGAAGTACAGGACTTCCTATGGCCAAAACGTACTGAAGCATTCCGTGGAAGTCGCGCACCTGGCAGGGCTTATGGCAGGCGAGCTGGGGCTGGACGTGAAGCTTTCCAAGAGGGCAGGGCTCCTGCATGACATAGGGAAGGCTCTCGACCACGAAGTGGAAGGCACCCACGTGGACATCGGCATGGACATCCTGAAAAAGTACAAGGAGAGCGAGGCTGTAATCAGCGCAATGTCGGCCCACCACGGCGACTACGAGCCCAAAAGCATAGAGGCTGTCATAATAGCCGCTTCTGACGCGTTGTCTGCCGCAAGGCCGGGTGCAAGGCGGGAAACCTTGGAAACCTACATAAAGAGGCTTCAGAAGCTTGAGGAGATCGCCAACACGACTAAGGGCGTGGACAGGTCGTTCGCCATTCAAGCGGGGCGCGAGGTTCGGATTATAGTCAAACCAGACGAAATCAACGACGAAGAGATTGTGTTCCTCGCCAGGGAAATCTCCAAGAAAATCGAAGGCGAGCTAGAATACCCCGGCCAGATAAAGGTGAACGTCATAAGAGAAACCAGAGCGATCGATTACGCAAAGTAAATTTTATTAGATGTAAACAACAGCAAATGGCATAGCAAATCCTCCTCGCAGGCGGGTTTGCCGTGCCACTTTTGTTCTCGGCAGCCCGAATATATAAAACTTTTCAATATGTAACGCCAATGTAACCGGCTAGTTGTATAATAAATATAGTGGCAAAACCAAATACGGGAAGTGGATTGGAGAGAGATTATGAAAACAGGGGAGTTTTTGGAAAGATCAACGCATGCGCCAGCTGCGAATGATTCGATTACAGTTTCGAGAGTGACGTTCCTCGGCGCCGGCCCCCATGGCCAGGCCTTGTCGATGGGCTGGCCGGCTCCGATGTACCAGATGCTGGAAAACATAATATACGGCGACACCGAGTCGCAGTACGTTGACAAATACGAGTACTCGTGGGTCAACTGACGCGGGCGACGCCCGCGCGCCGCGCGCCGCGCACCGCGCATAGGCGCGGTGATTAGCAGCCTTGATTTTCGCATACCACCTAGCGTTTGTTGATACATTGTTCACGAAAGTGGGGCAGCGCACCAAGCAAGTTGGAGACAATTTGTTTGGTGCATTGTTCTTTTTATTGACATGGAGGCCAGGATTGGATAAAATCATTGCAGGGCTGACATGTACAAATGAGGTTAAGGGGGGGATCACAATGATTGGCAAAAGGTTTTTCTGCATTGTTTTGGCGGCTGCCATGCTGCTCGCTTCATGCGCAGCAAAAGAAGTGACAAATGACGACGAGGGGGACGATGTCGTAGTTACGACGATAACTGTGCCTGACGTGTATTATGTCACGGCTTTTGACGAGTACAGGGTATTCGTGAGGGCAGAAGCCAGCACTGACAGCGAAGCATTGCTCACCATCAGCGCAGGCGACAGGAGCGTGCGGCTCAAGGATCTGAGGGACAAGAAAGCCGTAGGGGGATACACTTGGTACAAAGTCAAGCTGCCGGACGGCAGCGTTGGTTGGGTGCGCGAGGACGTAGTCGTAGTGGATGACGGGGAAGCGCCGCCACAAGGCGCAGGAGAGGATGAGCAGTGAGAAGGGAAGCGAAGCATGTTCGTATACCTTGACAACAGTTCGACAACGCGGCAGTACGATGCCGTAACCGAAAAAATGCTCCGGTTCATGAGGGAAGACTTCGGGAACCCGTCGTCGCTTCACAACATGGGCATGGCGGCCGAAAACGCGCTGAAGAGCGCAAGGAAGAACGTGGCAAAGGCACTGGGGTGCGGCGAGGAAGAAGTGTTCTTCACGTCCGGGGGGACGGAAGCGGACAACCTCGCTTTATTTGGCGCTGCTTCTGCAAGGAAGCGTCGCGGCAACAAAATCATAACGTCCGCCGTCGAGCACCCGGCCGTTTTAGAGAGCTGCAAACGGCTTGAGCAGATGGGCTTTGCAGTGGCGCGCGTCGGAGTGGACGAAAAATGCAGGTTTGACATAAAAGAATTTTATGAAAACATAGACGAAGACACTATTTTAGTTTCGGTCATGCACGTGAACAACGAAACCGGGACAATAATGCCGGTTGAAGAGATACAAAGGTCGATAAAAGGGAGGGCTGTGTTCCATACAGACGCAGTCCAATCCTTCGGCAAGCTGCCTCTTGACACGGTAAAAGCAGGAATAGCAACCGTGAGTGCGCACAAAATCCACGGCCCGAAGGGCTGCGGGGCCATTGCGGTCAGGAAGGGCGCAAGCATTGAACCCTGCGCCTTTGGCGGCGGGCAGGAGAAAAACCTGCGGCCTGGGACGGAGAACGTGGCGGCAATAGCCGGGTTTGGGATGGCTGCTGACATTGCGTACACAAACCTTTCCGGCAGGGCAGAGAAAATGCGCCGCGCAAGGCAGCACCTGCTCGACGGGATCAAGGCAGAAATAAATGACGTGAGAATAAACAGCGTGGAAGAGGCTAGCCTGGCTGGGGAAGCCGGCTTCTGTTCGCCTTCAGTGCTGAACGTGTCATTTTTGGGAACCAGGGGGGAAGTGATCCTCCACGGCCTTGAGCGCGAGAAAATATACGTTTCGACAGGTGCCGCGTGCTCTTCAAACAAGAAAGGGGGAAGCCGCACCTTGGCTGCCATGGGGCTGACCGACAGGGAAATGCAAGGTGCGCTGCGTTTCAGCTTCAGCGAGTTCAATACAGTTGACGAGATGGATTATGTTCTGTTAAAATTAAAAAGTGAAGTGGACAGGTTCAGAAAGCTGGGGAGTTTCAGGTAATGGATGATAGGAACATTTTCATAACCCGGTACGGGGAAGTAGCTTTAAAGGGCTTGAACAAGCCCTATTTTGAGCGGGTGCTCGTAGAAGGGGTGCGGAAGGCGACCAGGCAGTTCGGCGACGTTGAAGTCAAGCGGCGCGAAGGGCTGGTCTTTGTGAGGGCGCCGAAAGAGGCAGGCACGGCGAAAGTGGCCAAAGAAATCTCAAAAGTGTTCGGCGTGGCGTCTGTGAGCCCTGCCGTGGAAACAGAATCAACCCTTGAATCCATCGGCGAGGCGGCTGCCTTGTACATGCAGAGCCGCATGGAGGAGGGCGCGGCAACATTCAAGATAGAGTCTAAAAGGGCAGACAAGTCTTTCCCGGTGAAGTCGCCGGACATCAGCAGGATAATCGGCGCGAAAGTGCTGGACGGCTGCCAAGGGCTCAAGGTTGACGTCCATAAGCCGGACTGCCTATTGTTCGTGGACGTCAGAAAGGGCAAATCATACATCTACGAGCATAAAATACAGGGGTTCGGAGGGCTCCCGCTTGGAACCAACGGCAAAGGCCTGGTGCTGTTGTCGGGCGGGATAGACAGCCCTGTGGCGGCGTTCATGATGGCAAAGCGCGGCATGCTGATCGAAGCGGTACACTTCCATTCCTATCCGTACACCAGCGAGAGGGCGCAGCAGAAGGCGGTTGAGCTGGCGTCCATTCTTTCTGCCTACTGCGGCAGGTTTTTGATGCACATGGTCAACCTGCTGCCCGTGCAGGAGCAGATAGCCCTAAACTGCCCGGAGGAGGAAATGACCGTCCTCGTGCGGCGTTTCATGATGCGCATAGCTGAGGACATAGCAAAGAAGAGCCAGTGTACCATGCTCATAACCGGGGAGAGCCTTGGGCAGGTGGCCAGCCAGACAGCCGAGGCCCTTGTGGTGACCGACGCGTCTGTGAGCATGCCAGTCATGCGCCCCCTTATAGCATTGGACAAAGTCGACATAATAGACAAGGCGAGGGAAATAGGCACTTACGAGACTTCGATACAGCCATACGAAGACTGCTGCACGGTGTTCCTGCCGAAGCACCCTGTCACGAAGCCAAAACTCGAAAAAATCCTTCTGTCTGAAAGCAAGCTCGACGCAGAAAGCTTGGCGCGGTGCGCCGTAATGAGCAGAGAAACAGTCAGCATCGGCCAAGGCTGACTGCAACTTTAAGGGGCGTTTCTTAAAAATAGCTTGCAAAACATCAAGAAATGGTGTTTACTAAAATTGTACGCATCTACAAAAAATCATCAGCTAATCTACACAAATAATTTTTAACAAAGCGGACGTATGGGATTATAGAGAGGGTAACCCGATTATATTTGATGAATAAGGAGGAGTTACATGAACTTTGTATTGACGAAGGAGCAGGAATTCGTAAGAAAAATGGTCAGAGACTTCGCAAAAAACGAAGTTGAGCCGATTGCTGCCGAAATTGACAGGGATCACAGGTTCCCAGTTGAAAACGTGGCAAAAATGTCGAAGCTGGGCATCATGGGCGTGCCTTTCCCGAGAGAGTACGGCGGTGCCGGAGGCGACAACATCTCATACGCGATCACAATAGAAGAATTGTCCAGGGTGTGCGCTTCAACAGGCGTTATCTGCTCTGCGCATACTTCGCTGTGTTGCTGGCCGATATACAGCTGGGGCACGGAAAAGCAAAAAAAGAAATACCTGCCGAGGCTCCTGTCCGGGGGCAAGCTGGGGGCGTTCGGGCTGACAGAGGCAAGCGCCGGGACAGACGCCGCAGGCCAGCAGACCAAGGCGGAAGACAAAGGCGACCACTGGCTCATAAACGGGTCGAAGCTGTTCATCACCAACGGCGGGTACGCCGACATTTTCGTAATATTCGCGATGACTGACAAGAAGAAGGGTCCCAAGGGCATCAGCGCGTTCATAGTTGAAAAAGGGTTTGAAGGCTTCTCCGTCGGGAAGACGGAAGACAAGATGGGGATATGCGCGTCTTCGACCACGGAGCTGATCATGCAGAACTGCAGGGTTCCAAAGGAAAACATACTTGGCGACCCAGGCGACGGGTTTAAAATAGCCATGTCGACACTGAACGGCGGGCGCATAGGGATCGCCTCGCAGGCCCTCGGGATCGCCCAGGGCGCGTTCGACGTAACCATCGCATACATGAAAGGCAGGAAGCAGTTCGGGAAGAAACTGTCGCAGATGGAGGCGCTTCAATTTGACGTGGCGAACATGCGGACGCAGATCGAGGCGGCGAGGCTGATGATATACAGGGCGGTGGACATGAAAGACAGGAACCTCAACTACGGCCCTTATTCCGCAATGGCCAAATTATTTGCCGCAGAGACGGCTATGTACGTAACGACGAAAGCCGTGCAGCTCCACGGGGGGTACGGCTACACGAAGGACTATCCGGTTGAGAGGATGATGAGGGACGCGAAGATAACAGAGATATACGAAGGGACGTCCGAAGTCCAGAAAATCGTTATCGCGGCAGCTGTATTCGGTAAATAAGAAGGGAGGAACCAAGAATGACATTTAAAATAATCGTATGCGCCAAGCAGGTCCCCGATACGAATGAAATAAAGATCGACCCTGTTACGAAGACACTGGTCAGGGAAGGCGTCCCGAGCATACTGAACCCAGACGACGCGAACGCCCTCGAGGAGGCGCTGAAGATGAAGGAGCAGTATGCAGACACCCATGTTACGGTCATCACCATGGGGCCGCCCCAAGCGAAGGACATGCTGATCGAGTGCCTTGCCATGGGCGCCGACGAAGCGATACTGGCGTCCGACCGGGCGCTGGGCGGTTCGGACACATGGGCCACTTCCAATGCCCTGGCTGCCGTCATAGAAAGGCTGGGCGGGTACGACCTGATCTTTGCAGGCCGTCAGGCGATCGACGGGGACACTGCCCAGGTGGGGCCGCAAATCGCGGAGAAATTGGGAATACCGCAGGTTACGTACGTGCAGGAATGCAAGATCGACCATGAAATGAAAAACATAACCGTCAAGAGGGCGCTTGAGGACGGGTACGAAGTGATAAAAATCAAAACGCCGTGCATGCTGACTGCCATAAAAGGGCTGAACAAGCCCAGGTACATGTCCATCGGCGGGATATTCGATTCCGTGAAAAGGGAAAAGGAGATCAAGACGTGGGGGGCGAAGGAGCTCGGGGTCGACGTGGACCATGAAGTCGGGCTCGACGCCTCGCCGACAAACGTGTACCGCTCGTTCACGCCGCTGCCGAAAGGGAAGGGCATAGTGATCAAGGCGGACGGCCAGAAAGAAACCGCGCAGAAGCTTTTGGTTGGCCTTAAAAGCAGGCATGTTATCTAAGAAGGAGGAGATGATATGGCGATTCAAGTAGTTAAGAACAGGTGCACGGGCTGCAGGGCTTGCATGAAAGTGTGCATTTTCAATGCAATAGACGCGGATGGGAAGAAAATTACGATAAACGAACAGTGTACGGCATGCGGCCAGTGCCTGGTCGCGTGCCCCTTTGACGCAATCGAGAAAACCGACAGCGGCGAGGCCGTGGACCTGAGCGCGTACAAGCACGTGTGGGTGTTTGCAGAGCAGAGGGGCGGCAAGCTGATGAGCGTGGTGCTTGAACTGATCGGTGAGGGGCACAGGCTGGCGAGGGACATCAGCGACGAAACGAAGGTGTACGCGCTGCTGATCGGCGACGGGGTCGAACCGCTGGCAAACGAATGCTACGAATACGGAGCCGACGGCGTCTACCTGATCGAGAACGAACTGCTCAAGAACTATACGACTGACGGGTACTCAAAGGTGATGACTGACGCAATCAGGACGTACAAACCGGAGATAGTGCTCATCGGCGCAACCCACGTGGGAAGGGACCTTGCGCCAAGGGTGGCAGCCAGGCTCAGCACCGGGCTTACGGCGGACTGCACGAAACTGGACGTCAAGGTGTCGAATTACATCGAGTACGCCAACAGCCACACGACGCTGGACACGTCGAGCCTGGACCCGAACGACCCGAACACCGGCCTTAAGCAGACCCGCCCTGCGTTTGGCGGAAACCTGATGGCCACGATCGTGTGCCCGAGGACCAGGCCGCAGATGTCTACGGTCAGGCCGGGGGTTATGCAGAAAAGAGAAAGGGTCCCCGGCGCGATGGGGGAGATGATCCGGGTGAAGCACTCGCTTGGCAAGCGCGACATCAGGACGGAAGTGGTTGAAATCGTGAAAACGGCGAAGGAAATGGTGTCGCTTGCAGACGCTGAAATCATCTGTTCGGGCGGCAGGGGCCTCGGCGACGCGTCGGGGTTCAAGTTGATCGAGCAGTTCGCGGACAAGGTGGGCGGAGTCGTGGGCTCGTCCAGGGCCGCCGTAGACGCCGGGTGG
>JGI24705J35276_12237524_pt1 | contig 11586 bp, 9 predicted proteins | sample TergutNt197P4_FD_35276 | JGI IMG/M metagenome (IMG submission 35276)
CGCTCAATGCAAAAGGCGTTGTACAGCACCGACTGCCGGGGGCATTTCGGACTTGGGCTTAAGTACTACTGCCACTTCACGTCGCCGATCAGGCGTTACCCTGATCTGATGATCCACAGGATAATCAAAGAGTCTTTGGCAGGCCCGATAAGTCCTGAGCGGACAAATGCGCTGGACGCCAAGACCGAAGACGCCGCAGAGGCGTCCTCTCAGGCTGAGAGGAAAGCGCTTGAGCTTGAGCGCGAGGTCGACAAAATGAAGAAAGCCGAATACATGGCGAGCCGCGTCGGGGAAGCGTACGAAGGGGTGGTCAGCGGCGTGACCCAGTACGGGCTTTTCGTCCAGCTCCCGAACACGGTTGAGGGCATGGTCAGGGCCGACTGCTTGGGCGACGATTATTACAACTACGAGCCGGACAAGTACCGGCTGGTGGGGGTTTCGACGAAAAAAACGTTTTCCTTGGGGGACAAACTGAAAATAGTCGTCAAGTCGGCTGACGTGGCAGCGCGGACCATCGACTTCACCGCTGACTTCGCCGCTACCTGTCGGGGTTCCAGAATTTGGGAGTCAAAAATACGATGATTGTGAACAGTTCGAGCCTGCCGACTATCATCAGCAGCGAAAGGTACAGTTTTAGCGGAGCGGAGAACAAGCTGTAATCGCAGGCGCCGACGCCGGCCGAACCCAAATTGCACCCGATGTTTCCGAGCATTGAGGCAGAGGTGCTGATAGTGGTGACAAAGTCCAGGTTTTGCAGCGAAAGGACAACGCTGGAAAAAAGGAATATGGCCATGTAGACCAAAATAAACGAGGTAATGTTCGAAACCGTTTCGGCCGAAGCGGCTTTCCCCCCCAGCTTTACTGCTACAATCGACCTTGGGCGTATGCGTTTGGCGATACCCCGCGAGATCAGCTTCATCATGACTAGGATGCGGATGACCTTAATCGACCCGCAGGTCGACGCCGCACAGCCGCCGACGAACATCAGGGCAAGCAGCAGCGATTTGCAGAAGTCCGGCCAAAGAGCAAAATCCACTATGGTCTGGCCAGACGTGGTGGCAAAGGAAACCACTTCAAACGTGCCGATGCGGAACGCGTCAGAAAGCGAAGGGTACGTTCCGTACGCGAACAGGGCAAACGACACCAGCGCAGAGGCGGCAACGATGATCGTGAGGAAAGCCCTGAGCTCCACGCTGGAGAAGAATTCTTTCCACCTGCCCTGTATGGCGTGGGCGTACAGGACAAAGTTTATCGACGCAAGGACGGTAAACATGCCGATAATGTACTCGACATAGCTGCTGTTGTAATACGACACCCCTTCGTAGTGGTTTGTAAGGCCGCTTGTGCTTATGCTGCCCATGGTGTGGATCAGCGCGTCAAAGGCGCTCATCGGGGAAAACGACAGAAGCACGTACTCAGCAACCCCAAACAACAGGTAAGTGACGTACAATACCTTTGCGGAGTCCGACATACGGGCCGTCACCTTGTCGACTGTGGGCCCCGGGGCTTCGGCTTTGTAAATCTTCTGGCCGCCGATGCCCAGCGCCGGAAGGATCGAAATGGCGAAAACAAGTATTCCCATGCCGCCCAGCAGGTGCGACATGGCTTTCCATAGGACGAGGCTGCTCGGCATCGTTTCAACGTCAAAGACAGTGCATCCTGTGGTGGTGAACCCGGACACTGATTCAAAAAACGCGTCAGCAAAAGAACCGGTGACGCCGGACAGGAGGTAGGGGACGGCGCCGACTGCCGAAGCGCACAGCCAGCACAGCGTGACGGTGAGGTAGCCTTCCCGGAACCTCAGCATTATCGAGTGAGGGCGCATTTCGAGAGTTATCAGCGCCCCTGCCACGATCAGGACGGCAGAAGACGCGGAAAAAGCGTACAAGGCGTTGTGCTCCCCGTACACATGGGCGGCGATAATTGAAGGTATCATGGAAACCCCCAGGATTAAGACGATTGCCCCCAATATTTTAATGGCTATCCTGTAATTCAAATACATAAGTTTGCGACCTCCGTCAAAAGGGCTACCTGCCCGGGTTCCAAAACCCCGGCGTGAACAGGATCAGCGGCGCAAAAAGCTCAAGCCTCCCAATAAGCATGAGCAGCGCAAGCAAAAGCCTGGCGGGCCAGGAAAAGACTGTGTAGTCTGTCGACAGGCCGGCTTCGCTGAACATCGGGCCAATGTTCCCCAAGGACGACGCAACAGCGCTGATGCCGCTCATCATGCTTGGGGCGTCAAACGATATCAACATGCTGCCGGCGAATATAACGACTATGTACAGGAAAACGTAATTAGCAGCTTTTGAGACTATGTCGCTTGGCATCGCTTGGTCCAAAAGCTTGATCGACACGACGGCGTTTGGGTGCAGCCTGATGAAAACCCCTCTCCCGATGAGTTTGAACACCATGATGATCCGCACCACTTTCAGACCGCCTCCCGCAGAGGAGGAGCAGGCGCCTACGAACATCAGCAAAAACAGGACCATTATGCAAAACAGGGGCCATGATGCAGCGTCCGCAGTCACGTACCCGGTAGTCGTTAATATTGATATGGCCTGAACTACGGCAGCCAGGCTGCCCAAACCCCTAAAGGCGAGGTCCGCACCGATTGCCATCGCCGAAACAGCTGCAATGGCGATAAAAAGCCGCAGCTCCGGGTCGCGGAGGATTGTCTTTGCCTTGCGGCGCAGGGCTTGGCATATGAGGCTGTAGTTTATTGCGCCGGTGGCCATGAATACGGCAAAGACGACGCAAGAGTACCAGCTGCCAAAATGCGAAACGGAAGAAGCATAAGGTGAAAACCCTCCGGTGCTGACAGTCGAAAAAGAGCAAACCAAGGCTTCGTAAAGGCTAAACCCGCCAGCTAGGAGAAAGCCTGTTTCCAGCAGGGTGAACCCGGAATACAGCACGAGCAGCACCCTTGCGGCGTTGGGGAGCACGGCAGCTACCTTCTCGAACGCCGGGAGCAGGGCTACCATGAAAACGATGATTCCGATGCCGCCCAGCCACTGGGTGAAAGAACGCCAGAACAAAACGCTTTTTGAATGGCTGCCAATGTCAGCCAGTATGGTTGCGCCCGTCGTGCTGAACCCGGACACGCTTTCAAAGAAAGCGTCAACGGCACTGGGTATCTCGCCCGACAGCATGTAAGGGAACATCCCAAGCACGGAAACCAAAAGCATGCTCAATGGGGCGATCAGGAACCCGTCCCGCATCCGCAGGCTCACATGCTCAAGAGGCTTGAACGTTTTTACTATAAAGAAGCCGGCTGTGGCGCATACGATGGCGGCCGTTGAAAAAGCTTTCAGCGGGGCGTATTCCCTGTTCAAAACCGCGACCAATGCCGCAGGGAGCAGCGCAAGCCCCAAAAAAAACATCAGCAGCCCTGCTATTCTGTATATGGCTTTGTAGTTAAATTCCATGTCCAGCCCGCCCCGGTTACAAGAATCCGAACTTGGCCGAAGGCCGCAGGTATTTTTCCAGTTCAGGCAGTTCAGACAACAAGCACACTATTATGACCCTGTCCCCTTCTTGGATGACGGAGTTCCCGTCTGGAATTATCTCGGTGCTCCCCCTGTGGATCGCAGCAATCAGTATTCCTGTAGGCAGCTTCAGGTGCTTGAGCGGCTTGCTCATAAGGTTCATGTGGCTTGCGGCAACGATTTCAACGATTTCCGCCTGCCCTTGGATCAGCTGCGAAGACAGCACACGCTTGGACCCTTGGATGTACCTGAGTATGTGCGCCGTGACTATGTCGAGGGGGTTCAGGGCCATGTTGACCCCCATGCTTCCGATAAGGTCGATGTAATTGTCGCGGCTTATTTTGGCGATTATGTCCTCAACCCCGTAGTTCTTGGCCATCAGGGCCAGCAGGAGGTTTTCTTCGTCGTACCCTGTGACCGTTATGAACGCGTCCATTTCGTCAATGCCCTCTTCTTCGAGGAGGTCAACGTCGGTCGCGTCGCCGTGGAGTATCATCACATTGTCTAGGTGCGTAGAAAGGTAGTGGCACCTTGCTTTGCTTATTTCGATTATCTTGACGGAAACGCCGAATTCGGAAAGCGCCGCCGCGAGGTAGTGCCCGGTTTTGCCGCCGCCCACTATCATGACCCGGCGGATGTTGGTGTATTTGCCTTTTTCGTGGACTTTTGAGTTCAAAGCCAGGATGGGGCCTTTTTCACCGACGACATACAGCCCGTCGTCTTTCTGGATGACGGTCTCCCCGTTTGGGATGATGACCTTGCCGCTCCTTGATAGCGCGACGGCGAGCATGTTCGGCAGGTACTTCTTGAAATCCGTCATCTGAAGGCCGATGAGGCTCTTCATCCTGTTTGAAGAAAACTCCAGCAGGGCGATGTTGCCGCTTGAAAATATCCCGTCGCTGAGGGTGTATTTCTCGACCAGGTACTTGTAGATTTCCATGGTGATGGAACGGTCAGGGTTCACTATGTAGTCGATCCCCATCGTATCCTTGATGAAATCAAACTGGTGCATGTGCTCGGGGTCCCTGATCCTCGCTATGACTTTTGGGCAGCCCATCTTCTTGGCAAAAGACGCTATTACGATGTTCTTCTCGTCGCGGTCGGTCACTGCGATGAGATAGTCGTAAGAGCTTATGTTGAGGTCCTTCAGGACTTGGATTTGCTTCGGGTTTGCGCTGACTATCATGATGTCCATGTGCAGCGTCAATTTCTGAAGCACGTCCTCGTCCTTGTCGATCACAGTCACGGAATGGTTTCCGCCCAAGCAGGCTTCAGCAATTTTGAGCCCCAGTTTCCCGGCGCCGACGATAGCGATTTTCATTTCACGGCCCTTTCACGAGTTCGTTATGATTTTTTGCATATGAACATTCTACCACTATTTTCCGATTAGCGAAACTATTATTTGCATGTTGCCGGGAAATAGTCTAAAATATCGTTAGACGTAAAAAACAGGGGAGATGGACAGAAATGAAGATCAAAAGGCTTGTCGGGGGGAACCTCGAAAGCAATGGCTACATCATATACCAAAAAGAGGGCGGCTGCTGCTACATAATAGACCCAGGGCACGGCCCTGAGAAATTCATCAAAGCGGCAAAGGAGAACAAGCTCAGCATCGCCGGGATACTGCTTACCCACCATCACTACGACCATGTTTCTGGCGTCAGGAAAATCAGGGACTTGAAGGGGTGCCCGGTGTACCTCCACCGCATGGACATGGACATGTACAGGGACGAGGTCGACGTCGCCCTGGAAGGCGGCGATGTGGTTATGCTTGGCGACGAAACGATAAGGGTGCTGCACACGCCGGGGCACACTGAAGGCAGCGTGTGCTATTTTTCCGAAAAAAGCAAGCTGGCGTTTACAGGCGACACGGTTTTCAACGTTGACCTTGGGAGGACCGACTTGAAAGACGGCGACCCGGAAAAGATGGAAGCGTCAATAAGAAGCGTCGTTGACCTCTGGGGCAACGAAATCGTGATCTACCCTGGGCACGGCGATTCCTGCAACATGAAGTTCGTGCGCAAAATGAACAGCGAGTTTATCGACATTGCGGGAAGAAAATGAAAGCACAGGCAGGTTTCAGATGAACGGATACGACATCAGGCTCATAGCCCTTGACCTTGACGGGACGACGCTTGATTCAAAAGGGCGGCTCTCTGCGAGGACGAAGGGGACCCTGGAAGCCGCAGCAAAAAAAGGCGTACACGTGGTAATATCGACAGGCAGGGCGTATTCGGCGCTTCCTGCTGACGTCTTTGCGATAGACGGGCTCAGGTACATATTGACGTCAAACGGGGCAAGCGTGACCGACATTGCGGACGGCAGGCAGGTTTACAGCAACTGCATAGGCCCCGAAGCCCTTGATCGGGCGGTTGCGCTGCTTCGGAACTTCGATTTTCTGATGGAGTTTTTCATACAAGGCCGCGCTTACGTGGAGAAATCGATGTACGACAGGGTGGAGGCGATGAACTTCACCGAAAAGCACAGGAACTACATAAAAAAAACGAGGCAGCCTGTCGCCAACCTCTTGGATTTCGCGCTGCGGCACAGAGCACAGGTGGAAAACATAAACGTGAACTTCGAAAACCAGGCCGACAGGGGCATGATGAGAGGGGTTCTTGCAACGCTTGAGGGCGTAACGCTTACAACGTCCTTTGACCACAACTTGGAAATAGGGGGGGCGACAACGAGCAAAGCTGAAGCGATTAAGGCGATTTGCGGAATGCTCGGGGTTGCATGCAGCGAGGTCATGGCGTGCGGCGACAGCCCAAACGACGCTGCGATGCTCAGGGCAGCAGGGCTTTCGGTCGCAATGGGAAACGCCAAGGACGAACTGAAGGCGATTGCCAAGCACGTCACGCTGACGAACGACGATGACGGGGTGGCAGAGGCGGTAGAGGCATTTGTTCTGAAAGGGAGGTTTGCATGAAAAGGAGATTATCGGCAAAAGCAGTTGTTTTGGCAGTGGCCCTGACAGTGGCTTTGTCAGTTCTGGCCGGGTGCGGCGGCGACGGCGGTGGCGACCTCGAACGCGGCAACACTACGGGCAACATAATAAACGGCGGGCACGCTGCGGTTAAGGGCGACTGGGTGTATTACCTGAACGGGGCCGACGGCGGGAAATTGTACAAAGTGATGGCCGACGGCATCGGCAGGCAGAAGCTGAACGACGACGTCTCTACCAACATCAACGTGGTGGGCGACTGGGTCTACTACAGCAACGAGGACGACGACGGCTGCGTCTACGCCATAAAGACCGACGGCAGCGGCAGGAAAAAGCTCAACGAGGAAGCTTCCAACTACATTAGCGTGGTAGGGGACAGGATATATTACTGCAGCGGCTTGGACCGCGGAAGCGTCTGTTCGATGAAAACCGACGGCAGCGGCAAAAAAACCCTTTGCGAGGACAGCGCGATTTTCCTGAACGTGGTGGGCAACAGAGCCTATTTTTGCGACACAGACGAAAACTGGGCGCTGTACACCGTGAAAACCGACGGCAGCGGCTTGAAAAAACTGACTGACGGGGACGGCTACAGCGACATTGTGGTGGACGGCGACATGATCTACTACTGCGACTACAGCGCTGACGGCTTCGTATGGTCGATGAAGATTGACGGCAGCGACAAAACACAGCTGAACGACGATTATGCCAGCTACCTCAACGTGGCAGGCGACGATGTTTTTTACAGGAGCATATACGAAGGCGGCGCGCTGTACACCATGAAGACTGACGGCAGCAGCAGGCAGATGCTGAGCGAGGACTCGTCGACGAACATCAACGTAGCAGCAAGCCGGATTTATTACCTGAGCAGGAGGGACGAGACCACTCAGGGCAAAATGTTCACCGTAAACCTTGACGGCACGGACAAGCAGGCAGTGGAATAACCTGGATCAACCCTCCTATTTTACCGATGTCGTTGATTATGAGAGCCTTGAATACATATGGGACATGATTTTTTCTGTTTGGGGCGGCAGACCACAGGTTAAATTCGCTGTAAAAATCCTCAGCGTAGCTCATTATTGCCTCAGCTAATTTTATTTTTGCAGCATGTTCATCCGTGCCGTTTTCTATTAGGTCGATTTCATTTAGCGACAATGTAACAGAACCGTCATCCTCAATAAATTCTTCTGCTTTTCGCTCAAATTCAAAAAATCTATTGACACATAATATTATATATGGTAATATATAGTAATAATAGCTGAATATAACAGCACATTGCAGAGGGTTAGACTATGGATTTGGGCCAGTTCGGAGAAGACAAAGCAACAGAATACTTGATTTCAAACGGGTACAAGGTCTTGTGCAGGAACTTCAGGTGGAAGGGCGGCGAAATCGACATAGTCGCCAAGGACAAGGAGAGAAGGGACCTGATCGTTTTTTTTGAGGTGAAGACCAGAAGGGACAGGGGGTTCGGCCTCCCGTGCGAAGCGGTGACGGCTTCAAAGCTGCGCAAGATCAAAAACACCATAAAAGTCTACGCCAGCTTGAAGCAGTGCATAGGGAAGGACTTTCGCATCGACGTTATAGAGCTGCTGCTGCTGGGCGAGAAGATGTACGTAAGGCACATAAAAAATATTACATGATAGGGGTAGAAAACATGCTTTCAAAAATTATTACAGGGGCGCTGTCAGGCCTTGAAGCCGAGGTCGTGACCGTGGAGACGGACTTTTACAACGGGCTGCCGTCGCTCAACATGGTGGGGCTAGCCAGCGTGACAGTCAAAGAAGCGGCCGAAAGGATAAGGGCTGCGATCATAAATTCCGGGCATTCCTTCCCGTACAAGAGGATAACCATCAACTTTTCCCCGGCGGCGACCAGGAAGGACGGGAGCCATTTTGACCTGCCCATCGCTGTAGGCGTGCTGACGTCTGCGGGCGAGCTGAAGGAGCGGATCACGGAAAAGTACGCATTCATCGGGGAATTGTCCCTGGACGGGAACGTGAACAGGATAAAGGGGGCGCTGCCCCTTGTGACAGGGCTCCGGAAAAACGGGTACAAGAGGATAATACTGCCGGCTGCCAACATCCATGAGGCAGACGTGGTAAAGGACGTGGACCTTTACCCGGCATCACATTTTTCGCAGGTCATCAGCCACATGAAGACGGAAGAGGGGATTATTCGGCATGGCAACAGGGAATACGACGTGCCGAAGACGGACTACAGCGAGGATTATTCGGACATCCACGGGCAGGAGCACATAAAAAGGGCAATGGAGATATGCGCAGCCGGGTTCCATGGACTGTTGATGATAGGCAGCCCCGGGGTCGGCAAAAGCATGATGGCGAGGAGGCTTCCAACCATCATGCCCTCGATGACTTACGACGAAATGCTTGAAACGACCAAGATTTACAGCGTTGCCGGGAAGCTGTCCGACAACAGGCCGCTCATTTCCACAAGACCGTTCCGCTCGCCGTACCACACAATATCTCCGGGTGCGCTGATCGGGGGAGGGGTCAAGCCTGTCCCGGGGGAGATATCGCTGGCCCACGCAGGCGTGCTGTTCCTCGACGAGTTTTTTGAGTTCAAGCGAAGGAGCCTTGACTTGCTGAGGCAGCCGGTGGAGGACGGCAGCGTTTCGATATCAAGGCACGGGGAAAGCGTGACATTCCCGAGCAGGAGCGTGCTGGTGGCTGCCAGCAACCCGTGCCCGTGCGGGTACAGAGGGGACCCTAGGCACGAGTGCAAATGCAGCGACCACCAGATACAGGAATACGTCGGGAAACTTTCTGCGCCGCTTCTTGACAGAATAGACCTCCAGGTGCTTATGGGATTCGCTGCTTATGACGATTTAATAGATGAGAAGAACTCTGGGCGGAAAAACTACCGCCGCAAGACCTCTGCGGACATGAAGAGGAGCGTCGAAAACGCGGTTGCAAGGCAGAGGGAAAGGTATGCAAATGAAGAAATATTGTACAATTCGCAGCTATCGTCGAAACAAATTGAAAAATTCTGCGTCTTAAACAGTGAAAGCGAAAATTTCATGCGGCAGGCGTATGAAAAAATGGCGCTCAGCATAAGGGGCTACCACAAGATACTGAAAGTCGCAAGGACCATTGCCGACATCGAAGGGGCAGACAGCATCGACGTGCTGCACCTGGCTGAGGCGCTGCAGTACAGGCAATGGGAAGGGGCGCGAGTAGGATGACCGGGACAGCAAAGAGCGTGAGCCCCGGCGACAAGTATTATCCGGTACTGCTTTCGCACATAAAAAACCCGCCTAAAATACTGTATTACGTGGGCGACATATCTTTGGCGTCAAAACTGTCCGTTGCAGTGGTCGGAACCAGGAAAGCGACCCGCTACGGCACTTGGGCCGCCATGAACCTTTCCGAGAGGCTGGCCGCGCACGGCATTGTAGTCACTAGCGGCATGGCTTCGGGGATAGACACCTGCGGCCACAGGGGCGCGATCAAAGGCGGGGGAAAGACGATCGCCGTCCTGGGCAGCGGCATCGACGTCTGCTCTCCTGCGGCAAACAGGAGGCTCATGGACGAGATAGCCGAAGACGGGCTTTTGGTTTCGGAATACCCGCCCGGCACGCCCGCGACAAAATACACGTTCCCACAGAGGAACAGGATCATAAGCGGCATATCCGCCGCGACCGTCGTAGTCGAGGCAGGGCTGGCCAGCGGCTCGCTGATCACAGCCGAGCATGCGGCGGAGCAGGGCAAGGACGTGTACGCGATACCGGGGAACATTGACAGCGTGTACAGCTTGGGGACAAACAAGCTGATAAAGGAAGGCGCACTGCCGCTGATAGTCGCCGACGACCTGCTGGACGACTTGGGTGTCAAGAGAAACCCTGTCGAGTCCCGCATGGCAGAGCTGGGCAAAGCGGAAAGGGAAATCATTGGCCACATCGAGTCGCAGAGCGAAGTGACAGTCGATTTTTTATGCAGGCGCACCGGGAAACAGCCGTCTGAAATCAACGGCATGATAACGGTTTTAGAAATAAAAGGCATGGTTTATACATTTATGGGGAAAATTTTTATTGCAAAATGATAAAAATGCAACTATAATCAATTTTTGTAGTGGTATGAGCAATGCGCCGGCGTTATGGCGCACGTTAAACGGGAGGGAGCCGAATGGGCAGCACTAAAAAATCGCTGGTGATCGTTGAGTCGCCGTCAAAAGCAAAGACCATCGGGAAGTTTCTGGGAAGCAACTACAAAGTGATAGCTTCCGTGGGGCACGTCCGGGATTTGCCAAAGAGCAAGCTCGGAGTCGACATCGACAACAATTACGAGCCTCAGTACATTGCGATCCGGGGGAAAGGCGACGTGATCAAAGCTCTCAGGAAGGAGGCGAAGGAGGCTTCAAAAATATACCTGGCCACCGACCCTGACCGGGAGGGAGAAGCTATATCGTGGCATTTGACCCATATACTGGGCATTGCCGAAGAAAAGCCCTGCCGGATAGTTTTCAACGAAATAACCAAAAACGCGATTCAGAGCGCTGTGAAAAAACCGCGCCCCATCGACCTGAAGCTCGTGGACGCGCAGCAGGCAAGGCGCGTCCTGGACAGGCTGGTGGGCTATCAGATAAGCCCGCTCCTCTGGCGGAAAATCAAGCGCGGCCTTTCGGCGGGAAGGGTCCAGTCGGCAGCCCTCAAGATAGTCTGCGACAGGGAGAGCCAGATCAGGGCGTTCGTTCCGAAAGAGTACTGGAACATAACGGCGCTACTCGAATCCAGCAAAACGTTCCCCGCAAAACTCGCGGAGCACAAGGGCAAGAAACTGACGATAGGGAACAAAGAGCAAAACGACGAAATCAGGGCAGACCTTTCAGGCAACGATTTCATCGTCGGCAAAATAGAGGAGAAGGAGCGGCCCAGAAAAGCTTATGCGCCTTTCACTACGAGCAGCCTACAGCAGGAAGCCTCGATCAAGCTGAACTTCTCAACGAAAAAAACGATGCAGGTGGCTCAGCAGCTCTATGAGGGCGTTGAGGTCAAAGGCCATGGGACCATCGGGCTTGTCACCTACATAAGGACGGATTCGGTAAGGGTCTCAAACGAAGCCGTGGCGGCGGCGGCGGCGTACATCCTCGCAAACTTCGGCCAGCCGTACATAGGCAACAATATCTATTCAAACAAGAAAA
>JGI24705J35276_12237521_pt1 | contig 11581 bp, 10 predicted proteins | sample TergutNt197P4_FD_35276 | JGI IMG/M metagenome (IMG submission 35276)
CGCGGGCCGCTCGATCGGCCGCGGGTTTGGGCGGGTCGAGGTGGCGGCGGCAGATACCATGGTCGCGTTTGCGGCGAAGCCCGGATCGATCGCGGCGGACGGGGATGGAGCGAACAGCCCGTACACGGCGGCGCTGCTCCACAATCTGGCGACGCCGGGGTTGGACATTCGTCTGGCGATGGGGCGGGTGCGCGACGAGGTGTTGGCGAGCACGAAACGCCAGCAGGAACCGACCATGTTCACCTCGCTTGGCGGCGCAGAGATTTCGCTCGTACCCCGCGCTGAAGGGCCGGTAGTGCAGGACGCTGCCGGTCATGCTTGGACGGCGACCAAGGATACGACGAGCGTTGCGGTGTTGGAGGAATTCGTTCGCCGTTACAGCGACAGCTTTTACGCGAGTCTTGCGCGTGCGCGCATCGAGGAATTGAAGAAGACCCTTGCGGCCGTGGGGTCGCCGAACAAACAATTACCTGATGACATCGGCGATCCGAAGCCGCGCGACGCCACGGCGACGGTCTCTCCAAAATGTTCCGCATTGACCTCGACCCCTATTTTCCAAGTCATCAACCCAAGCACCGAAGCGATCTTGCTGACCTCTTCACGGAGCCGGGCCGGCAACGCGCCGGTCACACTCTTTTCTGCGTCGCTGACTGGCGTTACCGGACTGGTCGGCGCGCATCGGATGTACCACGCCACCGGGGACTATTTCTGGACGATCCGTTCGAGCGAGGTCCTGTCCGCGGCGAAATACTACGGCTATGTCGATCAGGGCATTGATTTTTACGTATCCAGCGCCGCAGCTGATTGTACGCAGCCGGTCTATCGTTTTCAGTCGGGAGGAAGGCACCGTTTCGCGGTGAGCCAAGCCGACCAGAACGCCCTCAAGGCCAGCGGCTGGAAGCCCGAAGGCATCATGTTCTATGGCGGCCTGCCTCCGGTGCCAACCGCGAAGGCGCGTTAGCGCCGCTTGCTTCGCACGCGATAAAGCGTTGCGCGCTTTACGCGGAGTTCCTCAGGATGAGGGGAAAGAGCCCGTTGTGACGCAATAGCGCTATGGCTGCGGGCCGGAAAGAGGGATGTCGCGTTCGGCGCGGAAGACGTTGCCGTAGAGGTTGGCGATCCACTGCCGTCCGTTCGATGTCATGTTGAGATAGCGGATCTCGGTCTGGATATAAGGCGCCACGGCATTCCAATAGAACTGCGGGTAGCGGTTGACGATGTCGGCCGGTGAATAGTAGCCGAGCTGGCGGTTCATGCCGACCTCTTCGAATTCGTGGTAGAGCGCGTTTGTCTTTCTGAGGTAGTTGGGATCGCCGAGTTGGCCGATCAGGTCCGCCGCTCGTACGATCGCTGCTTCTTCATCGCATTGCGGGCCGTCCCGCGGAGGGAAGCGGGTGCCCTCGATCGCTTGGGCGATGCGCTGCCTGTTGAGCGCTTCCATGCCATCGATCCGCTTCAGAACGTAAAGCTTGGAGCGATCGACGTGGTAAGGCATCAGGCCGGCGTCGGACGAGCCGCGCGGCAGCGTCACCTTGCCGCCTGCCGCATCGACCACGAATCCGTCTTCGTTGTCGTCCTTGAACAGGCCACGCACGTAGCCGATGTCGTGGGTCAGGCAGGCAATGATGATATGGGCATAATCGGCCGCCGTTATGTGGGTGTACAAGGCCCGGCCGCGCAGGATGTCGTGTCCGGCCAGCGTGACCAACAGCGTATGCTCGACATTGTGGTAGAGGGCATCGCTGTTGCCGATGCATTCCAGCGCAATGCGCGCAGCCGTCGGCACTACCTCAACGAGTTCAGTCTGTAAGGACCCGAACCGGCGGCGCATGAACGAGCCGAGAAACTTTTCCAGGGCGTCCGCCGCCAGTTCCGGTAACGTCATCATGGACATTGCCCCGTCCTGCGCCAGCTCCCGGCTTGTCATCTTTCTGTCGAGGAGTATAACGCATTTCGGCTCGGTCGGACAAACGTTGAGGTCGTGCGTGAATAAGACCGCGCCACGGTCGTGTTGACAGCACATGCGGGAATGGCGTCCGCGCTGGCTGTAGTAGAGTCAAACGCGCAACGCAATTGAGGGGCGAGCTTCGAGGCCGGTATCGTGCTTGACAGCGTGGGGCGCCGGGTGGAGCATAGTGGCGTCGCCAATGGCGGCATCCACATCCTGAGCAAGGGGAGGTTTGATGACTCCACCTCCGCAGATCCAGCCGCTTAGTGCGATGGTGCGCGTTCGGATCATGGCATAGCGGCAAAGCTCACGAACGGCACGCCGGGAAAAGGTTTAGCGGGTCACATCAGTGAGGCAAGACCCCTTACCTTCCCGGCGCTGTGGTGGTCGCCGGGTTGCGCGGACTTTCTCCAAAAAACGCACCAAGCTTGGCCATGACCTCTTCTTGTTGCCGGCGACGAGAACGTGATTGGCGCCTGGGATGGTGAGGAGCTGGAAGTTCTTTCTGCCGGCCTCTTCGAAGCGAGCCTGAAGAATGCGCGCAGATTCCGTTTTGGTCTTCCTCGCCAAACACCATCAGTATTGGGATTTTCAGGGACAGATAAACGGGCGCGGGGCGAAATCGACGACCGAGGACCAGTAGCGATAAGGATACCCCAGCGCCTTTTTCGTGGTGCTCATGGGATCGGTCGCAGCCTCGGCGAAGGTGCGGGAAAAGGTGTCGTTGCCTTTTCGAGCATCGATCATCGCACCCAGCTTTCGCCATGAAACGCCGCAGGACCCGATGACGGCGAGTCGCCGTACCTGCGGGTTGGCTTGCGCCAGCAACGCTGCGAATTCTCCACCTTCTGACACGCCAAGCACCGCGGCGATCTCGCCGTGACGGCTTATGACCTCGCGCAGCGCAGCGTTGTAGCGGTCTCGCATTGCCTCGAAATAGTAATTGTCGGCGAAAGTCTGACTGCATGAAAGGCCGGTCTCGCTTCGCGATACACCGGCCTTCTGAGCGGCATAGACCGTCCAGGAACCAGTCATTCCCTCGAAGGAGGCTCTCAGGAAATAGGACAGAGATGCGCCGCCTGAGCCTGACACGAAAAACAGTGGCTGACGGGGCTCGGGGCCGATGTCGATGGAATATAGGTCGATCTGCTCTCCGGATGCGGCGCGGATGGTCTCAATCTTCGGCGGATTGGTCGCAGCGTCCTTTATGAACGTTGCGTACTGCGTCGAGCAGCTGCCGATCGCGAGTCCGGTTACAAGTATAATCGCCAAGCCAGCGAGCCGCGTTAGAAGCGGCGTCAGTATTCTTCGCAAAATCAAACCAAAAATCCCCACGAGCCCAGCAACAAACATCGATGCGGTTCGTGGCCACTTCGCGGCAATCGGCTCTTTCACTACAGGCGCCGGATGATCGTCCGTCGGGCGACCCGGGTCAAACCGCCATAGCCAGGCAGAGTGGGTTATGCGATATCGACCGGATGTTGGGGAAAAGACTCGCTATCATTGCGACCTTGTTATTCGGCCTCGCAGCCGGCTCCGTCTATGCCGTGGCGGGGGGCGACTATCCGCCGCTGAGAGATGGCGATCTTGTCTTCCAGACCTCCAAGAGCAGTCAGTCCGGCGCCATTTTCGTCGCCACCGCCAATGCCTTCACCCATATGGGCATCATCAAGAACAACGAAGGCAAGATCAGCGTTATCGAGGCGGGCGGCACGGTGGGGGAGGTGCCGCTCAAGGCGTGGGCGAACAGAGGCGTCATGGCTCGTGTGGCGATCTATCGCGATCCAACCCTGACGCCGGAGCAGGCCAAGCGCGTCCTTTCCGCTGCCCGGGCGCTTTACGGCCGTCCTTACGATATTTTCTTCTCCTTCAACAACGATGCCGTTTATTGCAGCGAACTTCCCTATCTCGCATACAAGGCCGCGGGCATCTCCATCGGCAAGCTACAGAAAATTTCCGAACTTCATTTCGACAACGTGCTGGTGAGAAACCTGATCCGACAGCGTTGGCAACGTCACGCCGAGTGCACGTCACGCGGCTACAATTTCGATCAATGCTTTAGCTATATCCTCAATCAGGATCTGGTAACTCCGGCAAGCATCGCAGCCGATCCACGTTTCAAGCTGGTCTATTCGAACTATCCGTTTTGATGAGAGCCGTTGTGGAGCGAGCCTTCTAGGCGGTTCACGAAATCCCCGTCGTACGCGATACGGCCGCAATCCCACCGCGACCGGCCGCCAGAGCCTCAGATGCAGCGAACCGGCGCGGCGCCCGTTCATCAAGCAACGGCGACATGGCTTCAAATCGTCCGCGGAGGGCTGCTTTATCCATCATGAGATTGCCATAGCTCAATACGTGCCGGGGAAAATCCTTTAGCTTCAAACCTGCGATCCATTGTCAACAACGCAAAGTCCGGGTCATCGCCAGGAATGGCTTTGGCTCGGTTGCATGGCGGGTGGCGAGCAGTTACGAACTTCCCGTTTTTGCCTCGCCATGGCGGGGCTTGGCAGGTTTGGCTGGACCCGGACTTTAAGAAAGTAAGCACATGAAGAGATTGCCAATATGACGAAATTGCACTCGGCGCCCTGCCTTTCTATTGTTCTAACGGGGTCTGGCGGCGCAGGCGTAATGACCGCCGGGCAGACACTGCTCGATGCCGCAGCCAGCTGTGGTCTCTATGGTCTGATGACGCGCTCGACCGGTCCGCAGATACGGGGCGGCGAGGCGGCAGCCATGATCCGCCTCTCGACCGAGCCGGTGCAGTCGCCTGGCGACCGGTTCGATATCCTGCTCGCCCTGGATTTCGAGAATGTGCAGCGTTTCGCCCCCGAACTGCCGCTGGATTCGAACAGCCTGATCATAGGCGATCCCGCGGCCGGTGATGTACCCGGTTTTCTGAAAGACTCCGGGGCTGCAATTGCCCTTGTGCCGATGGCCCGACTGGCCAAGGGCATTGCCGGCGGCCGGATCGCAATGGTCGGGCTTGGCATTCTGGCGCGACTGATTGGCCTGCCCGAAACCGCGATCGTCAAGGCGATCGCTTCATCGATCGGTCAGAAGAAGCCGGAGGCAATAACCTCCAGCGAGAAGGCAGTTCTGGCCGGCTCGGAAGCGGCGCCGAACGCGGTCGTTCCAAAGCTCGACCTGCCCGGCGAGCCCGCGCAAGGACGCTGGTCGATCACAGGCAATGAAGCGACCGGCCTCGGCGCCCTGAAAGGCGGCGTTCGATTTGTCGGCGGATATCCGATCACGCCCGCCACCGAAATTCTTGAATGGATGGCGCACGCGTTGCCGCAATGTGGTGGGGTGCTGGTGCAGGCCGAAGATGAGCTCGCTTCGATCAACATGGTTATCGGTGCGAGCTATGGCGGGACGCCAGCACTCACTGCGACTGCGGGCCCCGGGCTATCCTTGATGGTCGAATCCCTGGGCCTCGCCATAGCGTCAGAGACCCCACTTGTCATCGTTAACGTGATGCGAGTGGGACCTTCGACCGGCATCGCGACCAAATCCGAGCAAGGCGATCTCAACATCGCTGTCTATGGGCTGCACGGCGATGCGCCGCATATCGTCACCGCGCCGCTCTCCGTTGCCGATTGCCTTCTGACGGCGCAATGGTCGGTGCATTTGGCGGAAACCCTGCAAACCCCGGTCATCATGCTGTCCGATCAGTCGCTCGGCCAGAGCCGGGTCGTCATCGACAAACCGGATGATGTCGTCTTCCCGACGAAGCGGGTGGTTCTCGATACTCCAACCGACAAGTACGAGCGCTATGCGCTGACCGAAACAGGTGTTTCGCCCATGGCGCTTCCAGGTTTTCCGGGAGGGCAATACACGGCTGACGGCCTGACCCACAACGCCCGCGGCACGCCTTCGAGCCAGGCCAAGGACCATATCGGTCAACTCGATAAGCGGTTATGCAAGCTGGAGTCGTTCGATTTTGGCGACCGCTGGGCCGAAATTGACGGCGAGGGGGAGTTGGCTGTCCTGACCTGGGGCTCGTCGAGTGAGCCCTTGCGGGAAGCGGTTGTTGCCGCACGCGCTGCCGGCATTTCGGTCAAATTGATCGCAATGCGATTGATCGCGCCAGCCCAGCCGAGCCGGCTCGCCGCGGCGCTCGAAGGCGTCAAACGTGTTCTGGTGATCGAACAGAGCCATTCCGGGCAGTTCTGGCGCTATTTGCGCGCCCATTACGACCTGCCGCGCGACGTCGTCCCGATCCTTTGTCCCGGCCCGCTCCCGATCCGGCCCGGCCAAGCATTTGCCCATATCCAAAAAGGCGCACAAATATGAACGCGAGTCCTGGCATCGTTGCCAACACCTACAAGCCGGCCGACTACAAGTCAGACATCAAGCCCGTCTGGTGCCCAGGCTGCGGCGACTATTCGGTGCTGGTCGCATTTCAGCGCGCGTTGGCTGAACTGGCCCTGCCGCCGGAACAGGTTGCTGTCGTTTCAGGCATCGGCTGCTCGTCACGCATTCCCGCCTATACCAACTGCTACGGGTTTCATGGCGTCCATGGTCGATCCCTGGCGCTGGCCACTGGTCTGAAAGTGGCCCGCCCCGATCTGACGGTGCTCGTTGCCAGCGGCGACGGTGACGGCTTTTCGATCGGCGGTAATCACTTCCTGCACGCCTGCCGGCGAAATGTCGATGTGACCTACGTCGTCATGGATAACCGCATCTATGGCATGACGAAGGGGCAGCCCTCACCAACGACCGAGCCGGAGTGGGACACGGCAATGTCGCCGGGTGGCACCGGCCTTAGCCCGTTCCATCCATTGGTGCTTGCGCTCTCTTCAGGCGCCAATTTCGTCGCTCGCGGCTTTTCGGGAGATACGTCGGGTTGTGCCAAGCTCCTCGTCGAAGCGATCCGGACACCAGGTTTTTCTTTTGTGCAGATCTTGAGCCCCTGCGTCACGTTCAGGACCGACCAGCAGAAGGCGTGGAAGAAACTCGTTCGTGACGCTCCGGAGCCGGAAACCGATGATCCCGCCCTAGCAGCCCGCCGCTTGATGACGGATGACGGCTTGAACGCCGGCATTCTCTATCGCGGCAAGCGTCCGCCCTATCAGCCCACGCCCAAAGCGAACCTCTCTCCATCCAGCCTCGAAACGGAGTTCGCGCTATGAGCACCTCTTCTGTGAACCCGCCGCAGATCAATAGCGTTGCCGAGTTTTTTGCCCAGGCTCTTGCAATCGAGACGGAAGCCAGCGAGCGATATGAGTTGTTGGCTGACCAGATGGAGGTGCACAACAACAAGGAAATCGCGGCGATCTTCCGCAAGATGGCAACGATAGAAGCCGCGCACCGCGATGAAGTCGCACGTCGCGCCGGCGACGCCCTCGTTGAGGGCCGCCCTGCGAGTTTCAGCTGGCTCGGCCCGGACGGTCCGGAGGTCATCGATCTGGAGGACGTCCACTATCTGATGACGCCCTATCGCGCCCTGATGCTGGCACGGTTCAACGAGGAGCGCGCCGTCAAGTATTTCGAGGCTATCGCCGCTACCGCGACCAATCCCGAGATCGCGACGTTCGCTGCGGAAATGGCTGAAGACGAACGCAATCATGTGGCGTGGGTCGACAAATGGCTGGAAGGCTACCAGCCCGACGGTCCAGATTGGGCCGACGATCCGGATCCACCGGTCTATTCGGAGTAATCTTGAGACCTGCTGTGGTTCTCTAACTCCATGCTGTAGGGCAAAGGTGGCGAAGCGCCGTGCCCACCGTTTCTCGGCAATGACGCCGCCGAAGGGTGGGCACGCTTCGCTTTGCCAACCCTACGACAGCGACGACAGGCTAGACGCCGAGTCCGGCTTCAGTTCTTGTCACATCGTACACCGAACTCCAGTCTCTCTGGCCCAAACCCATCTCGATGCCCCGCGTCATCTTGCGTTGGATGACTTCGGCGAAGTCCCAGTGCACGCCTTGCTCTGTAGCTGCGTTGACCATGAGAGTGACGTCCTTGAGACCGCCGCGGAGATCGAATCCAACGTTGTCGAATTCGCGCCGCCAGATTCTGGTTGCGTATCCCTGCAGGACCGGTTGTGCCCAGAGCATCCGGAACATCGTGTGCAGCATGGTCAAGGGGATTCCGCTCTTCTCGCCGAACGCATAGATCTGGCCCATCAGGTCGATGATGGTCACGGCGGCATAGTTTGCCGCAAGCTTTGCGGCCGCCACCACCGCGTGATCCTCGCCGAGGTATTGAATCTGCCGCGTGAAGCCTTGAAGAACCTCCCGGCTTGCCTCGAAGACCGATTGCCTGCCGCCGACGAGTGCCACGAGTTCTCCCGCAGCGGCGGCGTCGGGTCGACCCAGCACGGGCGCTGCGAGGTATTCGCTCCCGTGTTTCGCGTGCAGGGTGACGAGGCGGCGGGTCGCGTCTGCTGAAATCGTCGAGGCGCCGATATGAACCGCGTCGTGCTCGAGCCCTGCGAGGAGCCCGTCTGGTCCCTCGATCACGGCGAAGACAGCGGCATCGTTGGCCAGCGATGTGATGACGTACTTGGCGGCACGCGCGGCCGCGGCGGGGGTTGCGGCCGTCTTCGCGCCCGCCTCGACAAGCGGGCGCAACTTCTCCTCGCTCCGGTTGTAGACCGTCACCGGGAAGCCGGCCCTGAGCAGGCTGCGAGCGATTCCGGAGCCCATGCGGCCGAGGCCGATGACCGCCACTGAAGGCTTTGTCGCCGCCGCGTCCTGGGGGTGGCTTCGCGCCAGACGCACGAGGTCGGCGAACCAGATTGCGACCTCGCCGTCCCCTTCGATGCTCAGCCATTCACGGGCGAGGGCGGTCTGGACGGCGTCGGGAGCGGAGCTTCGAAGGACGCGTGCGGCCGTGGCTGCGTCCTTCCAGACAAGTGAAACATCGGGGCTCGCGAGCACGCCGCGCCGCGACAGCACGGCACCGCCACAGAACACGAAGTGCCTCGTCACGCTTCCGTCCTGGGTTCGTACCTGGATGGCGCGGGGCCGATCGCGGAGCTTCGCTTGTACGAGAGGCTTTTGCGAATTCCGGCGCAGGATGATTGCGAGCCCAAACAGCATGAGTTTAAGCATCAGTTTCATGGACGTTCAGAGCTCCTTGAGAAATCGGTGTTGTTCTCCCCGGGATTATGTAAGTAATTACTTGTTTCTCAACTCGCATTCGCGAGGCGTAACGCCAATTCTTGCGATTGCCGGTCAAGGCATTGATACGATGAGGAAAATTCCGCGTCAGGCACGTGCCCGGCAAACTGTCGACTTCATTCTTGATGCCGCGGCTTACATCCTGGCCGAACGCGGGCTCGACGGTTTCACGACCAATCACATCGCGGAACGTGCCGGCGTGAACATCTCGTCGCTCTACCAATACTTTCCCAACAAGCTCGCCATCCTGGAGGCGCTGCGGGCCCGCCACATGGCGTCACCCGACGAGAACTATGCCGTTTGGCTTGAGCGGTCGCGGGATCTGCCGCTCAAGGAGGTCGTGCGGTCGATTGTTGACCTGGCGCTTGAGATGCATGCGTCAAATCCGGTGATGCACAAGCTATTCCTCGAGACGCTGCCGCGCCAAACGCGTCACCCTCACGATCACTTTGAGGCGGAGCGAATAGCCAAGATGGCCACGATCCTGCTGCCGAGGAGCCGCGCCAGCCAGAACCCGGACATGATGCTGTTCATCGTTCGCCATGCCCTCACATGGGTTCTCCACGAGGCAGTCTGCGAGCGACCGGACTGGCTGAAGGACCCGACCTTCCGTGACGAACTCGTCACGTTGCTGGTCAATTTCCTGCGCCGTTAGAGCTTGGGTAATGGGGCTGGCGCTGGTTCCAGCTTTCTTTCCTCAGCATGGAGCGAGCGATTATGTAAGCCGACCTCATAAGTCTTGGCTGGCGTATTTCGATCAGACAGGTCGCGCCGTACACCGATGGTGAGATAAAGTTCATCCCCAAGTGGGATGGGCCTCCGGAATCGCGCAGAGGGACAATGACTGGTGAACTGCTTGCACATATCGGCAACCACGCGTTTAGGCGGCAGTTCACTTCTAAAAATTGTTGTAAGGTCCAGGATCTTGTTGGAGTGCGGACCAACCCAGAGATAGACTTGCTCTGTCTTCTTGCAGAGATAGGAATATGTCGTGGTAGAGGTCTTTTTGGTGATTGGCTCGCCTATTGATTGTCCTTGGAGTTGGCAGTCTCGCGCGGCCGCTACGGCTTGCGCTTGCTCCAGTGTCATCCCGGTTTCAAATCCATAGATGTCGCGCTTGACCGTTTCGGGTTGTCCAGTGCCGCCCAAACCGGCTTGCCCGGTGCTGACCAAAGCTAACGCCAGCGCGCTCGTGAGTAGAGCTGTGCGAATCATGAGAAATGCCCCCAAACTTTTTAAGCGGCGATGATAAAGCCGCGCTGAGCGCCTTGCAATGGATGCAGCTTGCCGGGCCGTCCGCGCGCCAAGTACCTGCGCTGGACGCTAGTCGCTGCAGGGTGGGCAAGGGCGCGGAACGGGGCGTGCTTGCTATCTCGCCGTAATGACAACGTGGGCACGCTTTGCCGACCCTGCCAAACTCCCTTTAGGAGCGAAGAATGCTAACAACTCGCGCAAGCAACTACCTCAAGCTATGACCATCGACGAATTGCACGCGCCTGGGGCCTTTTGAACCACCCCGCGCCATACAGCGACAAAGCATAACCGCTGCGCGAGCAATAGTAAGACATAACCCTTCCGGGGTCTCGTGACAGCCCAAGGGCTTGCCGTCGCTTCCCCACAGGCCGCGGCAAGCCCCCTTGTCTTGATCGGGCCTTTGCGTTGTGTCGGGTGTATGGGTGGAGTCTTGCAGTTCGCCAGCGCCGCCTTCGGCTGCGATTGATGCCTATCAAGCCGCTTCGTGCTGGCGAAGGTCGGCAAAGCTCGACGGGCCGGAGTCAGCGGAATGGCACGCCGAGCAGGCGGATTGGAACAAAATGGCGGCTTATTTTGCCGGCCGCTCCGCGCTGTTGCAGGCGGCTTCGATGCTCGCGCTCGCCGCTTCGCTGCGCCGATCGAGCGGCTCGGCGTTGGCCGGCTGTTCGGTTCGCCGCTGTGGTTTTCACGCATTTGATCGAACCGGCCAACCGGTAATCAACCACCCCAATCAACTTCGGCGCACCAAAGCAGTTTCTTAACTCCCCGCCAACATCGCGTGCCTAACTTGCAACCAGTGCAGCGCGAGCGGGTCCTGTAGTTGAACGCGCCGCGCCAGGGCTGCCGCGTCGTTCCCCATGCACGCCGGCAGCCCGCCTCCAACCGGGGCCACCTCAGACAAAGCCGTCAGCCATGCTGATCATTATCATCTTAGCTTGCATCATTGTCGTCAGCGGCTTCGTTATCCGCAAGTCGTCAGGCTGCCACTGATCACTTTGGGGCGGGATGATCCTCATGCTTTTGTTCCGCAGCAGCTTGTAACGTCGCTTGACCGTGGGCACTTTCGCCGAAGTTTGGATTCGTCGCCACTAATGCCTTCCCGCGACTTGGATCGGAGCCTCGTCTGATATCCCGACGCGGTACCATACAAAGACTGCCAGCAGCGCGACCGGGATGCCGATGAGCGAGGTCCAGATGAAGAACCAGACGAAGCCGGTATGCTCGATCGCGAAGCCAGAGAACCCAGCCAGAA
>JGI24705J35276_12237520_pt1 | contig 11578 bp, 12 predicted proteins | sample TergutNt197P4_FD_35276 | JGI IMG/M metagenome (IMG submission 35276)
CATAACCTGGATGTCAGGAGATTTTTCGTTTTCAACTCTACCGCCAAATACTTCAGAAGCCTTATCCTGTAACTGCCTCTTCCAATCCGCTATCTGGTTCGGATGTACCTCATACTGCTCCGATAACTCCGATAGCGTCTTGTCCTCTCTCAACGCCGCCAATGCTACCTTCGCTTTAAATGACCCACTGTGGTTACGTCTCTGCCTTCTTGCCATTGCTTGCCTCCTCAATTAGCAAGATTACCACTTATCAGACTGTCCGGTTTTCCGAAGCCTCCTCTTACATGAGCGTACCACAAAATTCAAGTGTACAGCAGGTGCATATTCACGCGCAGTATAATTACAAGCATTTCCTTTCATTTTAAGAGGGCCCGGGATGAAATATCCATGTCAAGATGGTAACATTATTAATGCGGAGGGGATTAGCGAAGTGACCAAACTTGAATACACGTTTAAAAACGACACCCTGTTTAAGGTGAATCGTAGGTTTCAATCTGTTCGACTGTGTGGAATTTCATTCAGAGTATCGGGCGCTTGAGGTAACACGGCACACACTGTTAACTGATAAAATGAGTTTGCATTATTTTGAACTGCCGAAACTACCTCGTTCGATCAGTGCGAAAAACGGTAAAGAATTATGGTTAGCGCTGTTTGACGCGGATACGGAAGAAGAGATAAAAAAACTTGAAGTGCTGGAGGTGCCAACAATGAAACAGGCAATAGAAGCGTATCGCAGCATTACAGCTTCGCCAGAGTTTCGAGGGATGGAGCGCCTGCGATCAAAAGCCCGTCACGAGGAGGCTCAGGCATTAAGGAAAGCGCGGCTTGATGAGCGTGAAAAATGGCGGAGCGCGATTGATGCAGTTACTGCCGATAGAGATGCGGTGATTGCCGATAGGGATGCGGCGATTGCCAACAAGGACGCGATGATTGCAAAACTTCGCGCGCAGATTGACAAAACAGAAAAATAATCCAACGCATGCGCCGATCTGTTAAGTTTTGGAGGCGCCGGCCATGAAGCAGGTAATAGAAGCGTATCGTAACATTACAGACGTTACGCCGGAAATGCCGAGGGACTAAGATAATATGAAAAGTAATGGAATAAAACGATTGGCGATATTTGTTGTCTACGACAAAAACGGTATCGTCGATGACTACATTACGTATTATCTCAAGGAGTTGCGCCCGAATGTTGGGAGTATTACAGATCAGGGGATAAGAGGGGAAAATAATGAAAAGTGATACTTTGCCGTTGGTGTTTTATGGGGCGGGCGAATTGGCAAGCCAGATAATGGAAACTCTCAGAAACAAAGGTATGAATCCTGTATGCTTCTGCGATACGGATATTGACAAGCATGGAACGGTATATCTCGGAATCACTGTGATGAGCTTTGAACAGGCGCGTGAAAAATACGGGGACTTCAATATTTATGTTACAGTTGGCTTGGGCATAATTAATGAAGTATTCGATTATTTATTAAAACAGGGAATCAAAAAAGAACGGATTATCAATTATGATGAAACGCTTATTGACAGAACCGGAGACCTGAAACAGCTCAACACTTATTTTGTAAATAATATTTTAAATAACATGAATTTGGATCAGGCAATGAGCAGCGTGGTAGGCGGGCAAGCCGAATATATCGGAACCATTGAAGTTTCTATTCTGCGCTACAATGGTCTTAAACCGCATCATTATATAATAGATGTAGGATGTGGCTCGGGAAGACTGGCTAAGCCTCTGTCCGAGTGTCATCCCGGTAAATATCTGGGGTCGGATATTGTCGACGAGTTAGTTTATTATGCACGTGAAAAAATACAGCGCCCTGACTGGCGGTTTGAAGCCGTGGAATATATATACATACCAGAAAAGGATTCATGTGCGGATATGGTTTGCTTTTTTTCCGTATTTACCCATCTCCTGCACGAACAGAGCTACTGGTATCTTGAAGAAGCTGTTCGCGTGATTAAACCTGGTGGAAAGATAATTTTTTCTTTTCTTGAATTTCGTGAATCTTGCCATTGGCGTGTATTTATAAAAACTTTAAGGTGTACAAAAGCCCGCGCCAATGTACCCATCAATGTGTTCATAAGCCGTGAAGCAATTGAAGTCTGGGCAAAGCATCTCGGACTCACGATTGAAGCGTTTTATGATGCACAAGATAATCCATGGAAGACTGGCAACTTGGGACAATCGCTGTGCGTACTGTCTATTCCAGAGAGATAATATGAATGTAAAACGATTGGCGATATTTGTAGTTTATGACAAGGACGGCATCGTCGATGATTACATTCCGTATTATCTCAAGGCACTGCGCCCGAATGTTTCCCGACTGACTGTGGTATGTAACGGTGAACTAACAGACGAGGGACGTGCGAAGTTGACAGCGGTAGCCGATGATGTTTTTGTGCGCCCAAACGTCGGTTTTGACTGTGGCGCGGTAAAAGACACCCTGTTTAACCTCATAGGGTGGGAAACGATTTATCAATTTGACGAATTGCTTATCGCCAACGATACGGTTTACGGTCCTTTCCGTCCGTTTGAACAGGTATTTGGCGAAATGGACAAAAGAAATGTAGATGTGTGGGGATTGACGATCCAGGCGCCGACATACGATTGGACATATATGGGAACAAAACGCCAGGAAATCCCTGATTATCTGCAATCGTATTTTATCAACGTAAAAAACAAGGCGTTAAAAAGCGAGTCTTTCCGCAATTTTTGGCAAGGGCTTGATACTGATAATTTTACGTTTTCCGATGCGGTTTTTCTCTATGAACACGCCTTTACCGCAATGCTTTGCAAGGAAGGTTTCACCTTTGACGCTTACACCGATATTTCCGGTTTTTTTTCCGATGACCCCGCCAATAACTGTACCGCTACTTTTTTCGCCCCGCTTGAAATGATGAAGCGGTACAACATGCCTTTTTTGAAGAAAAAAGCGCTGATATTTGACATGACAGCCAGGCTTAGTTTTACCTTGGATGAAGGGCCTAACGCCGTAATCCGGTATATTGAGAATGAAACCGATTATGATGTAAACCTGATATGGGACAATATTATCCGAACTTCGCCGCCCGACGTTCTTACGAAGAGCATGAAACTGCGCTTTTTGATTGAAGAAGAAATCGGCACCGCCTCGATAAGCCGTATATTCAAAGAAAACCCTAGGTTAGGGGTTTTGCATACGCCGAAACCATATCACGGACGCTACTATTCCAAGTTTTGGGCTGAGGATTTGGAGCATTGTAAATTTTGGATAAGGGAAGGTTTGAACATAAGCGGCAGTCTTGCGGAAATTACTGAGGCCGCGCGGCAAAAAGGCTACTGTTGCGGCGTGGTTGAAACCACGGAAAGCGCCGCGGTCCGCGCAGTTGACCTGGAATATATGCTTGCAAAACTATGCGAGTTTTTACCGGAATCGGACATGTTTTTTGGAGCGGTAGGTGCTGTACGCTTTGCTTCCACACGGAATTTTTGCCATCTAAATAAAACAGTGTATGTCTATGGCGCGGGAGGGGAAGCCTTACGCTGGGCGGAAATGATGCGGGACTTGGATTTGCCGTTTTCAGGTTTTGTCGTCAGCGACGGACAGCAGAAAAAAGAGGAGCTGTTGGGCCGTAAAGTCTTTTATTTGTCTGATGTAAGGAACAAACAAGATAATCCCGGCTTTATCCTTGCGCTCAACGAAAGGAATACGCAAGAAGTAATTCGCATCCTCGAACAGCGTGGTTTTACGAATTATCTGATAGTAAACGGTTGAGGCGCTTGTAATAAAAATGATCGTTAAAAGCGAATGTACCTGTGCTGAATTTGTTAATGATGTAACGTCAGGCAAAAAACAAATCATATGTTATGGCGCTGGTATGGTGGCATTATCCATTGAAGATATTTTTCAGGAATTCGGCATAGCGGAAAGAGTGTGCTGTTTTATTGATATTGACAGCAGTAAACACGGTTCATCAATCGAGATAGCGTCAAAAAGCGTAAGAGTTTACGGTATTAATGACTTATTAAAATTCGATTTAACCGACAAAACTCTGCTCATCACCTGCGAAGCCTTTGGTTCTGTCATAACGGCGCTTAATGATTACCAGGAGCTGGATGATTTGCCTTGCTATATTTTCCCGGCCATCAACCGTTCTTATGCCGCTGAAATTATATCATCCGATCGTTTTTGCAATGAAGGATATAAAGATATTAATGAAAAACCGTTGATACCCAAGACAATTCACTATTGTTGGTTTGGCAACGAGGAATTTTCTGATCTGATGAAAAAATGCCTGTTATCATGGAAGAAGTATAACCCTGATTATCAAATTACATGCTGGAATGAAGATACCTATGACGTATATCAAAATAGCTACATGAAACAGGCGTACCAAAGCGGAAATTTTGCTTTTGTATCCGACTACGCGAGGTTGGATATCCTCTATCAGCATGGCGGCCTGTATTTCGATACGGATGTAGAAGTATTAAAGAACCTTGATTCTCTATTGCACAATCGGGCGTTTATCGCCTATGGCGAGTGGGCGATGGTCAACAGCGCCTCAAGTGGAAGCATGCCCGGTCTGGAAATTATCAGGCAAATGCGTGACACGCCGCGAGGGAAAATAGGTTTTCTAAATACTGACGGCAGTTTTAATCGAACCACCAACAGTGTTTATGAAACGGATGCGCTGTGCAAACTTGGTTTTATCAAGAATTTCACGTATCAGGTAATCGGTGGCGTGGCGATCTATCCGCCATGCTTTTTTTCTTCCGATGGCATATTGGGAATTACCACCGTTGATGAAAGAACATATACTGTTCATCATTGTTCAGGCTCATGGTCAGATGACAAGGAAAAAATGAAATGCGGGGTTAACTGCAAATGAACAGTGACACATTACCTTTGGTTTTGTATGGCGCAGGAGCGAACGCTGTAGGGGAACTTGCGAATGTTAAAAAAAAGGGCTTAAACCCCGTTTGTTTCTGTGATTCGGATTCGCTAAAGCATGGATTTGAATATCTTGGACTGCCTGTATTAAGTTTTAAACAAGTGCAAGATAAATATTATGATTTTAATATATATATTACGCCTGCCGATTTTTCGATACGAAGTGAAATAATTGGCTTTTTGCTGGCTCAAGGACTCTATAAAGAAAAAATAGTTAATTATGAAGAGTATGAAGAATATTCGGGATGCCATTTCCTGGAATCAAGCCTTGTAATAGATCATAGACTACTGACTTTTTGTTGCAAGACTAATAACATGATGAGCGAATCACCCGGTGTCTTTTGGAATAACAACAATTTTGATGTTGAAGTTTCTATATCAAAATTTATTGAAAATAGAGATCGCTTGATTCATTTGGTCAAGAATAATAAATCTTCGGAATGTGAAGGCTGCGTTTGTATTGTCAATAAGCTGTGGGTGCGCAAAAAAAGAATTGATACCGTGGGTATTGGATTCCCGTCTCCATGTCAATTGTCATGTACTTACTGTGGTTCCATAAGGGCCTTTAAAAAAGTAAATGATAACAATAGACGCTTTATAAATAGTTTTGACTGGAAGCGATTTGTAGATACATTGGAGAAAAAAAACCTGATAACCGATAAGACAATATTTGGCTTTGCCTCAGGAGAGTTATCTATCAATCCACGAATTGATGAAATCCTTAATTCTTTAGCTAAATACGGGATAAGTGTACTTACAAACGGCATTGTGTATAATGAAAAGATAGCAAAATTGACCACTATGACTGGTGGAGGAATAAACATTAGCGTTGACGCTGGAACCAGAAAAACATATAAGCTAGTAAAAGGATTGGACGTTTTTGACAAGGTCTGGGCAAATATAAATAGATATGTGTTAAAAGGAGCGTCGACTGAAATAAAGTATATCTTTCTGCCCGAGAACAGCAACCATTCCGATGTACAGGGATTCATACGGCACGTAATAGATATAAATGATAAGAATTGTGTGCGAATCGTAATTTCACTGGATATGCGCAGAAAAGCGGAACTGGCAGAAGACCAGATACATTTAATGGCAAAGATGTATACTATTGCGAAGCAAAACGATATTTCTGTGATATTTTGTAATACATGTACGCCTGATGAGATTGTCAGGATATGTGAAGCGGCAAAATTCTTAACTGAAAAGGAATTAAATGAATAGGACTGATTTGCCTTTGGTTCTTTACGGCGCCGGTAATAATGCTGTTAACGTAATTGAAGTCGTAAAAAAAACAGGTATGATGCCAATATGTTTTTGTGACTCAGATGTCACAAAACATGGTAGTGCATATCTTGGGCTTCCTGTGATGAGCCTTGAACAAGCATTAGGAAAATATAAAGATTTTTATATATGCGCCACCCCCGACATTATAGATGTAAAATATGAAATTGTTAAATATCTGTTGGAACATGGCATCAATATTGAGCGTATACTCATTAATTTTGATATTGACAGGTATTCAGATTGCCATCTTGTTGAATTTAGTTCAGTAATACATAGCAAAATCACAGATGTAAGTGAAGATAAAAAAAACGCGACAACAAAAATCGAAGCATACACTCATATTGTTTCCTATAACAGAATACAAGGATGGGCATGGTGTCCGAACGATCCTTCCATAAAAGTTCAGGTCGCGTTGATAGACTCAAATGGATGCCGTTTTGCTGTTACCATAGCCGACAGGCAGGCTTGTTTTTCCGGAAATTCAGTCGGTGACGGATGTTATTGTTTTGTTTTTTATGGTTATTTAGGTAATGTTTCACAGATACTTTTTTCAACGCCTGAAATTGAATGTACAGCATATATATCATATAGTCAGCCTCCTGATCCCGTTTTTGCGTTGATACACCCTGATGATATGATGTTTCATTATACAGTAGATGCGTTCATACGATGTATGAAACCTTTTGGCGATGGAGTTGATTTTTATTTTTCCTCTGGAAAAAGTTATGCAAAAACGCTTGAGAAACTTTGCTTAGAACACCTTGTTAAAAAAGAGCCCCCCATCAATCTACTTGAATTTGCCAGCGGTTACGGAAGAATGACAAGGCACATAGATAAGTCTATTTTTAATGTCACGGCAACGGATATCTATCCGGAGGCAATATCATTCATAAAAGATCAATTTTGCCTTGACACATTGTTATCAACTGTTAACGCGCATAGCTTTTTTACGCCATCGCGCTATGATGTAGTATTTGCGCTTTCTTTCTTTACTCATATGCCAGATTCGACTTTCGGTGATTGGCTTGCGGCATTATATAAATGTTTACGCAATAATGGTTTGTTAATATTCAGTACACATGGAAAAAAAAGTAATTTGTCGGCAAAAATACCCGTGGTTGATGGATTTGGTTTTTTACCGCAATCCGAACAAAAAGCGCTTAACACCGCAGAATATGGAATTACGGTTTCCGAACTGCCGTATGTTGTTCGGGCATTGATGGATAAGATTGGTGAATATCCCATATTGTTTTCAGAAGCGTTTTGGGGACATCAGGATTTATATATAGTTCGAAATACAAAGGCGGATAATGATGAATATTAACCATCTGCCGGTAGTGTTATATGGCGCGGGTAAAAAAGCCGTTCAGGAGATGGAAATCGTTAAAAATATGGGGCTGACGCCAGTGTGTTTTTGTGACACAGATACAACAAAACAAGGAGACATGTACCTCGGACTTCCTGTATTAAGCTTTGAGCAAATTAAAAAAGAATACAGGAAATTTGATATATATGTTACTCCTGAATTGCCGACGGTAAAGCATGAAATATTTGATTATTTGCTACAACAAGGTATTGCCAGAGAAAGTATAATAAACTGCAACGAAGAACGATACGCGAGCTGCGAATATTTAGAAACACGATTAATGATTGATCAAGGATATGGTCAAGGTGCAGGCCTGTTTTTTTGCTGCAAAGTGAACGATACAATTAATGTCTCACCATCGATTAACTGGTATAATAATACAGAGCAATTGGAAATGGAAGATGCCGTTTCACAATGGATTGATTTGAGAGACAGGACGATTCATGCAATCAGGAACGGCGATCCTTGCGAATGCGCCGGTTGCAGTCGTATTGCCACCCGCTGGTGGCCGTCTGAAAAAAAACTTAAAATTGTTCCTTTTGGTTTTGAATTTCCATGCCAATTATCTTGTATCTATTGTTCATGCGGAAAACGTATGGATGGAGAACAAAGACGTTTCATGCGTGATTTTGACTACAGGCGTTTTGTTAAAGCATTGGATAACCGAGGGCTTTTATCTGACGATACAAGATTTACAATCGCGACCGGAGAGCTTACAATAAACTCGCGTAAAGATGAACTGCTTGATGCGATAGAAAAATATAAATTAACAGTTAATACAAATGCGATTGTTTTTGATAGCCGCGTGGCGGAATTGACAACAAAACCCGGAAGCTGTCTGATTATCAGCATAGATGCGGGCACCAGGAAAACTTATAAACTTATAAAGGGCATGGATGCTTTTAATAAAGTTTGGTCAAACGTGAAGAAATATTCCGAACATGGCGTCAATGTACAGGTAAAATATATTTTTTTACCTGAAAACAGCAACGATTTGGATATTGATGGATTTATTCAAGAACTAATGACTGTTAAGGCAAAATTTAGTGACATAGTCCTGATTCTTTCATCAGATATGCTTAAGCAATCTCAGCATACTGAAGAACAGATAAGGCTTATAGCAAAGATGTACAGCATTGCAAGGCAAAACAACATTCTTGTAGTCATTAACGAAACATTCAGGGCTGATGAAATCGAGCGGATAAAGCACACTGTACAGAGTATAGTCTGCAGAGGCAAAGAAAAATGAATAACAACAGTTTACCGCTGGTGATGTATGGTGCCGGGAAAAGAGCCGTTAAAGAGATTGATCGCGTCACAAGAAACGGCTGGAAACCTATATGTTTTTGCGATGCGGATGTCAAAAAACAGAATAAGGTATATCTTGGGCTTCCTGTTTATAGCCTTGAACAGATACAGGAAAAATACGGGAAATTTTATTTATATGTTACACCGGATATTGATATAAGGTATGAAATATTTGATTATTTGCTGGAACGAGGAATAAGTAAAGACAGGATTGTTAATTACGATGAAAACAAAACACTCTGGGCACAGGTAAATGGCATTATTTCTCCGCATCAATTTTTACTTTGCTCAAAAGCGTTATCAGAATGGCCAAACGCTGAAACATTGGGGAATTTGATATTATCCATTCCAGAGCTTCAGGGTGACAACAGCAATCTGGAAGATATAAGGATGATTGCTTGTGGGAGTATCGCCCAGAACTTTTTGGATACTTTACTTGACGATCTTAATAGTGATTCTCTCTATAAAACCTGTGATGTCTGCCTTGATTATTTACACGCAATTTCAATAAAAGTTAAATCTGGAATAGATCAAGAATTTCTGTGTTCGCTTCTAAGCAAAATATGCGTATGCTGTTTCCCTGAGCGCGACGCACAGGTTGTTTTCGTATGGATGTTGTTTTCTGAAGATATAAGGTTTTCACAATTGTCCAGAACTGTTGCGAAGGAACTTGTTTGAATGTTAATGGGCGATTTGTTCAGAAGTTTTGTCGTAAGACATAACTTAATAAAAACAGGCGAACCATCAAGAAAGATTTTTATAGCTGCCACGCCACGTAGCGGCAGTTCGCTCTTGGCAAGGTCGTTGGAAGCATCAGCCCTTGCCGGTTACGCATGTGAATTCCTTAATAGTATAAATGTCATATACGCTGAAGCATGTAAATGCCCGGATTTTTCTGTAAGAAAATACCTGAATTTGACGTCAAAAAGCTTCCAGAGTTTAAATGGCGTTTTCAGTATCAAGGGAATGTATGACAGTTTTATCCAGTATACGGATATATTCAGCTCCTACGATTTTATTTATATAGAAAGAAAAAACAAGATTGAACAAGGTATTTCTGTTTTCAAGTTATCAAAAAACGAAGCCGGCAATTCAAAAGCAGCAGCGAAAGCCATCCTCCATTCCGGAGATTATTCTTTTGATGAGATTTCAGGACATATTTATTCGTCATGTTATTACAATGCGTTGTGGAAAAAGTATTTTCGTGATAAAAATATCAATCCCGTGAATGTTGTTTATGAAGATTTTATTCAAGATATATCAGGAACAATATCCCAGGTAATAAAAGAAACTTTAAATGTTGATTTTTCTCCGGACGATTCCATCCCACCGCTGATCCATAAACAGGCGGATTCGTTGTCGGAATATTATTACAACCGCTACCGCTATGAACTAAAAGAAAAAGGACATGTTTTAGCTGATATTGCGTTCAATGAATTATACAGATGAGGAAACAAAATGCTGTTGGATGATGTATTAAGAAATTTTTTAGAGAAATATAACTTAACGAAATCAGAGGAGCCTTCAAAAAGATATTTTATTGCAGCTACTCCCCGATGTGGCAGTACACTTTTAGCAAAATTATTGGGATCATTAGATATTGCGGGCTACCCTGGCGAGTATTTGAGCGAAGATGATATTCTGTTTGCGGCGGCAAGCGCCTGCATAGATTTTGATATTGAAAGATATATGAAAATATTGGAACGAGTATTGCAAAGTCAAAATGGAATTTTTGGCATAAAAGAAATGTATTATCGCTTTATTCATCATGAAAAAATGTTTTATTTGTATAATTATATTTATATAGAAAGAAGAAACAAAATTGAGCAGGGCGTGTCATTGTTCAAGTTAACGAAGACCGGAAAAAGCCATTCTGAACTTGAAGAAAAGAAAAAACTCCATTCTTTCGACTATTCTTTCGATGAAATATCGGCCTGTATTAAGTTATTATGCGTTCAAAATGCTTTATGGTGGAAATACTTCCGGAAAAAAGGGATTAGTCCTGCAATAATTATATACGAAGATTTCATACATGATATATCCGGAACAGTTTCCAGAATACTGAAAGAAGTAATGAATATATCAGATTACAATCCGGAGAATATTCCGCCGCCTCCAATAAATAAACAGGCAGACGGTTTGTCGGAATATTATTATAACCGCTATATTTATGAGTTAAAAGAAAAAGGAAACGCATTTTCTAAAATAGCGTTTTCGGAATTCGCTTCTTATAATAAATTGGAAGGATATATATGATAAATAAAAATTCAGATGTACTTCCTTTAGTATTGTATGGAGCGGGCAATAAGGCTGTGGAAGATATCAACATCATCAGGAATGAAGGTATAAATCCTGTATGTTTTTGCGACACGGATATTTCCAGGCAGGGAACCGTATATCTTGATCTTCCTGTAATTAGTCTTGAACAGGCAAAAAAAATATATGGGGATTTTAATATATTTGTTACGCCATTATTAAAAAAACAGGAAATATTTGATTATTTATTGAAATATGAAGTCAAAAAAGAGAGGATTCTCAACTATTCAGAGTGGTATCAGGGGTGTTCTTTGCTGGAGGCTCATCTAGCTGTTGACCAGGTACAAGGCATGTTTTTTTGCTGCCCTATGAATGACGAAATGAATATGGACGCCCCTCCTATAATAAGTTGGGATAATGG
>JGI24705J35276_12237519_pt1 | contig 11570 bp, 9 predicted proteins | sample TergutNt197P4_FD_35276 | JGI IMG/M metagenome (IMG submission 35276)
GCAGGATTATTCCCGCCGTCTGTTCTGCTCCAATTGATGGCGCAACACCCACGATGCGAGGGGAGATACTTCTCCCGATTTGCCGGCAGGGAACCAGAAAATATTGCTGTTGCCCGTTTCCGAAAGCGCCCAAGCTTTAAATTTTGTTCCAATAATCACTTCGAATGTGTCTTCGTCTTCCACTAGGCTGACGATGGCACAGGCAAGCCAGAAAGGCATAGGGTGGCCGCTGTTGGGCGAGCGTAACAGAAGCAGGCAGAGCAACTGCGAGTGAAGGGTAAGGCTCAGGGGAAGTTGTTGTAATAGTGCCTGGGGGACCCCCAAGCGCATGCCGCCTGCAGAGAGGTTGATCAGGGAACACTGAGTCAGCTTGCCGGGGCGGTGACTCAAGGCCGCATTGCCAAGGTTTGTGGAATCCAACGGCAGAGGTTGCGTAGGTTCGAGTGACCACAGTCCCATGCCCAGGATATGGCTGGGCAGAGGATTGATGCGTACATAATGACGCTTTTGCATGGGGTGGACATGAGGCGGTAGGGAGAGTTCTATGGATACCGCCCGAGGACCGGCACGCATGCCGATTATCTGAGAAAAGAAACGATAATAGGTAGTTGTACTTTTATAGTCAAGCTTAAAAGATACTTCTACGGGTTCTCCAATCCAGGTCTGGAGACTGTGTTCAATTCCCACGTCTACAGTCACCACATCATTTTCAATTGAAGAACAGGCGCCTGACAACACACGGCCATGCATATCTTCGGAACTGAATTCGAGTTCCATCGTGCTGCGTTGCCCAATGGCGTTGAGGAACAACTCTTGAACGATCCGTTTCCTTTGTAGGGCATGGCGCAGGGTTAGGTTGCGTTTTCGCAAAAATGCGGCAAGAAAGCCCGCGATCAATACTAAAACAAAGGCGGCGAATAAAAGCTCCAGGCTGACCGTAAACCCGAGCATGGCGGAAAGGCTATCCAGCAGTTGGTTTAGTGACGTGTCATACATAGTGTGGCCCAGAGCTTCAGCTTCTTATCTTCGGAACATTCGCGAAGCATGTCGAACGATACGGCATTTAATGGAAGCAAACAAGGATAATATGCGTTATTGCCTGAAGTTGCGGCTGCATTTACTGTGCGGTGTTCTTTAAACATTGGAACATAGGGTATATCAGGCACCGTGCTTGCGCAAGTAGATGGCGAGGCAGGAGAGCGCAGCCGGGGTGATGCCTGAAATGCGGCCTGCCTGGCCGAAATTTACTGGTCGGACTTGCTGGAGCTTTTCCTGGATTTCCTTGGACAGGCCGAACACCTGCGCATAATCAAGATTCGGCGGCAAGAGACGTTCTTCTGCCTCTCTCGTCCGGTCGACAAGTTCTTTCTGGCGAGTAAGGTATCCGGCGTATTTTGTCAGAATTTCCGCCTGTCGTCTGATTTCAGGAGAGAAGGTTTCCAAGGCCGGGCACAGGGGCTGAAGAAGCGTCAAATCAAGGGCAGGGCGGCGCAGAAGCTCCGCCAAGCTGCTTGCCTGCCCTGGCGGATTTTCCCCTAGGGAATCCAACAGGCAGCATGTAGCTTCGCGCGATGGACGAGTTTCCTTAAGGAAGCACATAAGTTTTTGTATCAAATTATATTTTTCTTGAAAAAGCTGCCATTGTACATCGCCTACCAGTCCAATCTCTCGGCCCAGCTGAGTCAGACGGGCATCTGCGTTGTCTTCTCGCAGCAACAGGCGGTATTCTGCCCTTGAGGTGAACATACGGTAAGGTTCAAGGGTACCTTTGGTCACCAGATCATCAATTAGCACGGATAAATAGGCAGCGTCACGACCAGGCAGGAAGGGGGAGAGTTTTTTGAGCGCACGGTCAATATTCAAGGCGGCCCATAAGCCTTGGGCAGCTGCTTCTTCGTAACCGGAGGTGCCGTTTATCTGTCCGGCCATCCAGAGTCCTGGGAGGCGCATTGTTTCCAAAGTTGGGGAAAGCTGGATGGGATTTACGTAATCATATTCGATTGCATAGCCTGGGCGCACCATGACGGCTTTCTCCAGACCAGGAATGCTGGCAATCATGGCGTACTGCACATCCAGTGGCAGGCTTGTGGGAATGCCGTTGGGGTACACTTCCGGATGTTCGATGCCTTCTGGCTCGATGAAAATCTGATGGCGTTCCCTGTCTGGAAAGCGAGCTACCTTGTCTTCTATAGACGGGCAATAGCGCGCACCCGTTCCTTGGATTTTTCCAGTAAACAAGGGGGAGCGGGTAAAGCCGGAGCGGATGATTTCATGCGTATCCGGGGTGGTCCAGGTGATATGGCAGGGAAGTTGGGGCAGTTCAAAACCCGGGCCGTGAAAGCTGAACGCCGGGGGTGGAACGTCGCCGAACTGAACATTCATCTTGCTAACGTCAATGGAGCTTTTAAGAAGACGGGGCGTGGTGCCGGTTTTTAGACGCCCAAGTTCAAAGCCGAGTTCTCGCAGAGAGGCGGAAAGGCCGCAGGAAGGTGCATCACCCAAACGACCACCCGGCACGCTGGTCAGCCCGATATGGATAAGGCCGTTCAAAAAAGTGCCCGTTGTCAGCAGAACATGGTACGCCCGCAGGATTAGCCCTTGCGCACTTCTGATTCCGGCTGCCCGGTCGTTTTCCACCACCAGCTTTTCGACGCTGTCCTGCCAGACCCGCAGATTGGGCTGGGAGAAAACGCTACTGCGCACCGCCCGGCGGTAGGCGTCGCGATCCATCTGGGCACGTGTGGCGCGCACCGCCGGACCTTTGCTGGTATTGAGCGTACGAAACTGTATGCCTGCCGCATCGGCCCACAAGCCCATCATGCCGCCCAGCGCATCAATCTCCCGTACCATGTGTCCTTTGCCCAGCCCTCCGATGGCCGGGTTGCAGGAAAGATATCCCATATGATCCACGTTGCTGCTTATCAGCAGTGTGGAATTCCCCAAACGGGCAAGGGCCATGGCGGCTTCACAGCCGGCATGGCCCGCGCCCACGACAATGCAATCAAAAAAGTCTTGCGGCAATCGGAATCAGCGTCCTTTGGCAGCACGCTTGGAAGCTTTGAGCGGGTTGACCTTGGCGGCCGTTTTGGTATCGATTTTCACATGGGTGGCAAAATTACAGCGACCTTCAGCCCATTTGCGTTCCGGGACAGGATAACTGGAACAAAACTTTTCTTCCTCAAACTCACGCACCCGATCACAGCCTTCGCACTTATCAATAACAGGCGTCAGGACAAAACCGTTTACGGTCACACCGTTATGGGTGCGGACAGCATTTTGCAAAGCGCTCATAATTCCTCCTGAACACGGTAGGCGTTCTCTCATTTAATTTCTCAATCAAAATCGCGTCCTGCTATTTTGATTTTTCGACTGCGATGGAATCGTTGTTCAACTTTATCTATCGAAATACTTCGTATTTTTGCACGGTATCCTGCTGTACATTCCAATACCAAATCAAACAGAAAGGCATATCTTGAGCCAGCATGCAAATAAAAACATATATACAATATAGTAGCCCATAATTTTTACCTAAAAACTGGCGGGTGTCAAGTAGAAGGAGATATTCTAAGAAGGCTGTGAATTTTGCTTACTTCTTTCCTAACTTCCTGTATCTCCATCAGCAGATCCTGGTAGTTAAAGCGGGTGAAGCACCCATCCAGGTACAAAATTTCGCCGTCCACCATATTCATGCGTACTTCCATTCCTGTGGCCGCATACACTACATGAGATACAGGCGCATACAGCGGCTGCAGGTTGGGGCAATTCAGATCAAGGGCGATAATATCCGCTGGGCGTCCTACTGCCAGTACGCCGAGCCGGGTGTCGCCCAAGGCTTTTGCACCGCCGATGGTGGCCGCCTCAAAGATTTTTCCGGCGGGACACAGGGAAGGATCTTTTCCTGCCACCTTGTGCAACAGAGCGGCCCTTCCCATTTCCGCGAACATGTTCAACATGTTATTGGCTGCTGCGCCGTCCGTACCCAGGGCAAGACGCATGTTCCGCTCCAACATGACGGGCACGTTCGCCACACCTGAAGCGAGTTTCATGTTGGAAGAGGGATTGTGAACAACGCACACGCCACTCCGGGCCAAAGTATCCATTTCTTCTTCCGAGACGTCCACCATATGGGCAAGGCTGGCGCGGGGAGTAAGCAGACCGAGATCGTGGCAGTAGGGGATGGGACGTTTGCCGTGCATTTCCAGACAAGTTGCGCTTTCCGAGGGGCTTTCCGCCAGATGCATGTGCAAGGGGGTCTCAAGTTCTTCAGCAAGTGCGATGCAAGTGCGCAGGATTTCGGGATTGGTGGTGTAAACCGCATGAGGCATGACGGCAATGCGGACGCGGGGATGCCGTTGCCAGCGGGCGGCCTGTTCCCGGATCATATCCGGTGCCGTTTCCGGTACCGGAATGTTCAATGTCGGAAAGGCGAATATCGCTTCGCCCGCCAAGCAGCGCAGTCCTGCTATGTCGGCCGCGCGGCAAACCTCATCTTCCATAAGATACATATCTTGAAAAGCGCTTGTACCTGTGCGGATCATTTCCGCGCATCCCAATAATGCTCCCAGGTGGACAAAGCGTCTGGTCAGCTGGCGTTCCAGCGGAAAAATATGGTTACCAAGCCATTCCATGAGCGGGAGGTCGTCGGCGATTCCCCGAAAAATAGTCATGGAAGCATGGGTATGTGCATTGATCAGTCCTGGCAGGAGCAGGGCATTGCCAAGATTCAGTTCCCGTTGAGCCTGCCATTGCGGAGTCAGTTCAGTTTTGGAACCCAGGGCTCTTATGATGCCGCTTGTGATGGCAATGGTGCCATCTGAGAGTGTATGAAGAGCATCGTCCTGTACCTGGCAGAGGATATGGGCGGCATGCAGTAAAAGATCGCAGGGGGTTGGCATGAATATTCTCCAGATATAAAAAAATATTTGTCACTTCAAATAGATAGCATAGATACTACATGTTGTGCAAGGAAAAGAAAAGCTTGTCGTTTTCTTCAGTCAACATGCCGTAACTTCTGGCGTGTTCAGGAGATATTTTTTTTACAAAAAAGCTTATCTCAATATGAAATAGTACGATTTTACGAGATTTTCAAAAAATACTATGTGGAAAACTCGCGCATAGATCTGTGGATTTTTTGTCTGGCGGAATAGAAATTCTATACTGACAAGGGACTGCAAAAAAGCTAATAAGTCAATATGTACCAAAAAATACCTTATATTAAAGCATATTATAAAAGAATACCGCTGCAGGTAGTCCAAAAAGCTCTCTCGTATGAAACAGGGAATTTCTGCTCTTGGCTGAAAAAAAAATTAGGGGTATTAGTTCATTCATGAATGCTGACTGGCCTGCAATAGCAGAAAATCTTCAAAAAACGCTTGAACCTGGCGATTTCAAGGTCTGGATTTCCCCGTTAGATGGAAAAGTCCAGGACGCTTGCGTATGTTTGTATGCGCCGAACGCTTTTGCGGCGAACTGGGTTCGTGAACATTTTTCCTGTGCTATTCGCGAAGCGGCGGCTGGAGCTCTGGGGCTTTCGTCTGATGCGATATCCCTGGTCGTTCGTTCGGAAAATATACAACCCGCAAGGCGTATCGTAAACCCCGACGCTCCCGTTGCGCGTCCCCGTACCGAACAGGGAGTGTTGGCCGGGCTTGAGCCCCTTGAGCCTAGCTGGCGATTTTCATTTGAAGATTTTGTTGTCGGGCCGAGTAATGAGATGGCCTACGCGGCGGCCAAAGGACTGTGCGCCGATCTGGCCAGCGCGGGAACGCTTTTTGTCAGTGCCGCTTCCGGACTCGGTAAAACCCACCTTGTCCAGGCAGTGGGAAAATGTCTGAGCGAAGAGAACATCCGCACGCGGTGCAAGATATGTTACCTCACTGCGGAAGAGTTCGCCTCCTGTTTCGTGACAGCGCTCAAGGCGCGCGATGTGGAAGGCTTTAAGACCCGATTGAGAAAGAGCGATGTGCTGTTGCTGGAGGATGTGCATTTTTTGCAACATAAGGGAAAAATGCAGGAAGAAGCCTTGGCGCTGATCAAAAGCCTACAGTCCAGGGGCAGCAGGTTGGTATTGACAAGTTCTTTCGCGCCGCGCGATCTGCGTCATATGGACTGTCAGCTTGTCTCGCTGTTTTGTGCGGGTTTGCTGGCGCACATGGCCAGTCCCACGCTGGAAACCCGGCGCTGCATTCTCCGGGAGAAGGCGCGCATACATCAGGTGATGCTGCCAGAACCCGTTTCCGAACTGCTTGCGACACGCATAACCAGTGATGTGCGTCAATTGGAAAGTTGTCTGAATAATCTGATTTTTAAGGCGCGTCTGCTCAACCGCCAAATCAGCCTGGATATGGCTTTGGAAGTGATTGACCAGTATGTGGAAACACGGTGTGAACTGGATATGGCCGCCATCGTCCGTCTGGTCTGTGACAGTTTCAAACTTTCCGAAATCCAGCTCACCTCGCGCAGCCGCAAGGGTGTGCACGTGCAGGCCAGAAGTACTATCTATTACTTGGCCCGTAAACATACGCGGCTTTCTTTGCAGGAAATAGGAGATTGTTTTCATCGCCGTCATTCCAGCGTAATCAAGGGGATCAGCTTCTTTGAGCGGGAAATGCAGCGTGAATCGGCACTTGGGCGCCAACTGGCCCATGCCGTGGCGCTTGTTGAACGCAACGCCGGGGTATAAGCTTTTGCCTTGATAAGGTGTCTGTCTGTTTGTCCTGATGCCTTACCAGCGCTGCTGTCGCCGTCCGTACGACTCTAACCCTCGCCTATAGCTGCCGCCCGGGGTCGTTTTTTTCTCCGCTCATCGAAGAGTACACTCTCCCGTCGTAAAAAAACCACCTTTCTCGCCAGAGTGCGAACTGGTGGCGATTCCTGGGGCCTTGCCCAAATGATAGTACACTACTTGCTTTAAAACTTCTATCTTTGAAAGTTCTTGACGGGTCTTTTGGGAGAGTATACATATATTTTTTACTGTAGGAGCGTAGCTCAGGTGGCTAGAGCACTTCCTTGACACGGAAGGGGTCAGCAGTTCAAGTCTGCTCGTTCCTACCAGAAATTTTGGGTTCGCCGGACGCGCGGCGGTACTGATCTAGGGGAGCCCTTGCTCCCCCTTTTCTTGCCGGGAGCCATGTCCGCAATGTCAGGAGTTTCTGAACGTTTGCGCTCTGAACCGGCTACGTATTGCAACAGGAGGCGTCTGTGCGGGTACTGGTGGAAGGAAAGGAACAGCAGGTCGCGGAAGGGGCAAGCTGCGCGGAAACGTTGAAAACAGCACTCAGCGGCAAGAAATTTAAATCTGTGCTGGCTTGCAGAATAGACGGACGGCTTGTGGATTTATCGTTGCCCTTGGAGCCGGGTGTACGGGAACTTAAGGCCGTGGACGCCGACAGCCCGGAAGGTCTGGATATTTTGCGCCATTCCGCAGCGCACCTCATGGCTGCAGCCGTCAAGGAGCTCTTTCCTGAAGCCAGGGTTGCTATAGGTCCGTCTATAGAAAACGGATTTTATTACGATTTTGACTACATCCGTCCCTTTTCTACGGAAGACTTCGCCGCCATTGAAGAACGCATGCATACTCTTGCCGCCGGGGCGCTGCCTTTTATACGCGGCGATTTTTCCAAGGCTGAGGCCGTAGCGCGCTTTTCAGAAAAAAAAGAAACGTATAAGTGTGAACTGCTAGATAATATCGTGGAAGAACGGGTTTCGCTGTATCAGCTTGGAGAATTTGTGGACTTGTGTCGCGGCCCACATGTGCCGCATACGGGATTTTTGTCAGCCTTCAAGCTGCTTTCAGTGGCAGGCGCGTATTGGCGTGGTGATGAAAATAATGTTATGCTTTCGAGGATTTATGCTACGGCATTCCGCGACGAAAAAGCGCTCAAGGACTACCTGCACCGCCTGGAGGAGGCCAAGCGGCGTGACCATCGTAGACTCGGCAAGGAATTGGATTTCTTTTCCTTCCACGAAGAAGTGGCACCAGGTATGGTTTTCTGGCATCCAAAGGGCATGCTGGTACGCACGATTCTTGAAGATTTTTGGCGCAAGGAACATTTGCGACGCGGCTATGACATGGTGCAGGGGCCGCAGTTATTGCGCAGGGATCTTTGGGAGCGTTCCGGACATTATGAGAACTACCGGGAAAATATGTATTTTACCGCGATCAAACAGGATGACGAAGCGAAGAATGTGGAAATGCACGGCATCAAGCCCATGAACTGTCTGGCGCATATGCTGATCTACGGGAGCCGTCTGCGTAGCTACCGGGAATTGCCGCAGCGCTATTTTGAGATGGGCGTGGTGCATCGCCATGAAAAATCCGGCGTCCTGCATGGTCTGCTGAGAGTGCGTCAGTTTACCCAGGACGACGCGCACGTTATTTGCATGCCGGAACAATTGGAAGATGAAATTATCGGAGTGATCACCCTGGTGCGCGACCTCATGCAGTTGTTTGGCTTTTCCTATAAGGTGGCTGTTGCCACCCGTCCGGAGAAGAGCATCGGTAGCGATGAGGATTGGGAACGCGCAACAAGGGCGCTTATCCGGGCTGTGGAGCGCGCGGGCATTTCTCACACAATTAATGAAGGGGATGGTGCGTTCTATGGTCCGAAAATTGACGTCCGCCTTCTGGACTGTTTGGATCGTGAATGGCAATGTTCCACGATCCAGTGTGATTTTACCTTGCCGGAGCGTTTCGATTTGGTGTATGTGGGCGCGGATGGAGGACGTTACCGACCTGTGATGGTACATCGGGCTATCATGGGGTCTTTGGAACGATTCATCGGCGTGCTGATAGAACAGTATGCCGGCGCATTGCCTACGTGGCTGCATCCTGTGCAGGCGCGCCTACTCAACGTGACGGATGCCCAGCTTCCTTTTGTGCAGGAGGCTAAGAAGCGCCTTACGGAGGCGGGTTTTCGGACAGAGGCAGACTTGCGCAACGAAAAATTGGGGTTCAAAGTCCGTGAGGCTCAACTACAAAAAATTCCCTATATCCTCATTGTCGGAGATAAGGAAGTGGAAGCTGAGGGTATAAATGTGCGCCTGCGTTCAGGCGAAAATATCGGCCTGCGCTCATTGGCTGAATTGATTGCAATGATGCACGCAGACTGTCAGGAACCCTTTAAACGAGGAGGTATGCGTTATAATTTCGCCTACAGTGAATAAACCCCGGCGAGAGATGCCGCAGGATCTTGTGCGCCGGAATGAGCAGATTCGTGCGCGTGAACTGCGGGTCATCGGCCCCGAGGGCGAACAATTGGGGATTTTGTCCCGTATGGATGCTATCCTGCAGGCCAAGGAATTGGGGCTGGATCTCGTCGAGGTAGCCGCTACCGCTGAACCTCCCGTATGCCGTATTATGGACTACGGGAAATTCAAATACGAGATACAGAAAAAGAAACAGGAAGCGAAAAAACGCCAGACTGTGGTGCAAGTCAAGGAAATTAAAGTTCGCCCCAAAACGGATGACCACGATTATGAAACCAAGGTCAGGCATATACGGCGTTTTATCGAGGCGGGTGACCGCTGCAAGGTGACGGTGTTCTTCCGCGGCCGTGAAATTATCCATAAGGACCGGGGGATAATTATTCTTGATCGTGTCGTGGAAGATACCAGGGATATTGCCAAGGTTGAGCAGGAACCGCGCGCGGAAGGGCGTACCCTGCAAATGCTCCTGGTACCGAAAAAATAAGGTAGTTGTATTACGATGATTTTGCTTGATTTTAGAGGCGAAGTGAGGCACTAACTCCCTTTGCCGTTTGTTCGGCGGGCTATACACGGTTCTGGTTCGAGATTACGGATGCGTTAAAGGAGAAGACCATGCCGAAGATGAAAACGAAAAGATCCGCTGCCAAGCGTTTTGACGTCACCGGTAGCGGCAAGTTCCGGCGTCGCCGCCAGAACCTGCGCCATATTCTGACGAAAAAAAATGCCAAGCGCAAAATGCGCCTGGGTAAAGGCACAAGCGTTGACAGCGCAAATGCAGGTGCTGTCAAGCGCATGCTTCCCTATGCCTAGAGCTGTTCAGCTCTGGAAATAAAAATTGCGCTGCAAGGATTCATCCGAAATTCTTGCCGTCAAGCGATAATTTCAAGCGCAGAATGATCCGGAGTGGATTTGTATTGAAAAATTGGTTCTTCCGGGCAGGGAATTGCAAGCAAATCCTGCTCAGGTTTTGGAGCCCAAGCCCTGGCTGGCTCGATCTCCGCCTCGCCGGGAACTTAAGGAGGATACGCCTATGCGTGTGAAGAGAGGTCTTGTCGGCCATCGTAGGCACAAAAAATATCTGGCTCTGGCCAAAGGTTACCGTAGCGGCCGCAGCCGCCTATACCGCACCGCTCGTGAGGCTGCGGAACGCGCCATGGCCTATGCTACGCGTGACCGTAAAGTTAAAAAGCGCGAGTTCCGCAAACTTTGGATTTTACGTATCAACGCCGGCGCACGTGAATGCGGTCTGTCCTACAGCCGTTTCATGCACGGTTTACAGGCAGCCGGCGTGGAGCTGAACCGCAAGATTCTGGCCGATATGGCTGTGAGCGCCAAGGACGATTTCGCCAAGCTGGTGGACTTGGCGAAAAGCAAACTTGCCTGAGAGTCTCGCAATGTTCTTATTCCAATTCTAAAATCAACCATGCCTGTTGCCTGACTGAAAACTTGGAATGCACGGCAGGATAGGATGACGTGCCTACATGCGAAGCATTTCGGCAGGCAGGGGGGGACCGCGCTCCCGTAGCGGCCGGAACATAGACATTGCAGGACGCGATGTTGATGTAGAAAATGAACAAAAAATATTTTGGCGGGGGATGCGGGAGGCGTCTTCCGCCAAAATTTTATGCTGTTGAAACGCCTCAAGCGCAACATCCTGTTATATTCTATTGAGGATACTTTATGTCGCTGAGCACGGAATTGGAAAATCTGATCCCAAGTCTCCAAGCAGAGCTTGTTCGAGCTTTTTCCTTGCAGGAACTGGAACAGGCACGGGTAGCCTATTTAGGCCGCAAGGGAAGCCTTGCCCGGATTATGGCGCGTCTTCCTGAACTGGCACCTGCTGAACGGCCTATAGTCGGCCAGAAGGCCAATGAGGTTAAAACACGTCTGACAGATCTCATGGAACAGCGGAAAGCCGCATTGGAAGTGATTGAAGAAGCCAAGCGTCTATCCAGCTTTGATCCCTCCTTGCCGGGACGTTTGCCCTGGCAAGGCTCCAAACACCCCACTACGCTGGTTGTCGAAGAGATCTGCGGCATTTTTCGGGGACTTGGGTATGAAGTAGCTTCCGGCCCTGAAGTAGAAGCTGATTATTACAATTTTGAAGCGCTCAACATGCCGCCCGAGCATCCGGCGCGTGATATGCAGGATACGCTGTATATCACGGAGCGTGTCCTCATGCGTACGCATACTTCACCGGTACAAGTGCGCACCATGAAAAACCGCAAGCCGCCGCTTGCCGTCATTGTGCCGGGCAAGGTGTATCGCCGTGACTCCGATCTGACCCATACGCCCATGTTTCACCAGATTGAGGGGCTGCTGGTCGGGAAAGATGTGAGCATGGCCGGACTGCGCGGCACGCT
>JGI24705J35276_12237517_pt1 | contig 11565 bp, 9 predicted proteins | sample TergutNt197P4_FD_35276 | JGI IMG/M metagenome (IMG submission 35276)
CCCTTCTTCACCAAACTCAGTACCAATTCCGGATTGTTTCGCACCGCCAAATGGAATCATCGGACCGAAGTCCAGATGTTGATTGACCCAGACGGTGCCTGCCTCCATCCGCATCGCCAGACTATAGGCCTTCTTTGTATCGGCAGACCAAACCGACCCTCCAAGTCCCATCTGAGAAGCATTCGCGTGCTTAAGCGCCTCTTCCGGATCGCCGAACTTGATGACTGGAAGAATTGGCCCGAACTGTTCCTCATCAACAAGTCTTGTGCCGTCTTTGATGTCTCGCACGATCGTCGGACGCACGAAATAGCCCGGCCGATCCATAACTTCCCCGCCAGCAATGATCCGGCCGTTGGCCTTGGCATCGGCCAAATACTGCTTAAGCTTCTCAAATTGTTTCCGGTTTTGCACGGGACCCATGGTTGTCCCCTGCTTCAGTCCATCATCAACGATGGCGTCGTTTGCCAACTTTGTCAGTTCTTCGCAGATGCTGTCATAGACATCATCATGAACGTAAAGCCGCTTTAGAGCGAGGCAGACTTGGCCAGCGTTCATGAAGGCGGCCCCGAAGATTCCGGGAGCAACCTTCTTTGGATCGACGTCGCCCAGCACAATAGCGGCGTCATTGCCGCCCAATTCCAATGTGATCCGTTTTATGGTTTCAGCGGCACTCGCCATCACCTTTCGACCCGTCTCGGTGGACCCTGTCATCGAGACTTTTCTCACTAGAGGATGGGATGTCAGTATCGATCCCAGCTCGTTGTTATCTGTGACGATATTAACGACGCCCGCCGGAAATACTTCGCGACACAGTTCACCAAACCTCAGTGTTGTCAGCGGCGTTGTCGGCGCGGGCTTGATGACCATGGTATTTCCCGCAAGCAACGCGAACGGCAGCTTGAAGGCAATGACCAGCAGCGGGAAGTTCCAGGGAATGATTGCCCCCACGACGCCAAGCGGCTTCCGATGCAACTCAACCCGCCTACTCTCGGTTTCCTCCAGAATCTTCATCTTGATCTCGAGACCGGCCATCGTGCGGATCCAGACTTCAGTATAGGCAATTTCCGCCATTGCTTCCGCCAGGGGCTTGCCCTGCTCCTGCACCAGGAGGTGCGCCAAGTCGGTGGCATGTGCCTTAACCTTGTCGGCCAAGCCCAGGAGTAAACGCCGGCGCTCTGCGATCGAAACGTCTTTCCAAGTCTGAAATGCCTCGTGCGCAGCAGCAATTGCTTGTTCGAAATGATCAGCGGTCCCCCGCGGACATTTTGCTACGCATTCCTCGGTCGCGGGATTGATGACGTCGAGGGAGGCTTTGCTATCGACTAAATTTCCGCCGATTACTAGCTTGAATGAGCTCATTTTTGCATCCCCCCATTTGACTCGCGATGCTTGAGACCAGCGCAGGCCCATACTGCACGATCCCGCATCCAGAGAATTGTATGGACGTGCATCCGCGAAAACTATCCGATTTGCGAATATCATGGCCATTTCAGCGGGTGGATCATCTGAACGCAGTCGGCATTGGTCAGGAAAAAGATAACAGCTTCTGTCAGATAGCTGGCCGCCGCTTGCCCCGAGTCTGTGACGGCAATTCACCAAACATTTCCCGGTAGGCGATCGAGAACCTCCCCAGATGCCAAAATCCCCACTTCACGGCAACGGCCGTCACAGACGCTTCCGCACTGTCCTTCAGATCACGTCGCGCACAACACAACCTGAGACATTTCAGGTATTTTGACGGCGGCACTCCAGCAACATGATCAAACGAATATTCCAGGGTTCTCGTTGATCGCCTGAGTTGGGCCGCCACCTCATTGACCGATGGAACGTATTCGCGACATATGGAATCGTTGATAAACGCTTTGGCCTCATCGAATATGCGCAAAGCCAGTTGCCGCGACGGTCGATCATTCTCAAAGGGCGTGTCCAGGGCTCCGGCGCAGCGATGAAGGAGCTCGTCGTGAAATCGAGCCGCCCTCGTGCTGCAAATGTTCCGCTTGGCCCGGGACAGTTCGGAAAATTCTGATAGGAACCAACGTCCCACCTCCTTTCCGCGACCGCCCCTCAATATTCCCGCAGCCACACCAAATTGGGCTGGACCTGCCAACAACTCCAACTCAGCCCGCGGAAACGACACGGCAATTACATCAAATTTGCCGTGGCAAATGAGCTCCAATTGCTGATCCCCAGGCAATACCAGTATGTCTCCCGGACTGGTCAATTGCCCCTGAAATACAGTGGGGCCGCTCTGGTCAACCTGAACGGCAAATCCGAACGTATTGGTAGGCAGCGCAAAAACCTTGTGAAGCTTCTTGTTGGTCATCTTTCGAAAGACGCCGCAGTCCCGCGTCAATTGAGCCGATTGAACCTCCGCTTCGAAATTGCCAGCCTCAAGTTGAGTGTAGGATTGGTCCCACCCCTTGAGCAGCGTGGCCTGATCATCGACATCGTCGGATCTCGTGACGACCAGTCCGCCTTCCCTAGCGACCATTGCTTCCCCCCGCGGAGCTTCGTTGAAGAATATTCCTTTAATTCTGTCCCTATTTGCAAGCCTTAGGTTCGGTCGGCTCAACAAATAAACAAGTGGCCATTGGTGGTGCGCCGCAAAAAGTTGAATCTCGCGATCGCCTCTTGGCATTTACGCACTTAAATGTGTAACAATGGCGTAACAACTCCGTGAGGAGCATATTCGCGCCGATCCTCGCCCAATCACACTGAGCAAAGACAATGGCACGTATGAAATTTCTCTGCGATACGGACCGTTGTATCGAGTGCAACGCCTGTGTGACCGCCTGCAAGAATGAGCACGAAGTGCCTTGGGGCATCAACCGGCGTCGCGTCATCACCATGAATGACGGCAAGCCGGGTGAGCGTTCGATTTCGATCGCCTGCATGCACTGCACAGACCCACCCTGCGCGATGGTGTGTCCGGTCAGCTGCTTCTACACCACTGCGGACGGTGTGGTGTTGCACTCCAAGGATCTCTGCATTGGCTGTGGTCAGTGCTTTTACGCCTGTCCGTTCGGCGCTCCGCAATATCCCAAGGCTGGCACCTTCGGCTCTCGGGGCAAGATGGACAAATGCACCTACTGTGCCGGCGGTCCGGAACCCGATGGCAGCCAGGAGGAGTACGAGAAGTATGGGTCGAACCGTCTCGCCGAAGGTAAGCTGCCGCTCTGCGCCGAGATGTGCTCGACCAAATCGCTGCTCGCGGGCGATGGCGAGATCATCGCCCAGATCCACAAGAAGCGTGTGATGACGCGCGGCTACGACTCGGGCGCCTGGGGCTGGAAGACCGCTTACCACGAGACGATCGAGCCCTAATGGCCGCCTGCGACCTCGAAGATGCTCGCCGGCGAAGCGCGATGCCACAACCCCCGGCGATCTCGGATTTCGAGAAACCTCTAGGGCTTCAGGATCGACGCACCTGTCGTATTGCGACCTTCCAGATCGAGGTGGGCCTTCGCCGCATCTTTGAGAGCATAGGCTTGATTGATCGGCACATGCAGGCTGCCGTTGATGACTGCGGCAAACAACGTATCGGCGCCTTCCAACAGCTCCTCGCGTTTGCCGATATAATCGCCGAGCTTCGGCCGCGTCGCAAACAGCGAACCGTGATCATTGAGCTCGGCGATCGCAAACGGCGGCACGGGCCCCGAGGCATTGCCGAAGCTTACGAACATGCCGCGCGGCTTCAGGCACGAAAGCGAGCCGGGAAAGGTTGCCTTGCCGACCCCGTCGTAGACAACATCACACAGTTCTTCGCGGCTGATCTGTCTCACGCGCGCGACGAAATCCTCCTCATTGTACAGGATGACGTGATCGCAGCCATTGGCCTCCGCGAGTTCAGCCTTGGCGCGCGAGCCGACAGTGCCGATCACATGGGCACCGAGAGCCTTCGCCCATTGGCAGGCAAGCAGGCCGATGCCCCCGGCCGCTGCATGGATCAGCACGCGATGATGCGGCTCGACCTTGAAGGTCTTGTGCAGGAGATACCAGACCGTCAATCCTTTCAGCATCAGCACGGCGCCCTGCTCATACGTGATGTAGTCAGGCAGCTTGATCAGCCGCTCCCAGGGAATGTTGCGCTCGTCGGCATAAGCGCCGAGACTGTAATAGTAGGCGACGCGATCGCCGGGGTGGAAACGTGTCACGCCGGCTCCCACAGCAACAACCTCGCCCGCGGCCTCATTGCCAACAATGAAGGGAAGCTCTGGAGCCTTGTAGAGACCGGAGCGATAATAGATGTCGATAAAGTTGACGCCGACCGCATGCTGGCGGATGCGCACTTTACCAGGGCCCGGTGCAGGCACATCAACACTCTCATAGACCAGGGCTTCAGGACCACCCACCTTGTGGACGCGCACTGCATTGGTCATCGCCTGACTTCCCTTCATGCTTACCCGCGAAGCCAAAGCCATCGCGCATGCCTTGTCAACTCACGGCCGAACGATGGCCCTCGGATGATAGCTCAGTTGCGGGTCAGACCCTAAGTCGATAATAGGCAAGCCCGGAGCGGGCAGCGCGTTCACATTCAGCGGAACGGGCTGCCGGATGTGCACCCCGCGGTTGGAATTTTCGACCATTGGGAACGTACATATTGGCAAATTCGGACACTGTCACACTCGACCTCACCGGCCCGCAAAGCCACAGGCTCAAGATGGAGCCCGGACGGGGAAATCTGATTGTGGGGCCCACCGGCTCCAAGAGACGTCGCCCGCAGCCTGATCTTGTGGTGGATCCGGATTCGCCCGTCAACTGGCATGTGTTTGACGACATGCACACAGGGGCCGGAAGCAACTGGCCGCGCTGGATCGCCTATGAGGGCAACGATACATCCTTGTTCGAATGGATGCGTGAGCGGGCCACGGAAGGTGTCGAGTTTCTGGCTTGCCGTGACCTTGATCTCGATCTGACCAATGTGAAACTGACCAAACTTACGCTCAATCCGCAGGGGCATCGATTGAGGATAAGGCTACCCCAAACCCGCTTGGGGCTGGAGATCATCGGAGATCCAACTCTGGTCCAACTTTCTCGTGCGAATGGCGACACTGATGACCTCAGGATGGGCATTTCTTTCTCCAGTGACAGCGCGTTCAACATTTCAACCCTGAGCGGTCTGCCGTATCTGCGAGACATGACGGCGATTTCAATCTACTGCGCCGTTCTTGGAAACGACGCTTTTGATTGTCGCAGCCTGCTCGAATGCAGGCGGCTGCGCTCACTCACTCTCTACGGCGCCATGCGCCATTTGGAGGCCCTCGCCCGATTACCGCTGCTGGAAGTATTGCAGTTGCGTTTTGTTTCAAACCTTGCCGGTTTGCCCGAACTCTCGACTTGGCCCAAGCTTCGCAATTTCGTTGCCTGGAACGTCGATGAAAAGGTTGGCCGCACGCTGCGCCAATCGGTCAGGCGCCGCACGATCTCGGATGGTGAATTTTTCAGCGTCAGCCAGCTGCGTAGCCAGCGATGGTTCATCGAGGAACACGGGCTGCCGTTTGGCGGCTGGACCACGAAAAATGAAAGGACCGCCAGCAGAGCATTCAAGGCGGCCTCAAAGCTGTTGCGTGACGCGTCAGATACGGACGGCGCAAAGACGGCCATCACCGGATTTGTCGATGTCATCAATGCTTTGTCCGGCATTGAGACGAGCGAACGCGATGATGCCGGGGCTGCGGTCAGTCTTCTCGCAGAACTTCGTCTGGACCTCGTTAGCGTCGACGACGCCAACAAATGGTTCGATGCTACGCGCGATTTTTGACCGCGAGATTGCTGGAGCTCTCAGAGACTTTTCTTGCCGGCCAGAACGCCGCAAGCCACCTACTTGCTGGCCCTCCTCCGATTACGCTTTGCCAGCACGTTGAAAAACTCGACGACCACCGAGAACGAAATCGCGAAATAGATGTAGCCGCGCGGAATATGGAAGTGGAATCCATCAGCAACCAGCGCAACACCGATCAGCACCAGAAAAGCCAGAGCCAGCATCTTGGTGGTGGGATGCTCGGCCACGAAGCGCGCGACCGGTCCCGCGGAAATGTACATAACGAAGACGGCGATCACGACAGCGGTGATCATGATTTCGAGGTCCTGCGCCATGCCGATCGCGGTGATGATCGAGTCGAGCGAGAACACGAGGTCGATCACCACAATCTGCGCGACCACCCAGAAGAAAGCCCCGCCCGCGGACGCATTTTCAGCGGCCGCCTCATCACCATCGACTTCGGCGTGGATCTCATGTGTGGTCTTTGCAATCAGGAACAGGCCGCCGCCGATCAGGATGATGTCACGCCAGGAAAATTCATAGCCCCTCAGGCCCAGAACCGGCTCAGTCAGCCCGATCAGCCAGACCAAAAGGCTCAGCAGCGCGATACGGAACACCAGCGCCAGCGCCAGCCCGATCTGCCGCGCACGGTGAGCCTGCTTTGGCGGGATGCGTGAGACGATCACCGACAGAAAAATGACGTTGTCGATGCCGAGAACGATTTCGAGCGCCGTCAGGGTCAGTAAAGCGGCCCAGGCTTCCGGAGCAGTCAGGAGTGTCATCATCTAAAGGATCTTGCCAGCCGGGTCACCGCATCACTGCCGATGATATAGAGAGCGATCCCGCACAGAGCGACTTTGACGGTGATGTTAACCTGGAAGTCCATCTTCAGCGTGTAGAGCCCAAGCCCCGCCCAGACGACCATCAACGACATTGTCAGCCAGCGCAACCGCGTCACGCGGACAGGGTGCAGGACATGGATGGGAACAAAGGTGAGCACGACAAGAACAGCAACCAGCAGTGTCGAGAGCAGCGGTGGCCATTGCAGCATAAACAGGTAGAACGCCGCAGCGTTCCACAGCGCGGGGAAACCGCGAAAATGGTTGTCGTCGGCTTTCATTCGCAGGTCAGCGAAATAGAGCGCGCCAGTGACCACAATCGCTGCACCCAGGAGCGGTGCAGCGATGGGCATCAATAGGCGGCTCGCCACGATGGCATAGGCCGGCACAAAAACGTACGTGACAAAATCAACGACAAGGTCGAGCACGTCGCCCGACCAGTTCGGCTGCACCTGCTTGACATGGAGACGGCGCGCGACGGGGCCGTCGACCGCGTCAATGACAAGCGCCAGTCCGAGCCATAGAAACATCCCGGCCCAGTGCTCGCGCACTGCCTCCAGCATCGCAAGCAACGCGACCGCGCCGCCGAACGCCGTGAAAATATGCACGGAAAAGGCCGCTATGCGGATCGCGGGCCCGACCTTTGTGGAATGATTCCGTTTGTCCATCGTATGCGCAGAGCTAAGCAAAGGTGCGTTGGCAAGCCAACACATCCTTTCTCAGTTTCCTTTGTTTTCGCATCATTTTCGTCCGAAAATCGGTGCCCACTTTTCGGTAATGATGCTTAGCAGAATAGCCGTGATTTGCACATCCGCGGCTACGATGATCGGCCGCGCGGTACGCCATGGAATCATGTAAGTCGAGCGGGCTTGAAATTGTCACCAAGCGTGCCAATTGTCCTTTCCATGACCGATATATCGTTACCTTTTGACGCTGCCGTGATCGGCGGCGGACCGGCGGGAGCGGCAGCGGCAATCGCGCTGGCACAGGCTGGCATGCGAGTCGCGCTCGTCGCACGGCGCGCGCCCTATACAGACAACCGCACGACAGCGCTGCTTGGCGGGTCTGTGAACTTCCTGGAAAAGCTCGGGGTCTGGCCGCATTGCAAAGACAAGGCCGCGGCGCTGGAAGCCATGCGCCTTATCGATGACACCGGCCGCCTGATCCGCGCGCCCGAGGTACGGTTTTCCTGCTACGAGATCGGGCTGGACGCCTTCGGCTACAATATTGAGAACCGAACGTTGATGCTGGCGCTGGAGGCGCGCGCGGCTGAATTGCCTGATCTCGTCCGGTTCGACGATGAGGCGCAAAGCCTGGTCATCGAGCCCCGAGACGTCACCATCCGCACGAGGTCCGGACAGGTCCTGACAGCGCCGCTTGTGGTGGGCGCTGATGGACGGCAATCCATGTGCCGTCAGGCCGCGGGCATCCCGGTGATGCGGCGCGACCTGAAGCAGACGGCGCTTACCTTCAATGTCACCCACTCACGGCCGCATCAGAACGTCTCGACCGAGTTCCACACGTCGCACGGCCCTTGTGTGTTCGTACCACTGCCCGGCAATCGCAGCAGCATCGTTTGGGTCGCCACTCCTGCCGGGGTCGAGCGGCTGCGAACGTTGACGGATAGTGAGCTTTCCTCGGAGATTGAGAAGAGATCGCATTCTATCCTGGGTCGCACGACCGTGGAACCGGGCCGGAACGTATTTCCGCTGGCGATCGAGCAGCCCCGAAAGTTCGCCCGCAACCGCATCGCACTTGTCGGCGAGGCTGCCCACGTGTTTCCCCCGATTGGCGCACAGGGCCTGAACCTGGGCCTCCGGGATGCCGCCGACATTGCTGAGGCCGCAGGCGAAGCCGTGGCCGCTGGCCGGGATCCCGGTGCCTCCGAGGTGCTCCAACGTTACGATTGGACGCGGCGCCCGGACATCATGAGCCGTATTTTCGCGATAGATATCGCCAACCGCTCGTTGATTACCGGCTTCCTGCCGCTGCAGCCAGTCCGCGCGGTCGGCATGCATCTGCTGGGCGCGATCAGCCCGCTGAGACGTTTGGCCATGCGCGAGGGGCTGGCTCCAGTCTGGCGCCGTTCGCGAGCCTAAACAGACTTGCCCCCTCGTCCGCTGTCTGTCGGGAAAGCCTCCCCCGAGAGGCCAGAGAGCGTTGCTTGGCTTCCCTCAGGCGAAGCCGGCAAAAATCAGGCCAAAATAAGGTAGGGCTAGGTTAAGGATAGCGACCATTCATAAAGTATTTTCTGAAATGAATGGAGCATCTGCCCTTAACTTGCAGTCCTTAATTCCTGGCAATGGCACTAGCATCGGCCGCAATCCTGGTCTATCGACGGTGCATGATTAAGACGCGTACCGCGAAATTTCAGATTGGACAGGTCGTGCGCCACCGGATCTTCTCGTTCCGGGGCGTGATTTTCGACATCGATCCGGAATTCAGCAATACCGAGGAATGGTGGCTCTCGATCCCTGAGGAGGCGCGCCCGAACAAGGATCAGCCGTTCTATCATTTGCTCGCGGAGAACGCGGAATCGGAGTACGTGGCCTACGTTTCCGAGCAGAACCTGTTGCCCGACGACTCCGGCGAGCCGATCCGCCATTCGCAGGTTGGCGAGAACTTTGTGAAAGACAAGTCGGGTGGCTACCGCCTGCGTAACCCTTCGTTGAACTGAGCAGGTTCTGGACGCGAAGGGCCGCGTTAGCGCAATTGTCCCACGGTTTTCCGATAAGAACCTAAGCACGCCTTGCGTGATCAAATCCAACAGGACTAACCCAAAACAAAACCCGCCCAATTCGGACGGGTTTGTCAGCAGTCTGAGGCGCTCGGTTCGAGCGCCTCTTGTTTTGGTGCGGTTACTTCGGTGCTGGAGCTTCGAGCTTCTTGCGCTGTTCCTCTGCGCGCCTCTGCAGCTCCTCCTGAAGCTTCTTCTGTCTTTCCTGGAACACCTTAGGATCCGTCGGTGGGCCATCATAGGCCTTGGCGAATGCGAACTCGCCGGCAAGCGGGAGCGGGAGCGTTACCAGCGCGCCGCTGAACTCGTACACCCGCACAGTCAATGTCTGCCCCTTCTTCATGGCGGTCAGGAGCTCAGGCGTGGCTTCAAAGTCGGATATACAACTGCCATTGTTCATGCACACCAAGAACGGCTGGACGACGCCCTGGCCTTCATCGACGACGACCTGCGTTCCAGGAGGAAGCCGCATTCCGAGCGGTAGCGTCACGCGCAGGACTTTCTTCGGCTCGCCAGTAATTTCAATGATTGCAGCTCCAACCACGGGTTGCCCCGACTCAAGACGCCCGTCACTGCTGGTAGAGCAAATCTCCTTTGCGTTAGCCTCCTGCTCCTTGGCGCAGAACTTGGTCCAGGGTGAATAGATCAACTGGACGGGCGGGCCAGCCTCGGGCTGGGCTTGGGCGGCCGGCGCCTGGGCTTGGTCGGGTTGAGGTTGGGCGGCTGGACCTTTGGGGGCTGCCTTCACAGGGGCCTTGGGTGTGGCTTTGGGTGTGGCTTTGGGGGCTGGCGCAGGTGTCTGGCCATAGGCCGCGAACGGCGCAGCTAATGCCGTGGCCATCAACAGGGCGAGAAGCCGCCCGCGCGGCAGTAGCAACGCGGCCAAATTACGGAAATTCATTGCAGAAAACCCTTTCTGAACGGGAAGCGCCCGAACCACTGCAAGCAACGAACCCAGCCGGTTTGGTGCGGCTGTCTCCCTGTCAATTCAGGCGAATAAGTGACAAGATCGGTGCTCTTACACGATCATCCCACCTTCATAACGTGACAGACGCAAAGATCAATGCCGCAAGGCATTTTTGAACCAGGAAGCTTCTGTGCTAGCCTTTTGTGCGTGTGGTTCCCGAATCAATTCGCGAGGCGATATTCATGTTTGAGCGCCTTCGCGCCCCTTTCCTAAGCAGGTTTTGGAAGACTTCAGACAAAAACTTGCGACAGATCAAAAAGCTAACCAGACGAGGGGTGGGCAGCACCATGCAGGTCTGCTTGGTCTGCATAGCGCTTGGGGCCGGCTCGGTATTGACCGGTCGAGCCTCCGCCGAGGAAAGCTATGCAATTACCATGCACGGCAAGCCGGCTTTGCCGCCCGATTTCACCCACCTGCCCTACGCCAATCCCGATGCTCCCAAGGGAGGAAAGCTGACATGGGGCATTTTGGGCACCTTCGACAGCCTTAATCCCCTGATCGTCAAGGGATTGGCGGTGCAACAGATCCGGAATTACGTCGTCGAAAGCCTCCTGACGCGCAGCAGTGACGAGGCTTTCACGCTCTATGGTCTGCTCGCAAAAAGTGTCGAAACTGACGATGCCAGGACCTATGTGACCTTCCATCTCGATCCACGGGCACGCTTCTCCGATGGCAAGCCGGTGCTCGCTGACGACGTGTTGTTCTCCTGGAAGCTGTTGCGGGATCACGGCCGTCCTAATCACCGGCAATATTACGCGAAGGTTGCCAAGGCCGAGGCTCCCGATCCCCTGACCGTCCGCTTCGACCTTTCCGACGCCGATGATCGGGAACTGCCGCTGATCCTTGGGCTGATGCCGATCCTGCCACGGCATGCGGTCGATGAGGCCACCTTCGAGGAGACGACCATGAAGGGTCCGATCGGCTCGGGGCCCTATCGCGTGACAGCGGTCGAGCCCGGCACCAGTGTGACACTGACGCGCAACCCCGACTATTGGGGGCGAGACCTTCCGGTCAACCGCGGTCAGTACAATTTCGACGAGATCAAGCTCGATTTCTATCGCGAGGCTAATGGCCACTTCGAAGCCTTCAAACGCGGCCTCTACGACTTCCGCGTCGAAAGCGAGCCGCTTCGTTGGCATGACGGCTACGACTTCCCAGCTGTGCGCAACGGTGAGGTGATCCGTGACACCATCAAACCCGGCGTGCCACAGCCCACGCAATTCCTGGTGTTCAACACCCGCCGTCCGGTGTTTTCAGACAT
>JGI24705J35276_12237518_pt1 | contig 11565 bp, 11 predicted proteins | sample TergutNt197P4_FD_35276 | JGI IMG/M metagenome (IMG submission 35276)
CATTCCCGCCGCGGTTTGCTGCGGCTGGTCGGCCAGAGGCGCAATTTGCTCAAATATCTGCAAAAGAAGGATATCAACAAGTACCGGGTGCTCATCCAGCAACTTGGTATCCGTAAGTAGACCGTTACCGGACGGCGGACCATGGTGGCCCGCCGTCCTTCTTTCAGCCATGCGACCGTGCCGCGGCAGCGGAACGCCATAAAGACACAAAGGACACAGAGAGAACGGACAGGAAGGATGCTGGTGTCACTGCATCCTTTGTGCCTTTGTGGCGGCATTGAGCCGGGCCGGTTGCATTGTCTTCACCTATATTCCGGAAACACCGGACAGGAGAATCTATGATCCATACTGTAGCAACCGAAATCAGCGGCCGGACCATCGCCTTGGAAACCGGCAAGATGGCCAAACAAGCCAACGGCTCCGTGTTGGTCGTCAGCGGCGACACCAAGGTGCTGGTGACTGTGGTGGCCGAAAACGAGCCGAAGAAAATGGGATTTCTGCCCCTGACCATCGAATATCAAGAGCGGATGTATGCGGCCGGCCGCATTCCCGGCAGCTATTTCCGGAGGGAGATCGGCCGTCCCAGCGAAAAGGAGACTCTGACCTGCCGGTTGATCGACCGGCCGTTGCGGCCGCTTTTCCCAGCAGGCTATGACTTTGAGACCCAGTTGATCGCCACCGTCTTCTCGGCGGACCAGGATTTCGACCCCGACGTCCTGGCCATGAACGGTGCCTCGGCCGCCCTGCTCATCTCCGACATCCCCTTTGGCGGGCCGGTGGGCGCCGCCCGGGTCGGCTATGTTGACGGTCAGTTTGTGCTTAACCCTTCCAGGAAACAACTGGAAAGCTCCCAAATCAACCTGGTGGTTGCCGGCACCCGGTCCGCGGTGGTCATGGTCGAGGGCAGGGCTTCGGAATTGCCCGAGGATGTGGTCCTGGAGGCGATCTTTTTTGCCCATGCCGGCATTCAGCCGCTGATCGACGCGCAATTGCAGTTGCAGCAGCAGGCAGGGAAGAGCAAGCGCAGCGTGGTGGCACCGGTGATCGATACCGGGCTGCAGGAGAAAATCGAGACCCTGGCGGCGGACGGCATGGAAGAGGTGGTCACCACCGCCGATAAGATGGCCCGCTCGGAACGGTATGGCCGGTTGAAGGAAGAGGTTCTGGCCCGGCTTGATCCCGAACAGTACGAATCGCCGGCCCAGGTGAGTGATTTGCTCAGCAGCTACAAGAAGAGGGTGATGCGGGATCGGATCGTCGTCAAGGGGCAACGGCTCGACGGCCGTTCCTTTGGAGAGGTCCGGCCAATCAACTGCGAGGTCGGCATCCTGCCCCGTGCCCATGGATCGGCTTTGTTCACCCGAGGCGAGACCCAGGCCCTGGTGATCTGCACTTTGGGGAGCGAGCGCGATGAGCAGCATCTGGAAGGCCTCGGAGGCGATGTGTACCGCCGGTTCATGCTCCACTACAATTTCCCGCCCTTCTGCGTTGGCGAGGTCCGGCCGTTGCGCGGCCCGAGCCGTCGCGACATCGGCCATGGCACCCTCGCCCGCCGAGGGATAGAGGCCGTCCTGCCCGCCGGCGACAGCTTTCCCTACACCCTGCGGGTGGTTTCCGAGGTGCTGGAGTCGAATGGCTCGTCTTCCATGGCCACGGTCTGTGGCGGCAGCCTGGCGCTGATGGATGCCGGGGTGCCGATCAGGACCCCGGTTTCCGGCGTGGCCATGGGACTGATCAAGGAGGGTGACCAGGTGGTGGTGCTCACCGATATCCTCGGTGATGAAGACCACTTGGGCGACATGGATTTCAAGGTGGTCGGGACCGGGGATGGCATCACCGGCCTGCAGATGGACATCAAGATCGAAGGGGTTGACCGGGAGATCATGTCCCAAGCCCTGGCCCAGGCCAAGATGGGGCGCGTCCACATCCTGGAAGAGATGAAGAAGGCGCTCAGCGCGCCCCGCGCGGCGGTTTCCGAGCATGCGCCCAAATATGTGACCATCAAGATCCATCCGGACAAGATCCGCGATATCATCGGCCCCGGCGGCAAGATCATCCGCGAGATGACCATGGAATTTGATTCCAAGATCGATGTCGAGGATGATGGCACCATCAAAATTTTCAGCAACAGCAGCGAGATGGCCAATGCCTTGGTCAAGCGGATCCAGCAGATCACCGCGGTACCCGAAGTCGGCCGGGTCTATGAAGGCGAGGTGCGCACAATCAAGGAGTTCGGCGCCTTTGTCCAGATCCTGCCCGGAACCGACGGCATGGTGCATATCTCCGAGTTGGCCAACGAGCGGGTGAAAAATGTCACCGACGTGGTCAAGGAGGGGGATGTGATCAAGGTCAAGGTCATCGACATCGACAACCGGGGACGGATTCGGTTGAGCCGCAAGGCGGCCTTGGCCGAAGGCGAGGCGTAATTGACCGCGCGGTGCTGAGATGCCCGAAGAGCCGGTGGCCGCATGGGCGGTCACCGGCTTTTTTTGTCACATCGGCTTGAACCACGAGGATGAGGGGCAAAAATGGGGACAGTAGCCATTGAGCTGACCTGGCTCAATCCGGAGCAGGCCGCCGGCTTGGCATTGCCGGTCTACGCCACCGCCCTGGCGGCGGGCATGGATGTGGCGGCGGCCCTTGCCCAACCCTTAGAGCTTGCGCCGGGAGAGATCGGCCTGGTTCCCTGCGGGTTTGCGGTGGCCATTCCGACAGGATATGAAATCCAGGTTCGGCCCCGGTCAGGGTTGGCGGTCAGGCATGGGATCACTGTGGTCAACGCGCCGGGGACCATCGACGCCGATTATCGAGGCGAGGTCAAGGTCGCCCTGATCAACCTTGGCCAAAAGCCGTTCACCATCAGACCCGGTGACCGGATCGCCCAGTTGGTCCTGGCGCCGGTGGTTCGCGCCGAGTTGCGCCTGGTGGCGGAACTTGCGCCCACCGAACGCGGCAGCGGCGGTTTCGGGCACACCGGCCTGGGCGAAAACAAAAAAAATGCGGCTGGTCAGGACCACAGCCGGTGAGGTTTTCGGTTCTTGGCAGCGGCAGCAAGGGCAACTGCACCCTGATTGAGGCCGGGTCCACCCGGGTGCTGATCGACAGCGGTTTTTCGGGCAAGGAGCTCCTGGCCCGTCTGCGGTTGTTGGATATTGCCCCGGAAAGCCTGACCGCGCTCATTCTGACCCATGAGCATGACGACCACATCAAGGGAGCGGGGGTGCTGGCGCGCCGGCTTAAGCTGCCGGTCTACGCCAACGAGGCGACCCAGCGGGCGGCGGAGGTCAAGATGGGCAAGCTGCCGCTTCTCCGAGAATTCGGCGTTGGCGAACCCTTTACCATCGACGCGCTGTGTATCCATCCCTTTGCCGTTTCCCACGATGCCGCTGATCCGGTGGGTTTCGTACTCAGCGACGACGGCAACAGCCTGGGGTATTGCACCGATACCGGCGCCATCACCCGGTTGATTCGCCAGCGCCTGCGCGCCTGCCGGGCTGTGATCCTGGAGGCCAACCACGATGTCCGGATGGTGAAAGAGGGGCCGTACCCCCTGCCCCTGCAACAACGGGTGCTTTCCAGCCGGGGCCACCTGGCCAACCCTGATGCTCTCGCCCTGGCGGCCGAGTTGGCCGGCGAGCAGCTGCGGCTCTTGGTGCTGGCCCACTTGAGCGAGATCAACAACCACCCCGACCTGGTCCTGGCGGAGGCGCGCCAGCATCTGCCGAGTGATGCGCCGGTGCGGCTGCTGCTCGCCAGGCAAGAGCGGGCATGTCCGTTGCTGGAGGTCGGCTGGTGAGGCGGCGTCCGCTGCACACCTGGTGTTGGGGTGGTGAGGTATGTGATAACCGCCCCAACCAGGGCGCCTTTTGGAGAAGATGAATGGCATTGATGGCCTGGAAAAAGCAGAGCATAGCCCACCGGTTGACCGTTAAGGTGATCCTGTTCAGCAGCCTGATCGCTTGTTTCGCCACCGCCCTGCAGTTGTATCTGGATTACCGCCAAGACATCGAAGGGATCGATGCTTTTTTTGCGATCATCCAGGAGACCAGCATCCGACCGTTGGAAGAGAGCGTCTGGATTCTCGACGAATTGCAGGTTGAGTTGCAGCTTGAAGGGTTGATTAAACGCGAGGATATGGTGTATGCGGCGGTGTTGATGGATGGGCAGGTCGCCTGGGCCAAGGGAACCCCCGATCCCGCCGACGGCCTCACCCGTTTCTATCCGCTGCACCACCTGGCCCGCAACCAGATCGAGGAGATCGGGCAGCTCCAGGTGACAGCCTCGTATGAAAGGATTCATCAGCGCCTGACCCAACGATTCCTCGTTTTACTGACCAGCAACGCGATTAAGACCTTTCTCGTCTCCGGGTTCATTTTTTTCTGCTTCCATCAGAGCCTGACCCGCCACCTGACGCATCTGGCCCGTTACGTCGGGAATATCGATCTCAAAAACAGGCGGTTTGCGCCGGTACGGTTGGAACGGTCCGCTCCCACCCATCCCGACGAGCTCGACCAGGTGGTGTTGTCGCTCAATTTTCTCTGTGAAAGCGGGCACAAGTCCCTGGCTGATCTGGAAACCCAAAGGGAGCGGCTACGCCTGTTTCTGGATGCCACCGAGGAGGTCGTGCTGGGCGTGGACACCAAAGGTCGATGCACCTTCATCAACCGGACGGGCTTGGAACAGTTTTCCGCAACCGAGGCCAGTACCATCATCGGCCGCGACATTCAGACCCTGTTTGCCGTGGGCGAACCTGAAGCTACCCAAGCCCAGAGCTTAAGCGGGCTGGTCCGCGCCGCCCTCTCGACAGGCACGAGCATGATCGCGGATGAGATGCCCCTGAGCCTGCCGGACGGTTCGCCGCTGCTGGTTAACCTGCGCGCCTATCCGGTTTTTGAGGGTGAACAATGTACGGGTGCTGTTGTCTTTTATATCGATGTCAGAAGACAGCAGCGGTTGGAGCAGGAAAAACGGCTGTTCACCAAGGTGATCCGCCAGGCTCCGGCCCTGATTTTGGTCGCCGATTCGGAGAGCATGATCGAATATGCCAATGCCAGCTTCGAACAGGTGATGGAGTGCAATGAGGCTGAACTGCGGGGCAAGAGCATATTTGACTGTCTGCCCGGGCTCAAACTTGGCGAGCCGGCCGAGCAGATCCTGGCGTGCATCGAAAGGGGCGAACTGTGGAGGGGGTGCGTTACCCGCTCAATCCCGCAGGGGCGGACCATCACTCTGGACGCCTGGACCTTCCCCATTCTGAACAGTGCCGGCCGTCGGACCCATGTGGTGGCCATGGGGCGAGACCGCACCCGCGAGCAGCAGTTGGTCGAGCAACTCTATCATGCCCAGAAGATGGAAGCGGTCGGCAAGCTGGCCGCCTCCATTGCGCATGAATTCGGCAATCCTCTGGTGGGGATCAGCTTCGCCCTCCGCAATGTCCAAGAGCGTTTGAACCAGGATGACGAGGCCGCCACCCTGCTGCAACTGGCGGGGAAGGAATGCGACCGGATGCGCAAGCTGATCAGGGATTTGCGGCAGTTCAACCGTCCGTCCATAGGCAAAAAGACAGTCTTTGATATTCATCGGCTGCTGGAGGACATCCAGGCCCTGCATCATAATTTCCTGGATGAGCGGCAAATCGACCTGGTGCGCTCCTATGCCGGCCACAGTTTGTACGTCCATGCGGTTGAGGACCAGATCCGCCAGGTTTTCATCAATCTGATCATCAATGCCGTCGATGCCATGACGGCGAATGGCGGCACCCTGACCCTGACCACGGCCAGAGAGGGCCGGCAGGTCGTGGCCTGCGTGGAAGACAGCGGTCCGGGGATAGCGCCTCAGCAACTTGACAAGATTTTTGAGCCGTTCTTAACCACCAAGCCGGCGGTCGAAGGTTCGGGACTCGGCTTGTCGATCTCGTACGGGATCATCCAGGCCCATGGCGGCCGCATAGAGGTCCGGTCCGAGCCCGGACAGACGGTCTTTAAGGTCAGACTGCCGGCGGCGGAAGAAGAGCCGGCCTAACCGCGGGGGTGAAAACGCCGATGGGCTGACTTCAAGCGGTCAATATCCACATGGGTATAGATCTGGGTGGTGGCGATATCGGTGTGGCCGAGCATCATCTGGACGGAGCGCAGGTCGGCGCCGCCGGCGAGCAGGTGGGTGGCAAAGGAGTGGCGGAGCATGTGCGGGCTGATTTCCTTGGTGATCCCGGCTGTCAGGGCGGTTTTTTTGATGATCTGCCAGAAACGGACCCGGGTCATGGCTCCGCCCCGGTTGGAACAGAACAGCATCGGGCTCGGCTTGCCCTTGAGCAGGAGCGGCCTGCCCCGCTCGAGATACTCGCGCACCCGCTCTCCGGCGGCGGCCGAAAAGGGGATGACCCGTTCCTTGTTGCCCTTGCCCACGATGCGGAGATGGCCGCTGGCCAGGTTACAGCCGCTCACCGGCAGGGTAACCAGTTCCGAGACCCGCAGCCCCGAGGCGTAGAGGAGATGGAGCATGGCACAATTGCGCAGTGCCAGGGGGGTGGGGGACGCCGGCGGTAGCAGCAGGGTGTCGACCTCGGCAATGGTCAGGGCCTTGGGCAGGCTGCGGCCGATTTTAGGTCCGTCGATTTCTTCCAGGGGATTGGCCGTCACTGCTCCCTGTTTTTCGAGAAAAAGAAAAAAGGCGCGCAAGGAGGCCAGCCGACGGGCATTGGAGCGGGCGCTGATTCGGCGCTGATGGCAATGTTGGAAAAATTGTTGTATCTGCTCTTTGCCGACCTCAGCGGGCCCAGGCTCCTTTTGGCTGGCGAGAAAACGAAGAAAAGCGCGTAGATCGGCACCGTAGGCGGCAACGGTATTCTTGGCCAGCCGCCTCTGAATGGTCAGGTGGCGCAGAAAGTCTGGCAGGTATGCGGTAAGGGCGACGGTGTGCAGGGGCGTGTGGAGAATGGGGAAAAAGAAATGCCCCAACAGTCGGGCCGTTGGGGCATTTTGTTCAAATTCGATTTCTCAATCGATTGAACTTGCGAAGTTTACGCAGGGCTTCCGCTGCTTTTCGGCGTTTTTTAACACTGGGTTTTTCATAGTATTCCCGCCGCTTCAGCTCTCTTTTGATTCCGTCGATCTGCAGTTTCTTTTTCAGCTGCCTGATCGCGTATTCAAGGTCACCTCTGACATCTACCTCGATCATAGTTGCATCACTTCCTTTGGTGGTCGGCATACGCCGTTGGTAGGAGGGTATAGGGTTTAAAAAAATTAAACTATCTGCTTTTCAGGTTGTTGTCAAATCAAATAATGGAATTGTCGGTTATTTTCCCAAGCGGCACCAAGCGGGGACGCCGTGACCGCAGCCGTTGCCGCTGCCGCAACCGTTCCTGCCCAAGTCCTGGCCGACCGCCAGGGCGCCCTTTTGATTGTTTTTCTCGAAGGTGATGGTAACATGGCGGCGGCAAAGGTAAAGAGCGCAGAGCTCCATGTTTGTTTCACGGGAGGGGCCGACCATGGCGAAGATTCGATTGGCATTGATTGCCGGGGGTACATCTGATGAGCGCGAGGTTTCACTTCGGGGCGCGACCGGGGTGGAGCAGGCGCTTGATCCGGCCAGGTACGAAGTCATCCGCTATGACCCTGCCACTGATCTGGCGCAAATTGCCCTTGATGCCGAAAAGATAGATGTCGCCTTTCTCCTGCTGCACGGGGTGAACGGCGAGGATGGCACCATCCAGGGGTTTCTCGATTTGCTTGGCATTCCCTACCAGGGCGCCGGGGTGCTGGGCAGTGCCCTGGCCATGGACAAGAACCTGGCTAAGACCATGTACCGCTTGCACGGGCTGCCGGTGGCCCCCTGGGTGATGGTTGAGCCCGGCGATCTGCAGGATACCGGCCGGATTGTCGCTACCGTCGGCCTGCCCTGCGTGGTCAAGCCGGTGCGGCAGGGATCGTCCATCGGCATGTCCATCGTGCGCCAAGCCGAAAAGCTGCCCGAGGCCCTGCGGCTGGCCCTGCGGCACGACAGCAGCGTCATGGTCGAAAAATATATCAAGGGCCGTGAGCTGACAGCCGGCGTCTTGGGCAACACCTCACCCGAGGCCCTGCCCCTGGTTGAGATCATTCCCGATGCCAAGTTCGAGTTTTTCGATTACGAGGCCAAGTATCAACCAGGGGCCAGCCGGGAGATCTGCCCAGCCCCGGTGGACGATGCGGTCCGGCGCAAGGCCCAGGACTATGCCTTGAGGGCCCATGGCTGCCTGCAATTGCGCAACTACAGCCGCACCGACATGATCCTGGCGGCTGGCGAGGAAGAATTGTACCTGCTGGAAACCAACACCATTCCAGGCATGACTCCCACCAGTCTCCTGCCGCAGGCCGCGGCCGCGGCGGGCTACTCATTCAGCGGATTGCTGGACCGCTTAATCGAGCTCGCCCGGGAAAAGCCGGCTGTGCCGTAAGGAGAAGAATAACAAAACTCCTGCGGGTCCGGGGCGCCAGGCCCGCCGGTCAGAAGCGGGTTTGAAAATAGGGTTCCAAGGCCTTGGGCAACCGCACGGTGCCATCGGCTTGCTGGTAATTCTCCAGCACGGCTAAAAGCGTCCGGCCCACGGCCAGGCCGGAGCCGTTGAGGGTGTGGACCAGGCGGCTTTTTTTCTCACCCTTGGGCCGGTAGCGGATGCCTGCCCGGCGGGCCTGAAAGTCGAGGAAATTGGAGCAGGAAGAGATTTCGCGGTAGCAGTTCTGCCCCGGCAGCCACACCTCGATATCATACGTTTTTGCCGAGGAAAACCCCAGATCGCCCGAGCACAGGGAGATGACCCGGTAGGGCAATTCCAGGAGCTGCAAGGCTGCCTCGGCATTGGCCAGCAGGCTCTCCAACTCGTCCCAGGATGTCTCGGGGGTGGTGAACTTCACCATTTCCACCTTTTCAAATTGATGCTGCCGGATCAGCCCCCGGGTATCCTTGCCGTAGGAACCCGCCTCGGAGCGGAAGCAGGGGGTGTAGGCGGTATATTTCAGCGGCAGATCGGCCTCGTCGATGGTGGCTTCGGCATGGATATTAGTGACCGGCACCTCGGCGGTGGGGATCAGCCACAAATCCCATCCCTCCACTTTGAACAGGTCTTCCTTGAATTTTGGGAGTTGGCCGGTTCCGGTCATGCTCTTGGCGTTGACCATGAATGGCGGCAGCACCTCGGTGTAGCCGTGCCGCTGGGTGTGCAGATCGAGGAAGAAATGGGTCAGGGCGCGGGACAGCCGGGCGCCAAACCCCTTGAGCAGGGCAAAGCGGGCACCGGCGAGCCGGGCGGCTGTTTCGAAATCGAGGATGCCGAGCGCCTCACCGATCTCCCAGTGGGGGCGGGGCGCAAAGGAAAAGGCCGGGATTTTGCCCCATCGCTTGATTTCGAGGTTGTCCTGCTCGTCTCGCCCGGCAGGCACAGTGTCGTCGCAGAGGTTGGGGATGGACAGGATCACCTCCTGCAACTCATCCTCGATTTCCGCCAGCACCCCATCCAGTCCCCTGATCTGGTCAGAGACCTGGCGCATCTCCACGATCAGCGGTTCGGCCTGCCCCTCGCTGCCCGACTGTTTGAGTTGGGCGATGGTTTTTGAAACCGTGTTGCGGCGGTTTTTTAAGGCCTCGACCTCGGCAATCACTGAGAGCCTTCTTCGGTCGGTCTCAGCGAAGCGGTCGATGAGTTGCGGATCAACGCCGCGGAGCAGACTCTTGTGGCGGACCAGTTCCAAATTTTCCCGGACAAAGCGCAGTTCAAGCATGATGGTATGGGCGGGTAGTGAACGAGGTTGAAAAGACGGCGGCCGAAAGCGGCAACCGTTTATCAGCGTAAAAAATTTTTTTATCATGGCCCCCAGTGAAACGCAACGGGTATTCAATTGCCATTCTCCCCATGTTTTGCTACTTTTTTTTGTTACCACCGCATGTTCTCAACCTGTTCGCCCAAGGCGCGCCATGAACGCTCACCTGAAATCGCTTGCCATCTTTCTGCTCGAGCTGCGCGGATTTCTGAAACTGCTCATGCTGACCATCGTTGGCACCACTGCGGCCCTTTTCTTTGTTTCCAGCCAATTGCTGACCGGATTTCAGCACCATCTCGGTGAAAAATTGTATTTTTTTTCCGTGGCCGCGCCTTTTCTCGCCCATGTCAATCTGTCCTTTTTCGGCGCTTTGTACCTATTGATGCCGCTGTGCATGTTTGTGCTGTGGAAGGCCTTGGGCAAGCCATTCGGGGTGACCGGCAAGACCCTGACCTGGTATGTGGTGGCGACCTGCGTGCTGTTTTACACCGGCACCATTTTCTGCGCCTTGATTACCCTGCCTTTTGGGATCAGCTTTTTGCTGGGCTTTCAGACCGAGGCGCTCAAGGCGGTGATCTCGGTGGACCGGTTCGTCACCTTTGTCACCCTTTTCCTGTTCGGTTTCGGGGTGATTTTCGAGTTGCCGGTCTTCATGGTGTTCACCGCCCAGGTCGGCCTCATCACCCGGAAGACCTATGCCAAGAACAGACGCTACGCGGTGCTGGTGATCGCCATCCTCGCCGCGGTCCTGACTCCGACCCCGGATGTGTTCAATATGGCGCTGATGGGCGTACCCTTGTATCTGCTCTATGAGTCAGGCATCTTCCTGATCAGATATATGAAGATTGATGAGCGGAAATCCCGGACTGCCCCTGTGGATGTTGACGCCTGAGATGCGGCCGGGTGCGCCGCTTAAAAAGGCATGATTTGGATGGAGTGGCGTTGCAGCAGGGCCGCGGTCACTCCGGTCAAGGGACTAAGGCCGCAGGAGGGACTGCCGGATTTGAGCAGGCACAGGGTGATCTCCTGGGCCTGGGCGATGGCGAGCACCATCTGGGCGCCGCGGATGAAGGGTTCGGTCACATCGAGGCCTGAGCAATCGATGACCCGGGCCGTGCCGTCCAGCACGCCATAACCGTCGCCGCCGGTCAATGACGCTGCGGGCCGCGGGGTGGCAAGGCCCCCCAGTTGCTCGGGGCAGACGGGAATCCAGTGGCGGCTTTTTGTTGTTAGATAGCGCAGACAGGCGGGGTCGGGCTTGCTGCGCCCGTCATAGCGGGTGCAGAGTCCGGTGAGGCAGGCGCTTACCAGGCATTTGCTTCCATGTTCCATCATAAAAAATATACCGTAGCAGAAAGCAACGAGGCGCATGACTGTACGCAAACAGCAAGAGGATACTCACCCGGACCGGAAGATGCTCTGGTTTCTTGGTGCGGTGATCATGGTTTTTTTTCTGCTGTGGGTGATGTTTGCCCCGGAGCGCGGGCTGTATCATTACCTGCGGCTGAAAAAGGAGATTGCCGCGCTCAGTGAGGAAAACAGCCGTCTGGAGGCAAAGAATACAGAACTGCTCGAAGACATCAACCGGCTGCGCTCCGATGATAAGTATCTGGAAGAGGTGGCCCGGAAAAAGCATGGCCTGCTGCGCAAGAATGAAACCGTGTTCGAGTTCGAACCTCCCAAAAAGAAAAAGGAGTAGGGCGTGAGTACAGACGGGCGCGAGCTTTACTGCTGGCCGGCAACAGCGGCGGGGACAGGATGGATAGAAGGG
>JGI24705J35276_12237515_pt1 | contig 11562 bp, 10 predicted proteins | sample TergutNt197P4_FD_35276 | JGI IMG/M metagenome (IMG submission 35276)
CGGATTAACCTGTCATCATCACTGATGTTATTGCCCGATCATTTGATTGATTATGTACTCTTACACGAATTATGCCATACAGTCGAGTTAAATCATAGCGAACGCTTTTGGGCGCTATTAGACAAAGTCACAACCGGTAACGCACATAAACTCAGAAAGGAATTGAAAGCTACAAGGATGGAGATAAATAGCTAATAACTGCTGTGCGTAAGCACAAAATCGGGTGTAATGAAGTAGTTTACCTGAAAGGTTATTGATTGAGAAGTCAAACTTTCCTTTACGATAAGTATTCCACGGTCGCAGGACGATGCTTTGAAATCAATGATACGGATATCATTTTGCGTATCAGCAGTTGTTTGGCCAATCATTTTAAAAACAGTTTCTTTGGCGCTCCAAAAAACCAATAAATCATCCGTTGCAGGATTTGATCCCAATAACTCAATTTCCTCTTTACATAGAAAACGGGATTTGATCCGGTGGATGCGCTCTGAATGATACTCAATATCTATACCGACAAACTGATCAGGACTGATAATAACGGATGAAAAACCTTTCGTATGTGAAATACTGATATGCAAATCGGAATCCTGTAAATATGGCGCTCCGCTGTCTCTGTACACAATAGCCATTTCGCTGCCTGTCAATTCTTTCAGCAATACTCGAACAGCCAACCATTCCGATTTTCTGCTTTCCGATTTAAATCGGTTTAAAAAGGAAAGATACGCTTCCGGATTTTGCAGTTGTAGAAGAAGAGCTTCGCAATTTTCTTCAATTTTCCATATTCCCCATAAAGGGGATTGATTTTTTTGCAGTAAAGGCACGTTAATTAATTAAGAATTAAGAATTAAGAATCAGGAATCAGGAATTAAGATAGCCCGTTATTTCCAGCGGAAAGATTGAATTAATTCAACGATATTTTCATCTAAGTATTGTGTCACAGGGGCTAACGAATCTACATTAGGTTTGCAATCATAATATAAAGCGCCTCTAAAAAAACGGGTTGTGCTGTCGGTCAGCATAAACCGGATAGGCGAAACGGTTTCTCCTTCGACATGAAACAACATACCATATACCTGCGATTCGGGATTTTCGTACAGTTGTTCAGTTATGGCGTCGGCATTTTTGGAGTTTTTCGAAACCATTTCTCTACATTCGTTTTCCAATACAATTAAGTCGGCCGGAGTGATGAGATGATAACTACAGTAAATTCCGGCATTCAATGTCGGATAGGTCAGATTGATCCAATTTGCGGTGATTTCTGCAGGAGGTAACTCAACCGTTACTAATCGGGATACATTAAACGAACAAGGTAAATCATCGAGCAATAAATCCATATATTGCGCTTGAGGAATATCAATCCGGTAAAACCCTTTCGGTTTAGGCGTCGTAACTGTATCGGCGCACGAAGGCAAGCCTGAAAGTATAAATGTCAGCCCGATAACTATACTTAATCCTGTCTTGGAGACCAGTTTTTGTTCCAAATAACTGAATTTAACCTTTAGCACACGCCGTTCGTCAGCTTCCAAAATTCTGAAACGATAGTGTTTGTAATCAATCACTTCTCTTCGGCGGGGAAGTGTACCCTTGATTTTCAATAGAAGACCGGCAAGCGTGTCAACTTCTTCCGATATTTTCCCGAATTCTTCCTCTTCAATATCTGTCTCCCTGAAAAAATCGTTTAATTGAATTTTCCCTTCGAAAATGTAACTTCCATCCGGTAATCGAAAAAAGTGTTTTGCATCGCTGTCATATTCGTCTGATATCTCGCCAATAATTTCTTCGATGATGTCTTCAAGGGTGACAAGCCCTGAGGTACATCCGAACTCATCTACTACAATGGCGATATGTATTTTGTCCGTCCTGAACTCTTCTAATAAATCGTCAATTTTCTTGGTTTCAGGCACAAAATAAACGGGATGTAACAGTTTTTGCCATTCTATCACCTGTGGGTTTTTAATTGCCGGGAGTAAATCTTTTACATACAAAATACCTTTAATATTATCTTCTGTTTTTTCAAAGACAGGGATACGCGAAAAACCGGACTTGATAACGATATCCAGGACTTTATCAAAATCGTATTTCATTTCGATCAGTGTCATATCTAATCGAGGGATCATTATTTCATCCGCTGTTGTGTGATAAAAATCCTGTATGTCTTCAAACATTTCCTGTCCGTCCGAGTCAATTGACACAAGTGGTTTGGTTTGAATGGTTCTTAACAGTTTTTTTTTAACAATCCATTTCGGCAGGATTCTATCGAAAGCGAAGCACAGTATAAAAATTCCGATGGCAAGAATGAGCAGAATAATCGCTGAAAGCAACAAAACAACAGTCATTGCAGGTTGAAATAAAACAACCTGTAAAAGTATATTAGAAAAATAATCGTCTGAAATCAAGTATATTACGATTAGTTGCTCATTTTTTAGAAGGGCAAATCATCTGTAACGTCCGGAGGAGATACAAACGGTTCTTCTATACGCTGAGGCTGTATGGGTTGGGTGGTGACAGATTCACCTCCTTCTTCGGTAGCATCCGGTTTTCTTCCTGTCGAATAAAAATCTATTCTGTCAGCATATATTTCTGTTACATAGCGCTTTACGCCAGCCTGATCGTCATAACTTCGTAAACGAATCTTCCCTTCAATATATACTGACGACCCTTTTTTGACATATTTTTCTACAAACTGGGCACGTTCGCGATTGGCAACAATATTATGCCACTCAGTTCTTTCAGGCACTTCTGTACCATTGGATAAGGTATAACCTCTTTCCGAAGTTGCTACGGTAAAATTTGCAACTACGTTTCCGCTATCAAAATATTTTACCGTAGGGTCTTTGCCTACATTCCCGATAAGGATTACTTTGTTTAATGACATGTTCGTGTTTTTTTAAAATATTAATAAGGTACAAATATACAATTTTAATTTTAAATGGACAAGATTATTTTTAAAAAAATCGGTCATTCAATAAAAAACGATGTATTAATCTTGGAAAGGCATAACCGGAGATTTTTTCCAAAGGCGTTTTTATATATTCTTTCAGACACGCATTTTCTTTTTGAATCTCTGCTTTATAAAATGTAGCGTAAAGAATCTGATGTGTCAGTACATGTTTTACCTCGTTAGAGATCACTGAAAAGGAAATTTTACCTGTATTACGAAAAAGGTTTTTGAAGGGTACAGTTTTACTGATTTCTTCAAAATTTGTTGATTGCGACGTTTCAATCAATGGAAATTCAAACAATCCCTCCCAAATATCTTTTTTTGTGCGGTGCGATAAATAGGTGTTTCCTTCGAGATGGATCAAAAAAAAATTGAAATATCTCACGCGTACATTAATTGTACGTTGTTTGACGGGAAATTTTAGTGGCGTGCCAGAAGCAAAACCCAGACATTTGTCATGCAATGGACATTGCGCACAAGCAGGCTTTTGAGGCACACATTGCAGTGCGCCAAATTCCATGATTGCCTGATTGTGTAGCCCGGCTTGTCGTGGATCCATTAACGAGTACGCCAATTCCTCGTAAATTTTTTTCCCTTTTCCGGTATCAATCGGAATATCAACGGCAAAAAGGCGCCCCAATACTCTGTAAACATTGCCATCAATGACCGGATAGGGTTGATTCCATACAAGCGACATAATCGCCGCTGCAGTATAACTCCCGACCCCCTTCAATGCTAAAATATCTTCGTATTGCTGAGGGAAAATGCCCTGAAAATCAGACTGAATACTTTTTGCCGCTTCATGTATATGACGCGCCCGCGAATAATAACCTAACCCCTGCCAAAACGTCAACACTTCTTCCAGATCAGCTTCCGCAAGTTGTTGGATATCGGGATACCGCTGAATGAAGCGCAAATAAAAATCCAAGCCCTGACTAACGCGCGTTTGCTGAAGAATTATTTCAGAAATCCATATCCGATATGGATCTTTTATGTTCCGCCAAGGCAAATCGCGTTTGTTTTTTATAAACCAATCAATAAGTGTCTTACTCAGTTGATAATCAGAATATAAACAGTCTTTCTTCATTCGTTTTATGCGATATTTTTGGCAAACCTACATATTATTTTTTTAAAAAAAAACAAAAAAAAAATATTTTTTTATAAAAAAGTAGTTTTATTGAAAATAAATACTTTATATTTGCATTCCCAAAAATCGGATTTTTATTATTTTAAAATATTTATAGACATGACAAAAGCAGATATTGTTAGCGAAATTGCAAGAAGTACAGGAACAGACAGAACTACTGTTCTATCGTGTGTAGAAGCATTAATGAGTGTAGTAAAGCGCGCATTAGCAAATGGTGAAAACGTGTATCTTAGAGGATTCGGAAGTTTTGTAGTGAAGACAAGGGCTAAGAAAATTGCCCGCAACATCTCGAAAAATACTACAATAGTTATTCCGGAACACAACATTCCGGCATTTAAACCGGCAAAAGTTTTCTTAGGTAGTGTTGCTAAATAAGAATCAGAGAGTATTTTATTTATTTAATTTATTTTACAAATGCCAAGCGGAAAGAAAAGAAAGAGACATAAAATGGCTACGCATAAGCGTAAGAAAAGACTCAAAAAAAATAGACATAAAAAGAAATAAGTCTTAACAAAATGTTATGAAGAACAAGCTTAAAATTTTCTATTAAGTTTGTTCTTCATTTTTAAGGCTTAAAAATCAAAGAAATACAACCTAATGTGGTAAGCGAATTTGTTGTAGATGTAAAACAAAGAGAAATCTCAATCGCGGTATTGGAAGACAAGAGTCTCGTCGAGCTTCAGAAAGAAGCACGTAGTGATACTTTTGCTGTAGGGAGTATTTATTGGGGAAAGGTAAAGAAAATACTTCCCGGATTAAATTCGGCATTTATAGATATTGGCTGCAGAAAAGACGCTTTTCTGCATTATCAGGATTTGGGCGCTCACTTTAACACTCAACAAACCTACCTCAAGCAAATTTCAAAAAATGCCAGGAAGAAAATTTCGTATTCGAAGGTACAATTTGTACCTGAAATGGAGAAAGAAGGCAGTATCAGCGATGCTTTGACGGTTGGACAGGAAATCCTTGTCCAGGTTATCAAAGAACCTATTTCAACAAAAGGCCCTCGTTTGACGGCTGAAATTTCTTTAGCCGGACGTTTTTTGGTTTTGATGCCTTTCGCCGAAAAGATATCCATCTCGACGAAAATCCAATCGAACGCCGAACGAGCCCGTTTACGTCAATTGATTCAAAGTGTTAAGCCAAGGTATTTTAGCGTAATAGTTCGAACTTCGGCCGAAACAAAACGAGTGGCTGAATTGGACAGCGAACTTAGGCTGCTTATAAAACGCTGGGAAGAAACCTTGAATAAAATTCCGAAATTAAAAGCCCCGACTGTTATCTATGAAGAATCGGCAAGGGTTGTCGCACTTTTACGCGATTTTTTCAATGAATCGTTCGAAAATATATATGTAAATGACCAGGATGTTTTTAACAGTATCTCCGATTATGTGAGTGTCATTGCTCCTGAGAAAAAAGACATCGTAAAGTTATATACCGAAGAATTGCCGATTTTTGACAATTTCGGCATTACAAAACAAGTTAAATCGCTCTTTGCCAGAACTGTTCCGTTAAAAGGCGGCGCTTACATGATTATTGAACATACGGAAGCAATGCATGTAATTGATATCAATAGCGGAAACAGGACAAAAGGAAGTACAGAGCAGGAAACAACTGCACTTGAAGTAAATATAACTGCGGCAAGCGAAATCGCCCGGCAATTACGGTTACGGGATATGGGTGGGATTGTAGTGATTGACTTCATTGATATGCACGAAGTAAATAACCGTCAGTTGCTCTTTGATCATATGTCAAAAGCGATGCTTGGTGATCGCGCTAAACATAACATATTGCCGCTTAGTAAGTTTTGCCTGATGCAGATTACACGTCAACGTGTTCGGCCGATTCTTGATATACAAACATCGGAAAAATGTCCTACCTGTTTTGGAACAGGGAAGATTCAATCCTCTCTTTTATTTACAGATAAATTAGAAAGGAAAATAGATTATCTGACAAATAAACATCATATCAAAAAATTCACGTTACATGTCCATCCTTATGTGGCTGCCTATATTAATAATGGTCTTATATCCATGCGTTTAAAGTGGAAAATCAAATATTCGACGCGCATAAAAATTCTTCCCGATCAAAGTATGGCCTTTATGGAATATAAATTCGTTGATGCGGATAAGCATGAAATTGATATGATGGAAGAAAAGGAGAGGTTTTATACCGTATCTGAATAATATGATTTAGGCAGCAGACGACAATTATATTGCGATGCCATAGATTCACCGTAGCCTCCGGCCGACCGCAAAGCAATCAAATCATTTCGCCTTACTTTGTTCAATTCTACATCTTTACCGAAAACGTCTGACGATTCGCATATAGGTCCTACCACATCATATCCCTCCACATCCTCTTCACTAGAGATATTTTCTATCCTGTGATAAGCGTCATACATTGCCGGACGAATCAGGTCGGAAAAGCCGGAGTCGAGAATTGCAAATTTTTTCACTTCCCCTTCTTTGACGTATAAAGCTTTCGAAATCAATGATCCACACTGCCCGACTACCGAGCGGCCAAGCTCAAAGTGAACTTGTTGATTACGACGCCTGTTAATAAGTTTATGAAAAACAGCAAAATAACCTTCAAAATCAGGTACTGGGATATGGTTCGGATGATAATAATCAATACCCAGCCCTCCCCCGAAATTGACATGCTGTAGCACAAACCCTTTTTCTTCCAAATCATCCTGAAGTTCATTAAAACAGATGCACAAATTCTGAAAAACCGACATATCAGTAACTTGAGAACCGATATGAAAATGGATACCGGTAAGACGGACATTTTTCATATCATGCAGTGCATAAAACAAGGCCGGCAATAAACTGATGTTGATGCCAAATTTATTTTCAGAGACTCCTGTCGTTATTTTCCGATGGGTGTGTGCGTCAACATTCGGATTGACCCTGATAGCGATGGTTGCCGTTTTCCCTTTGGTTTCAGCCAATTCGTTCAGAATATGTAACTCAGCCAACGATTCCACATTGAAACAGGCGATATCGTTGTCCAATCCTAAATTAATTTCCCAATCGGCTTTTCCGACTCCGGCAAAAACAATTTTATCTGCCGAAAACCCGGCAGCTAAAGCTGCCTGGATTTCACCACCGCTCACACAGTCGGCGCCTAATCCGCTTTCGGCAATAATATGAAGAATGCGTGGATTGGCATTTGCCTTGATGGCATAATGACAATGATACCCGTATTTGTCTAATTCTGATCTGAGTAAACCTAATGTTTCAAACAAAAGATCTATGTCGTAATAGTAGAAAGGAGTTTTTAATTCTTTAAATCTGTCAATTGGGAAAGTTCCTTTTATCATAATCATATATTTTTTATGGATGATAGGGACGGATGTTATTCGCCCCTACATTTATTGATTAAACAGTCTGTCGCTTAATGCCTGAAGTGCTCTTTTTTTATCGGATGCGTTAATCAACAGCGATACATTGAAATTACTGCCTCCGAAAGAAATCATTCGTACAGGTATATCTCTTACAGCATCAATGATTTGAGATGCAAAACCCACATTTTCCCATTTCAAGTCGCCGACCACACACACAATCATCATATCCCGATCAACAGTTACAGCGCCGTATTTTTTTAGTTCTGCAACGATATTTTCCAAATGTCTGTTATTGTCAATCGTCACCGAAACTCCAACTTCCGAAGTGGTTACCATATCTACCGGTGTTTTATACTTTTCAAATATCTCGAAAACCTTACGCAGAAAACCCGTGGCTAGCAGCATCCGGCCACTTTTAATTTTTATGGCTGTAATATTTTCTTTCGCAGCAACAGCTTTGATTTTTTTCTGTTCGGTTTCGTTCGAAATGGTGGTGCCGGGCGCATAAGGTTGCATAGTGTTCAGTAATCGTACAGGTATATTATTCAGTTTAGCCGGTAAGATACATGTAGGATGTAAAATCTTTGCTCCAAAATAAGCCAGTTCTGCCGCTTCGTCAAAATGCAACTGACGTACCGGAGTGGTATAATCTACCACACGCGGGTCGTTGTTGTGCATGCCGTCAATATCTGTCCAGATTTGTATTTCTTCTGCAAGAACGGCTGCCCCTACAAGGGAGGCCGTATAATCACTTCCGCCACGTTCTAAGTTATCTACCTCTCCATTTACATTTCGGCAGATATATCCCTGTGTAAGATACAAGTCTGTACCTTCATCCTTTTTCAAAAAAGCGTGCAGATTCTCTTTAATAAAGGTTGTGTCAGGCTCTGCATTTTTATCAATGCGCATATAATCAAGTGCGGGTATCAACACCGACTTGACGCCATTTTCGAGTAGATAGTTGTGCATCAGATGTGTTGAGAGCAACTCCCCTTGTGCTAAAATTTCCTTTTCTTCGAATGAAGTAAATATATCTTTGACAAACGAACGAATGTGCTTGAAATGTAAGTTGATGGCATCCTTTGCATTCCGTTTATACGTTTCGGTACTGTATAATTCATCAATCACCCCCAGATACTTAGCCAATAACTTACTGACTAATTCCGTTGCGCCCTCTTGATTCTTTTTATACAGATAATCAGAGATTTCCACCAACGAATTGGTTGTTCCCGACATAGCAGATAACACTACGATTTTTGATTCGCCATCACATATTAATTGTGCAACCTCTTTCATTCGTTGCGCTGAACCGACGGAAGTACCACCGAATTTTAATACTTTCATTTTCTTGTTTTTTGATTTTATAGTTTGTATTTTTTTAAATGCTTCCCTTTAGAAAGCCAAACATTGTATAAATTTTCACACTAATGAAAATGCGTAATTCGTAAATGATTCCGATCCCCTATTTCGTATAAACCTGCATTTTCGCATTTAACTACGCGGGCTGGAAAACTTTCTACGATCGGATAGTTATGGGTGGACATAATCACAGCTTTACCTTTTTTGCATATATCGTGCAATAACCGAACGATTTGCATACTTGTTTCCGGATCTAAATTACCGGTTGGTTCATCTGCCAGAATCAGTTTCGGCTTGTTTAACAGTGCACGGGCAATAGCCACACGTTGCTGTTCGCCACCCGACAGTTCGTGCGGCATCTTATATCCTTTGTTTGGCATCCCTACCTGTTCTAAGACATCTTCGATGCAGTTTTTGATATCATTTTTCTTGGTCCAGCCGGTTGCATTCAGCACAAATTCCAGATTTTTTATGACGGAACGATCTATCAAAAGTTGAAAGTCCTGAAACACAATTCCTAATTTCCGTCTTAAGAAAGGGATATCTTTTGCTTTCATTTTCCGAATGTCATAGTCCATTACGGTAGCTTGTCCTTCCACAATCGGTATCTCGCAATAAAGAGATCTGAGCAGGCTGCTTTTTCCCGACCCGACTTTCCCGATGACATACACAAATTCACCGTTTTGAAGTGTCAATGATGCATTTCGCAAGATTATATTTTCTTCGAGGCAAATCGTAATGTCCTTTAATTGAAGCAGTACTTCGTTTTCCATTCGTTTTCTTTTAATAGTGGATTATTCAGTAATTTTTATGCTTAACCAGCATAATGACCGGATTGTCTTCTTCGTCCAATCCTGCTGCGATTTCTTTCAATCTGCCTTTCAATTCTCCTTTCTCGTTTGCTTCAACAAGTTCGAAGGCTTCAATTTTTTGTGAATATGCTATTTCTTTGTTCAAACTTCTAAACCACGAAGGTAATTCCATTGTTTTGGGGGAAACGTAATCATCATTGTATACAGTATATTGAAAAAGAGTCTTTTCCTGCTTGTCGTAAACTATTTTTTTTCCCGGGAAAGAACTTGTGCCGCGCTCCACTTCTTTCTTTAGCGTTTCCATAAAATAGTAGCGGTCTGTAAATATTGCAGGAAAAAGAAAAATTTCAGGATTCATGGAATGTACGGATGGCGTTCTCGCCATGAAAGGAGTCATATTGAAATCCGGTAAAAGTCTGTATATTGTATCGGACGAGAGTTCTGTAAGTAGCCAGTTATCATGATAAGGAAGTACAGATTTTACCATTCCGGACAGAAGAATGATAAAAACAAAATCTCCATCCCCTCCATTTACTCTTGTGTTTACTCCCTGTTTAAACTGGATTCGAATTTCTTTGACTATGCTTCCATCTTTTTTGGAAATAATTGCACACACTTGATTTTCTGTTGATTTTTCATCAACCGAGGCAAGCGATTCTCCGCAAATCAAATGATCTCTGTCATAATTTTGAAATGACATATAATCTTCTCTTACCGGTAAACGTCTTAAAAATTTTCCATATAAATCATAGACCATTATTCCTTTTCCATAGTTAAAAACAAACATTTCACCGCTATCTTCGTCTAATGTTATCCCCGCAATTGACGTATATTCTTCCGGCCCCTGCCCCTGACGATTGATTTTTCTCAAACCTTTTCCTTGTCTGTTATAAACAAAAATGTCTCCATCGTTTCTTTGATTCTTTACAAGTATTATTTCCTTGCCAACATCCATTACCTCGCCTTGTGTAAGAAATTCATCGGTGGTTTCCAGCGCAACGTATTCCACATCCATAAAGTCCTGAAGAATCAGTTCCTTTTCAGGATAACTTTTTGTAACATCAACCGTGATGAAATCGGTTGATTGTTTGCCCCCTCCGCATCCTGCCATGCCCAACAGGAACAATCCTAAAAACATGTCTATTCTTTTCATATTAAACTATTTATAAATCATGAGACTTCTAAAAACCCCGTTTGTGGCATTCCCGTCATTGCGGGCATGTCCCGCAATCTCCTGAAAACGAGGAGATGCTGAAACAAGTTCAGCATGACGATGAGAGTTTATATAAGTCCTCATAATTGAATGATCTAACTATTTATTATCCATATCCGCAAAACGGACTAAATCTTTTAATTGTATGCGACCTTCATAAATTGCTTTCCCGAAAATGACCGCAGGAATACCTGCTACCTCCAATGCCTCGATGTCATCTACCGAACCGATTCCACCGCTTGCAATCAGGTAGATTTCGGGCAACGCTTCCCGGATTGCACGGTATAAATCAATCGCAGGCCCCTGCAACATGCCATCCCTGCTTATATCCGTACAAATCACTTTTTGGATATCTTGCCGGTGATAGTACTCAATAAAAGGAATCAGCTCTTTTTCGGTTGTGCATTGCCATCCGTCAATAGCGATTTTCCCGTTTTTGCCATCAGCGCCCAGTATAATTTTTTGGCTACCGTACTTTTTGACCCATGATACAAAATTGTCGGGATCTTTTACGGCAATACTTCCTCCCGTAACCATCCGGGCGCCACTGTTGAATGCTATTTCCAAATCGTTTTCCGATTTTAACCCACCCCCGAAATCAATGACAAGCGATGTATGGGTAGCCAAGCGTTCCAAAACGCGGTAATGAACGATTCGCCCTTCGCGTGCGCCATCCAAATCAACTACATGCAAACGACGCAAACCATAGTCCTCAAACATTTTAGCCACCTCAAGCGGGTT
>JGI24705J35276_12237514_pt1 | contig 11530 bp, 11 predicted proteins | sample TergutNt197P4_FD_35276 | JGI IMG/M metagenome (IMG submission 35276)
TTTGCAATGAGATTATTTATAGCGATAAACTTTCCCGATAAAATAAAAGAAACTGTTGCAGATATTCGTGACGGTTTAAAGGAAGAATCTTTAATTGGTAATTTTTCTTTCGACGAAAATATGCATCTGACGCTTGTATTCCTTGGCGAATGTAACCTTCATCAAATGAACACAATAAAAACGGTTATGGACAATACCGTTTTTACGGATTTCAAACTTGAGCTTGAAAAAATCGGTTATTTCAAACGTGATGGAGGAAATACGTGGTGGATAGGGATAAAGGAAAGCGCATCACTTTCGGATTTACAGGCGGATTTGTGCAGCGGTTTAAGACAAAAGGGATTTGTTTTGGAAAATCGTAAATTCACCCCTCATATCACAATCGGGCGCGAAGTGAAAATGAGAATCGGATATATTCTACCTGAAGTACAGCATGTTGATTTTAAAGTAACAAATATTGAACTCATGAAATCCGAACGTATCAACGGCAAGCAGACTTATACGTCCGTATATTCAAAAGAAGCAATTAACCACACATCCCTACTATGAATAATATGAGATTCCTCCGCTTTGGTCGGAATGACAAAAGGAGAGAATTCTTCGAATTACAAATTCAACGGTACGGGGCAGCCTTCCGATGAAATCGTTACTTACCGAAATTTCACATTTGATGATTATAAAAGCAGAATGTGTTGATGGATTCGTTATTTTTATTTACTTTTGCGCGATTTCAGTGTCATAACAATGGCTCGTTTTTGAAAAAAAACAGATATTGCAAAAAAAAGTGTATTTTTGCAGAACATTAAATATCAAAAAATGTATCTGGATGATTATAATAATACTTTAGTGCAATTATGCACTCAAAACAAAGTGAAATCACTGTATGTGTTCGGATCGGTGTTAACAAATCGCTTCGACAGCAATAGTGACATTGATCTGATTGTTGATATTGACTCTACAAATCCGTTGGAATATGCCGATTGTTATTTTAACCTGAAATTTGCACTGCAAGATTTGTTCAATCGCCCGATTGATTTACTTGAAAATAAGGCCATAAAAAACAACTACCTACGTAAGGAAATTGATAACTCCAAACAATTGATTTATGCCGAATAATGATAGCATAAAAATTTATCTGTCAGATATTGAAAGGTCTATCAGCGAAATATTTGATTTTCTTCCGAAAAAACGGAATTTTCTCGAATTTCAGAAAGACTTGAAAACCCGCAAAGCGGTTGAACGAAATATTGAAATCATTGGCGAAGCAATGAACAGGATTCTGAAGATTGATCCGAAATTTCCAATTGATGCATCTCGCAAGATTGTCGATACAAGAAATCGTATAATACATGGTTATGACAGCGTCTCTGAAGATGTTTTGTGGTTGATTATTGTTAATTATTTGCCTAATCTCGAAAAGCAGGTAAAAGAATTATTGGATAATAGTAAAATATAGAGTGAAGCATGGCATTATTCGGTTTATTTAACAAAGAGAAAAAGGAAACGTTGGATAGAGGCTTGTCCAAAACGAAAGAGAGTGTGTTTTCGAAACTTACCCGCGCAATAGTCGGTAAAAGTCGTGTAGATGATTCTGTCTTGGATGAACTCGAAGAAATATTGATTACATCCGATGTGGGAGTGGATACGACCTTGAAAATCATTTCACGCATTGAAAAGAGGGCTGCCACCGATAAATATGTTTCAACGGATGAATTGACGACTATCTTGCGTGACGAAATCGCGACTTTGTTAACTGAGAATAAAACCGAAGACTTGGAGGATTTTACGATTCCATCGGGGATTAAGCCTTATGTTATTATGGTTGTGGGGGTTAATGGCGTAGGGAAAACAACAACTATCGGAAAATTGGCGTATCAGTTTAAGAAAAAAGGTTTTAAGGTGTTTTTGGGAGCGGCAGATACTTTTCGCGCGGCTGCTGTCGAACAATTGGTTATATGGAGTGAGCGTATCGGAGTAACCATTGTAAAGCAGAATATGGGATCTGATCCTGCTTCGGTGGCATACGATACCCTTCATTCGGCTAAAGCTAATGATGCAGATGTGGTGATCATTGATACGGCAGGGCGGTTGCACAACAAGATTAACCTGATGAATGAGCTGACCAAAATCAAAAATGTAATGAAAAAAATCGTGCCCGATGCCCCACACGAAATCCTGTTAATCCTGGATGGCTCAACAGGCCAAAATGCCTTTGAACAAGCCAAACAGTTTACCGCTGCCACAGATGTAAATGCGCTTGCTGTCACCAAATTAGACGGTACTGCCAAAGGAGGCGTCATGATTGGCATTTCAGACCATTTTCATATCCCTGTCAAATACATCGGGTTGGGAGAGGGGATAGAAGATTTGCAGGTTTTCAATAAAAGGGAATTTGTGGATTCACTGTTTAAAATAGAGGTTAATGGTTAGCTTATACAATTACGAATTAAAAATTACGAATTACGATTGAAAGTAAAATCTAAACTCGCAAATAAGCTAATGATGGATGCGGAAAAATAAGGTTGACATAATTACTTTAGGTTGCTCTAAAAATTTGGTTGATTCTGAACTGTTGATGCTTCAGTTTCAGTTGAATGGATACGCCGTTGCGCATGATGCAACTCAGATTGACGGTGAAATTGTGGTGGTCAATACCTGTGCTTTTATCGGTGATGCACAAGAGGAATCTATCAATATGATTTTGACATTGGAGGAAGCAAAAAAACAAGGTCGAATAGGGCGGTTGTATGTAATGGGATGCCTGTCAGAGCGGTTTTTGAAGGATTTGAAAAAAGAAATGCCTCTGGTGGATAAGTTTTATGGAAAATTTAATTGGAAAAGTCTTATTGAAGATATCGGAAAATCGTATCATCCCGATCACGCTACCGACCGTGTATTGACTACTCCCTCACATTATGCCTATATTAAAATATCGGAAGGATGTAATCGGACTTGCGCTTTTTGTTCGATACCGCTGATAACAGGCAAGTATCAATCGCGCACGATAGAAGATATTTTGGCTGAAGTAAAGCATTTGACAAGCAAGGGAGTTAAAGAATTTCAATTGGTTGCGCAAGACTTAACCTATTATGGATTAGACTTTTATAAACACGCTTTCATTCCCACCTCTCCTTTGGAGAGGGGTCGGGGGAGAGGTGGATTGCCTGAATTGGTTGAAAGGATTTCCGATATCTCCGGAGTTGAATGGATTCGTTTGCATTACGGTTATCCGTCACATTTTCCTTACGATTTGTTGCGTGTGATGCAGGAACGCAGCAATGTTTGTAAGTATATGGATATTGCGTTACAACATATCAGCGATCCGGTGTTGAAACGTATGCGAAGAAATATAACCAAACAGGAAACATACGATTTAATCGGGCGTATCCGCAATGAAGTTCCGGACATTAATCTTCGCACCACCATGATGGTTGGGTATCCCGGAGAAACAGACCAGGATTTTGACGAATTAATCGAATTTGTCAACGACATACGTTTCGAACGCTTAGGCGCTTTTGCCTATAGCCATGAACTGGGAACGTATGCATATATACATCTATCGGACGATATTCCCGATGAAATCAAACAGGAACGTTTGGATTATCTGATGCAGGTTCAGGAGAAAATATCGTTGGTATCGAACGGGCAAAAAGTGGGTAAAATATTTCGAACAATTATAGATCGCGAAGAGACCGATTATTACATCGGACGAACCGAATATGATTCACCGGAAGTGGACAATGAGGTGTTGATTTCAAAGGAATTAAAATTGATCCCCGGACAATTTTATAATGTAAAAATTGAAAATGCAGAAATATTCGATTTGTTTGGCAAGGCATTGTATTAAGAAAAAAACAGAAAATAACTTGCATATAAATAAAATAATTACTAATATTCGCAGTTTTTATAAAGAAAAGAATAATAATTATAAAATGAAAGACATTGAATTTATCACAGAATTAGCTGTACGCTTAAACTGGGAAAAACAGGAAGTAGAAACTATGTTAGATGCTATGGGTGAGATTATTGGGGATAAATTATCCCAAAATGATGTTGTCAGTCTGCATGGATTCGGACAGTTTGAATCGAGAAAAAAAGCCGAACGAATATCGGCAGTCAATGGTAAACGTTACCTGATTCCACCGAAGTTAGTGCCTGTTTTCAGGCCTTCGTCATTAATTAAGTCATACATTAAATCATTAGACAGCAATGGACAATAAATATTTCATTTTTAATGTAGCCAAAATCCTGTCTGCAAAGACAGGGAAGAAAATATCGGATGCTGATTTATTTCTAAAAGAACTTGGGCTTCTTTTCAACGAATGTATTACAAACAATAATTTCGTGAAAATTAAAAGCATAGGAGCTTTTAAGGTGGTGCAGGTCAAAGAGAGGGAGAGTGTAAATGTGAATACGGGTGAACGTTTTTTGATTCCATCGCATAACAAATTGTCGTTTATCCCCGAGAAAAAAATGAAAGATATGATTAATAAGCCTTTCGCTTTGTTTGAAGCGATCGAGGCTCAGGAAGAAGATGGTGGATTGATAAACCTTAATGTCAAGGACATTAATGAAATTGAAGAAGAGCCATTACCATTGCCATTTATACCTTCAATTGAAGAAAAGCCGGAGATGCCTCCGGTTGAGGAAAAGCAATTACCACCACCGCCACCTCCTCCTCCACCACCGCCGCCACCTCCGGTAATTCCACTGCCTTCATCTGTTATTGAAGAAAAACTGTCGCCTCCTCCGGCAACAAAATTTTTTGAAGAAAATCCATTGCCGCCGCCAATCCCGTCAATAGAGGAAAAACCACTGTCTCCGACACCGGCATTTCCATTAGATGAAAAAATGCACTATGTGTCTCCTTCTCACCGTTCACATAAATCTTCAAAGCATGGCAAAACGAAAAATAAAAAATCAAAAAGTTCGTTCACAACTGTCCTGTTATTTATTTTGTTTTTTCTGTTGTTTGTTTTGATTGCCGGTGTTATTTATTATTTCATTTTTTACCAAAGATTAGACAATATACCTGATCCCGGAATATCGGAAAACGCTGAAATCAATTTACATAGAAATACCTTACCATCTGATAGTATAATAAATGTAGCAGTGACAACAACGGATACATTGATCATATCACAGGCTGACACCAGTGCCACAGACTCGACTACTCAAGAGATTGTCGCTCAGGCAACCGAACCTGTATCAGAACCTGTAATAACCACTCCCCAACAGACACCTGCATCACAACTGACGACTTCTGCCTCCACTTCTGCTGCGCCTTCACCTCAGACAACGACTACATCGGAAAGCAAAAATAATATATTGGCAAGAGTGAGAATAGTAAGGGGACAGCGTTTGACACTAATTGCAGAGCGATATTATGGAGATAAAGTTTTCTGGGTGTATATCTATGAATACAACAAAGTCAAAATCGGCAGTAATCCAAATCTTTTACGAGCAGGAATGGAAATACTTGTTCCGGTCAAAGAATTATATGGTATTGATGCCAATAGTGCTGCATCCGTTGATAAAGCAACAGCTATTCAACGTGAAATTTTAGAAGGATATAATTGAAAAGATAGAAGTTTCATTATTAAAAAATGTAAAATTTAATGTGCCACAGTTAGTATTATTTAACGGTAAAAATGTATGATGATAATCTAATCTTACTTATTTTTGCACCCGAAAAGAGAATAATTGAAAAATAACTAAATAATTTAAAATCTATGAATCAAACAGTAGATATAAGAGAACTGAATGAACGGATTGAACAAAACAGTTCGTTTGTGAATATGATTACTATGGGTATGCATCAGGTAATTGTTGGACAGAAACGTTTAATCGAATCGTTATTGATTGGATTGCTTTCAGACGGACATATACTGTTAGAAGGAGTTCCGGGTTTGGCTAAAACATTGGCTATTAAATCATTAGCATCGCTGATAGATGCCAAATACAGCCGTATCCAGTTTACGCCCGATTTATTGCCTGCCGATGTGGTCGGAACGATGGTGTACAGTCAGAAGAATGAGGAGTTTTTGGTAAAGCGTGGTCCTGTTTTTGCCAACTTCGTTTTAGCAGATGAAATCAACCGTGCACCCGCAAAAGTGCAGAGCGCTTTGCTTGAAGCCATGCAAGAGCGTCAGGTTACGATTGGCGAGACAACACACAAATTACCTGAGCCGTTTCTCGTGATGGCTACCCAAAACCCGATTGAACAGGAAGGAACTTATCCTTTGCCGGAAGCACAGATTGACCGCTTTATGTTGAAAGCCGTTATCACTTATCCGAACAGGGAAGAGGAAAAACAAGTAGTCCGGCAAAATATTTCCGGCGAAACGACTAATCTGAAACCGGTTTTTGATACGAAAAGCATTATAGAAGCGCGAAAAATAGTGAGAGACGTCTATATTGACGAGAAAATAGAGCGATACATCATTGATATAGTATTTGCTACACGTTTTCCGGCTGAGTATAATCTGGCGAATCTGAACAATATGATTGCTTTTGCAGCATCGCCACGAGCATCCATAAACCTTGCTTTAGCTTCCCGTGCTTACGCATTTATCAAACGCAGAGGGTATGTGATTCCCGAAGATGTACGGGCTGTGTGCCATGATGTAATGCGCCATCGAATCGGATTAAGCTATGAGGCAGAGGCTAATAATCTGACTTCGGATGAGATTGTGAGTGAGATATTGAATAAGATTGAAGTACCCTAATTCAATTAAAAATTAAAAATTAATATGTAGGGGCGTAATGCTTACGCCCTTAAGAACTAAGGATTTAATGTGATTATGCAAAAATCAGTTATTCAATTATTCAGTTATACAGTTATTTGACACTTGATTGTATGGAAACGAGTGAGTTGTTGAAAAAGGTTCGTCAGATTGAAATCAAGACACGGGGTTTGTCGCGTAATATTTTTGCAGGGCAATACCATACTGCATTTAAGGGTAGGGGTATGGCATTTAGTGAAGTACGTGAATACCAGTATGGTGATGATATCCGGGATATAGATTGGAATGTTACTGCACGCTATATTCGCCCTTATGTGAAAGTATTTGAAGAAGAGCGGGAACTGACTGTGATGTTATTAATAGATGTATCCGGCAGTAAAAATTTTGGTTCGGTAACACAGATGAAAAAAGACTTTACCACCGAAATCGCTGCTACTTTGGCATACTCGGCCATTCAGAATAACGATAAAATCGGCATCATCTTTTTTTCAGATAAAATCGAAAAATTTATTCCTCCCCAAAAAGGCAAAAAGCATATTTTGTATGTTATTCGCGAGTTGATTGATTTTCAACCGGCTGACAAGCAAACGAATATTGAACAAGTTTTGAAATACCTTACAAGCGCTATCAAAAAACGTTGTACCGCTTTTCTGATTTCCGATTTCATTGATAAAGACAGCTATCAGGATGCGTTGACAATAGCTAACCGGAAGCACGATGTAGTAGCCATTCAGGTGTATGATCGCCGTGAAACAGCGTTGCCGAACGTAGGGTTGATGAAAATCAAAGATGCTGAAACCGGTTTTGAACAATGGATTGACTGTTCCTCTAAACGTGTAAGAGGAACCTATAAAAATTGGTGGGAGAACCGGCAGATTGAGATGAATAATACTTTAAAAAAATGCGGGGTTGATGCTGTATCCATTACAACGGAAGATGATTACGTGAAATCCCTGCTCTCCCTATTTTCAAAACGAAATTAATATAAATAGATGAGATTGAACAGACTAAAATCTTTATTCATACTCTTCGTTCTCTTGATGACAGGAGGCACAAGGATGCAGGCACAGCGTACACTGATTGACGCAAAAATTGACAATGCAGACCTGCTAATAGGAGAACAAACCGTTCTGCATCTGACCGTTACGACAGATTACAGCAAGTTGGTTTATTGTCCCATTCCTTTAGATACATTGATGACCGGCGTAGAAGTATTGGCGCTTTCTAAACCGGACTCGACAGTGATTGACAATAACCGTTTGATGATTAAGCAAGATATCCTGATCACTTCGTTTGATGAAAATCTATACCTTCTTCCACCATTCTTAGCGATTGACGGGAATGATACAATTTTCTCGAATCAGGTTGCATTGAAAGTATCATCAATACCGGTCAACATAGATGCCCCTGATGAATTTTTTGATATAAAGGACGTTTGGAAACCTCCGTTTGTTTTGGCCGACTACTATCCGATAATATTTGGTGTTTTACTGATACTCTTCCTGATATGCGTGATTGGGTATATTGTTCAACGGCTTCGAAACAGACAATCAACGATTTCCGAGTCGCTGAAAGAAGAGCTTAGAATTCCGCCTCACGAATTAGCTATCAGGGAATTAAATGAAATAAAACTGCAAAAATTGTGGCAACAGGGACGTAATAAAGAATATTATACACAAATCACGGATACGTTACGGCGGTATATTTTCAGACGCTTCTCTATCAATGCGATGGAAATGACGTCGTACGAAATATTAGATATTATCACAAGAGAAAATGACGCCCGATCGGTCTATGATACACTGAAGCAAATCCTTCAATTGGCCGATTTAGTGAAATTTGCTAAATGGCGACCATTGCCCGATGAAAATGATTTATGTATGGCATATGCTTATTTGTTTGTAAATCAAACAAAACAGGAAGAGTTAGAGAAACCTGCGGAAAATGCTGAAGTGGAGCAGAAGGAAGAGGAACTTTAAAATTTAATGATTTAAAAATTTAAAGTTTTTAAGAAATAGGAATAAATAAGATTGATATATTAATAAGATGATATTTGCAAATCCGAACTGTTTATATTTATTAGTACTGCTTATCCCCATGATCTGGTGGTACATCTGGAAGATGCGCAAGGCGCAGGCAAGTATTCAAATTCCATCTTCCCAAGCATTTATTGCTAAAAAGGGTACATTGAAAGTATATTTACGACATTTGCCCTTTGTGCTTCGTACTGTGGCTATCGTATTCCTGATTATTGTACTGGCTCGGCCTCAATCAACGAACAGTTGGCAAAATGTAAATACGGAAGGGATTGATATTATGATGGTTATGGATATTTCGAGCAGTATGCTTGCGCAAGACTTTCTTCCCAATCGTTTAGAAGCAGCAAAAGACGTGGCAGCTGCTTTTATCAACGGACGACCTAATGATAATATCGGATTGGTGGTTTTTGCTGGTGAAAGTTTTACCCAATGTCCTATGACAACAGATCATGCGATTTTGTTAAACCTTTTTAAGGATATACATATCGGGATGATTGAAGATATGACGGCTATCGGATTGGGTTTGGCAAATGCCGTTAGCCGTTTGAAAGACAGTAAATCCATATCGAAAGTGATTATTTTACTGACTGACGGAGTGAATAATACCGGTGAAATAGCACCGGTAACTGCTGCTGAAATAGCAGCCGCATTTGGTATAAGAGTATATACGATTGGTGTTGGCACAACGGGAGAAGCACCCTATCCGCAACAAACGCCATTTGGCACACGAATGGTCAATATCCCGGTAGATATTGACGAACCTGCTTTGAAACAAATCTCAGCGATCACAGGTGGACAATATTACAGGGCGACAAATAATACGAGTCTAAGAGGTATTTATTCGGAAATAGACCAATTGGAAAAGACAAAAATCAGTGTGCAGGAATACAGTAAAAAACAGGAAGAGTATAAACAATATGCACTGCTTGTATTTGGGCTTTTATTGATGGAAATGTTGTTACGATATACGTTATTACGGAGGATACCCTAATGAAATTACGAATTACGAATTACGAATTATAAAATATTGAGAATATGTTTCGTTTTGCAAATTCTGAGTATTTATATTTATTGTTTACGCTTCCTGCGTTGATAGTAATCTATATTTATGCTTTAGTGATAAGAACAAAAGCTTTGAAAAAGTATGGAAATCCGGCATTGATTGCTCAACTAATGCCGGAGGTATCTACTAAAAGGCAGCATTTGAAGTTCTGGATATTGCTGGCAGCTATTTCGGTACTTGTCTTTGTGATTGCCGGCCCACAATTCGGTTCAAAATTAGAAACTGTTAAGCGACAAGGAGTAGAAATAATCGTGTGTTTAGATGTTTCCAATTCGATGTTATCGGAAGACATTAAGCCCAATCGTTTAGAAAGAGCTAAACAAATGCTGTCGCGAATGATTGATACTTTTTCGGACGATAAAGTGGGGTTGATCGTTTTTGCCGGAGAAGCGTTCACACAACTTCCTATTACAGCTGATTATATTTCTGCGAAAATGTTTTTAACGTCCATCAACCCCTCAATGGTTTCGACGCAAGGTACCGCCATAGGAGCTGCAATCAACTTAGCTCTGCGCTCTTTCACACCAAATGAGGCTTCCGGTAAAACAATTCTTATCATCACAGATGGAGAAAATCACGAAGACGATGCGGTGAAATCTGCATCGTCAGCAAGCGAAAGAAATATTCAAGTAAATGTGGTAGGAGTAGGTACCCCGCAAGGTGCGCCGATTCCAATCAGTGGAGCAAATAATTTCTTGAAAGATAATACCGGAAATGTGATCATTACGCAGATGAATGAGCAGATGTGTCAGGAAATTGCAGCAGCCGGAAAAGGCATATATGTACGTGCTGATAATACAAATTCGGCTCTGAGAATGCTTCAAAATGAAATTGATAAAATGGATAAGACTGAATTGGACAGTAAGATTTATTCAGAATTCGACGAACAGTTTCACACATTGGCGTGGATAGTATTTGCTATGCTGCTCCTTGAATTTATTATCATGGAACGGAAAAGCAGAATTTTCAGTAAAGTAAAATTATTTTCATGAGAATTGGAAAAATGAAACGAACTAATAAGATAATCATCGGAATAGCTGCCAGCCTTCTTTGTGCCGGTACTCTTATGGGGCAAAAAGCCGAGCGTGAACGTATTCGTGAGGGCAATAAGTTATATAACAAAGAACAATATACTGATGCTGAAATCGCTTATCGCAAAGGGGTTGAGGTCAATCCCCGTTCGTTCGAAGGTGCATACGATATGGGTAATGCTTTATATAAACAGCAAAAATATCCCGAAGCGGCCGAACAATACAAGATAGTTGCTTCTCAAAGTACACGATTGCTGTCTGAAAATCCGGATAATGTGTTGCGTTTAGCACAGGTTTTTCATAATATGGGTAATATCAGCATGCAAGGCAAAGAATACGACAAAAGTATTGAAGCCTACAAACAATCTTTGCGACTTAATCCATCGGATGATGAAACCCGATACAATCTTGCTTTGGCTCAGAAATTGCGTGAAAATCAAGAAAATCAGGAGGATCAACAAGATCAACAACAGGATCAGAATGAACAAAAGCAGGATCAACAAGATCAACCACAGGATGACCAAAACCAGCAACAACAACCTCCTGAACAACAAGAAGAACAACAGGAAACACCCCCTCAAAACAGCAACATGAGCAAGGAAAATGCTCAGCAGATTTTGGATGCTTTTCTGCAAGACGAAAAAGATACGC
>JGI24705J35276_12237512_pt1 | contig 11520 bp, 12 predicted proteins | sample TergutNt197P4_FD_35276 | JGI IMG/M metagenome (IMG submission 35276)
TTTTATCGGGTTGTCTGGCTTGAAATCGCCCTCCGGGTACCCTTTGACGACTCCTCTTGCCGCCATTTCGGTTATGAAGGGCTCTGCCCAATGGTCGTCCAGGTCCGAAAAAATCGGAGGGCGGGTTGTGCCCCGGGACGGCGGTTCAGCTTGGGGCGCGTCTTGGTTCAGCGATTTAATCAGGTTGTAGAGGTTTTGGTTTTCGGCAAACGAGCCGAAGGAATACATGATGTAGCCGCCCACTCCGGGCGTCTTCCGGTTCAGTTCCACCTGAGACTTTATCTCGCCAACGTCCCACGGGTTGTTGGACTGGCTGCTCGTCGTCCTGTAAGCCGCTTGACCTATGTAGAGTTTCACGTCTGTCCCGGACACTACGTCTGCCCACCAGTCAAGCAGTATTGCGTAGTCAGCAATTTCAAAACCGATGTTCCAGTATATCTGCGGAGCAATGTAATCCACAATCCCACGCTTCACCCAGCCCCTGGTGTCGGCGTAGCGCTGGGTATAGGCCTCGCCTCCGCTGGTTTCGCTGCCTAGCGGGTTCGTGAACTTGTTGGCCCATATACCCATGGGGCTGACGCCAAAAACAATGCCCTTGCCGCTGCTGCGCACGATGTCGTGCAGCGTCTTCACAGTCTTTTCGGTGTTGGCGTACCTGAATTCGGCAACGGAAGCATAGGACGAACCGTACTGGGAGAAGGCGGCGCTGTCGTCAAAATCCTTTCCCGGATAGAAATAGTCGTCGATGTGGATGCCGTCCACATCGTAATTGTCTATTATCTCCCTGACGCCGTCCGCTATCAGCTGCTGCACTTCGGGGATGCCTGGGTTCCAGTAAAGCTTCCCGTCCGAATAAGCGACGGTCCACTCCGGGTGCTGCCTTGCAGGGTGGTTTGCGCTCAGGCTTCCGGTGTCGTCTTTTTCGTTGGTTATCCTGTAAGGGTTGATCCAAGCGTGCAGCTGGATGCCCCTTTTGTGGGCTTCCTCAATGAAAAACGCCAACGGGTCGAAACCTTGGGAGGGTGCCTGCCCCTGGGTCCCTGTCAGGTATTTGGACCAGGGGAAGATGCCGGATTTGTAAAATGAATCCGCCGTGGGCCTGACTTGCAGGACAATGGCGTTGAATCCCATGTCGTATGCCTGTTCTATGATGTCCAAAGCGTACTTTTGCAGCATCTCGGCGTCGGCCGTCCTCTCTAGCGGGTAGTTTATGTTGAGCACGGTGGGCACCCATACGCCCCGAAACTCCTTTTCCGCCGCCGCTGCATAGCTTTCCGAAACTGCCGAAAACTCGCCGGGCGCTGTGGGCGCCACCCCCGAAAGCAATACCGCCAGCGCAACGGCGGCAGCGCCTACAGACAGGGCAGCTATATTTTTCTTGTGGGAAATCTTCATGGTAAATGTCCTTTCACTGCTATTTGCTTCTGCCATGAACATTTTACCACACAATCGGCACTCAGAAAACACCCTTTTCGTTTTTGATTTTCAAATTCCCTTGGGTGTTGTGCCTTTCCGACAGCTTCGCCCTTATGCACTCGGGCGTCACCCCCTGTGTGAACATCAGCACAAGCAGGTGGTAGGCCAGATCAGAAATCTCACCCGTCAAGCTCTCCGTGTCGTTGTTTTTTGCCGCAATGATGGTTTCTGCCGCTTCCTCGCCGATTTTCTTGCAGATTTTGTCCGTGCCCTCGCCGAGCAGGTAGTTGGTGTAGGATTTCTCCTTTGGATTCGCCTTCCTGTCCTTAACCTGCGCATAGACGCTGTTTATCACGTTGAATTCGCCTGCATCTTCGTCCCCAAAGCAGCTGTACGTGCCGGTGTGGCAAGCGCCCGCGCCCCTCTGCTCGACTTGGATTAACAGGGTGTCGCTGTCGCAATCAAACGCCATGGATTTTATCGCTTGCGTGTTCCCGGAGGTCTCGCCCTTGTGCCACAGCTCGTTCCTGGAACGCGACCAAAAGCACGTTTCCCCGTTCTTCAGCATATAGTCGTAGCTTTCCTGATTGACATAGGCCAGCATCAGCACCCTGCCGCTGTAATAGTCCTGCACCACTGCCGGCATCAGCCCTTCAATCTTCTGCATGGTATGCCGTTCCTTTCCATTTCCAGTTTTACCTCGCCTACAGTAGCCATCCCGTAGTGGAAAAGGCTCGCCGCCAGCGCGGCTGCGCAGCCTGTCTCTCTGAAGACGTCGATGATGTCAGAGACTTTGCCGCACCCGCCGCTTGCAACGACCGGTATGTTTACAGCCTCGCAGACAGCCTTGGTCATCTCGATGTCGTAGCCGTCCTGTGTCCCGTCACCGTCCATGGACGTGAGCAGTATCTCCCCTGCCCCCAGCTCCTCGCATTTTCTTGCGTATTCGACCAGGTCAAGCCCGGCGTCCTCCCTGCCGCCTTTAGTGAAAACCCTGTAGCCGCTCTCTGTCTTCTTACCGTCGATAGCCACGACCAAGCAGTGCTTCCCAAACTCTTCGCTCAATTCCTTTATCAAGCCGGGACGGGCAGCTGCAGCGGAGTTAACCGAAACTTTGGCAGCGCCGCAGGCGATAACTTTGCGGAAATCACGGGCATCGCGAATACCTCCGCCAACCACAAGCGGTATGGACAATTTGCCCGCAGCTCGCTCAACAAGCCAGTAAACTGTGTCCCTGCCCTCGTGAGTCGCCGTTATGTCCAGGAAAACAACCTCGTCGGCGCCTTGCTCCTCATAGCGCATCGCGATTTCAACAGGGTCGCCCACATCGGCCAAATCGACGAAGTTTACGCCCTTTACGACTTTTCCGCCCATAATGTCCAGACAAGGGATTATGCGTTTTTCAACAACCATTCCAAATCCACCTTCCCTTCATAATACGCTTTTCCGACGATGACGCCGTAGTATTTTTTTGCTTTCAGGCAGTCTTCGTTGCAGGCGACCCCGCCGGACACGATAACATTTACGCCATTAATCTTCTCGTACATTTCCCAATTGGGCGAAGTCAGCGTACCGTCTTTTGAAATGTCTGTTGCTATTATCGTTTCAACGCCCAGGTTTTTCATTTCTTCTATAAATTCCAGGTAGTTCTTGCCGCTGTTTTCCGTCCAGCCGCTGATCGCTATTTCGCCATGCAAAACGTCTACGCCGACTGTGATTCTGCCCGCGCCGTAAACCCTGACGCATTCGCTTACAAAATCCGGCTCCTTTACGGCAATGGTTCCCAGGATTACGCTGTCTGCGATCTGCAGGTATTTCTCAACAGCCTCCATGCTTCTGATGCCGCCGCCGACCTGAACCGGGATGCCGACGCGTTCGCAGATTTTGGCGACCATGTCATAACTGGATGCCCCCTTGCCCCGGGCGCCGTCCAGGTCGACCACATGCAGGTGCCTTGCGCCCATTCCTTCAAATTTCTGCGCCATTTCGACAGGGTCCCCATATATGGTTTTGCTGCCGTAGTCGCCTTTCAAAAGCCTGACCGCTTTGCCGCCCAAGATGTCGATGGCGGGAATGACGAGCCCCATCACATGACCCCTTTCGTGGACGGGGTCGTGTTGCCGGAAACCTTTATGGCCTGCCCCAGTGCAGCACCGAACGCTTTAAATACCGCCTCGATTTTGTGGTGGGTGTTCTTGCCGTAGAGCAGGTTGACGTGCAAAGTGATGCCTGCGTTCACCGCAACCGCCCTGAAAAACTCCTCAACGAGCTCGACCTCAAAGTCTCCGACCCGGTATTTGCCGCCTTCCCCGATCCGCCCTTCGTCAAACGCTGCGTTGAACACCAAGTATGGCCGGTTCGAAATGTCCAAATCCACCTGCGCAAGGCATTCGTCCATCGGCAGCCTAGCCGACCCGTAGCGCGCAATTCCGCTTTTGTCGCCGAGAGCCTTGGAAATAGCCTGGCCAAGGCAAATCCCCACGTCTTCGACAGTATGGTGCCCATCGACCTCAAGGTCGCCGATGCAAGCGATTTTCAGCGTTATCCCTGCGCGAAAAGCGAGCAAGTTTAGCATGTGGTCGAAAAACCCGATGCCCGTGTCGATTTTGTTTTCACCCTGCTCGTCAAGGTTGACCATAGCTTTGATCTTCGTCTCGCCTGTGTTCCGCTCTAAAATTTCTTTGCGCACTGCACAAACACCTCCATTTCCGCACGAGTGCCTACTGTAACCCTCAAATGGTCGCCGATCCTGGGTTTGTCCCAATGCCTCACCAGGATTTTGTTCTCAAACAAGTAGTCGTACATAGCTTTGCCGTCTTCAGTTTTCCAAAAGACGAAATTGGCTTGGGTCGGGGCGCAGCCAAGCTCGTTTTCAACCCATTTGCGAGTTTCAACTATCTCTCTGCACCTGTTGCTGAAATACTCTTCGTCGCTGATCGCTGCTGTGGCGCAAAGCTGCGAAAGCATGTTGACAGGATAGGAATTGAACGCGTTTTTTACCCTGTCAAGGCCGCAGACCAGCTTCTCGCTTCCGATTGCGTACCCCACGCGAAGGCCTGCCAGGGAATAAGATTTTGAAAAAGTGCGGACGACAAGCAGATTTTCGTATTTGCAGGCCAGGCCGGCGGCACTTCCGCAATCAGCAAAATCGGCATACGCTTCATCGATTACAACGACGCCGTTTGCGTTGCTTTGTATGATTTTCTCAATATCCGGCAAGGGAAGGGCAATCCCCGTCGGGGCGTTGGGGTTGGCCAAAACCACCCCGCTGCCGTTTTTGTAATCGCCCGCGTCGATGGCGAAGCTGTCCAAAAGCGGCATGTATTTCAACCCTGCGTCGTACATTTCGCCCCAAACAGGGTAAAACCCGTAGGAAATGTCGGGAGTCAACACGTTGTCCCTGCCTGTGAAAAAGGCTTGGAAAGCCAGCGCAAGCACCTCGTCTGAGCCATTTCCGCAGAAGACGTTTTCAGGCTCAACGCCAAATTTCGCAGCGATGGCGGTGCGCAGCCCCCCGGAAACGGTGTCGGGGTAGAGGCGCAGTTTTTCGATGTCGGCGGATTGCACCGCCTCCAGCACCTTTGGAGACGGGGGGTACGGGTTTTCGTTTGTGTTCAGCTTGACCCACCCTTGCTCCTGCGGCTGCATCCCAGCCACGTAGGGCATCAGCTTGCTCGCTTTTTCAGTTAAGTAGTTCATGGCTCAAACCTGACTTTAATGGAGTTCGCATGGGCGTCAAGCCCCTCCAGCTCGGCGAACTTCACAACGTCGTCTTTGAACTCTGCCAAAGCCTCGCGGGGGTAATAGCTGTACGCGCTGTGCTTTACGAAATCATGCACGCCCAAAGGGGAGTAGAACTTTGCAGTCCCGCCGGTGGGCAAAACATGGTTTGTGCCGCTCATGTAATCCCCCAGCGGCTCCGGCGTGTTTTCACCTAGGAATATCGAGCCGGCGTTTTGAACCAGAGGCAATTTCTCAAGGGGGTTTTGCGTAAGAATCTCAAGGTGCTCCGGCGCGATGCCGTTGGCTATCTCAAAAGCTTCCTCCAAACTGCCCGTCAGAACCGCCGCTCCGAAATTTGCCAGGCTTTCCCTGATGATATCACCGCGCTTCAAATAAGCAAGCTGCCGCTCTAGTTCCTTTTCTGTCTCCACAATAGTCTTTTCGCTGGTTGCAACTAGCATGGCGCTGGCCATCTTGTCGTGCTCTGCCTGGCTCATCATGTCTGCGGCGATGTATTTTGGGTTTGCGGTTTCGTCTGCAATGATCAGGACTTCGCTTGGCCCTGCCACCATGTCGATGTCAAGCTCGCCGTAAACTGCCCGCTTCGCAGCAGCCACGTAGGCGTTCCCCGGTCCTGCAATCTTGTCAAACTTTGGGATGCCCTCTATGCCGTAAGCTGCAATGCCGACAGCCTGCACCCCGCCGATCTTGCAAATGCTGTCGATCCCGCAGCAAGCCGCTGCCGCCAAGATAACATCCGGGACTTTTCCGCCGCCTTTCACCGGCGTAAAGACCATGATTTCGTTCACTCCCGCAAGCCTGGCCGGTACGGCGTTCATCAGCAGCGTGGACGGGTAAGCCGCCGTCCCGCCCGGCACGTACAGAGCTACCCGGCTAAGCGGTCGGGTCATCTGCCCCATGACCACGCCGCCGGCTTTGAGCATTACCCACGATTTTTCGATCTGGTTGGCGTGGTATTCGGTTATCTGCGCGATTGCCCTCTTCAGTATGCGCATGAAGTCATCGCCGACTCTCTGAATAGCGTCTTCGATTTCCTCTGGAGTGACGAACAAATTGCCGCCTGTGAACCCGTCGAGCTCTTTTGCATGCTTGCGGGCCGCGCTTTCGCCGTTTGCCTTGACATCTGCCAGAATCGCCCGCACTGTCTTTGCAACGTTTTCATCAACTTCTGCCTTTCGGCCTTTGACTGGCGCAAGATCCCTATTCAATCGCATCTTTCAAAACTCCAATCATTTTCCCTATATTTTCATCATACTTCAAAGCCGCCTTGCTAACAAGGATTTTCGTCTGAATAGGCATGGCTTCATCGAATATGACAAGCCCGTTTTCTGCCAGCGCCCTGCCTGTCTCCACTATGTCGAATATCACGTCCACCCCGCCGTGCTTCGGCATCAGCTCGGAGGAGCCGGTAACTGTAATAACGTCGGCGACGATGCCCTTTTTGACAAAATACTTTGCCGTGATGTTTGGGTGCTGCGTGGCAACCTCCAAAATTTTCTCGTCGCTCTGCTTGCACTTTTCGTAAAATTCCCTGTCCTCCTGCCGCCCCGCGACGCAGAAGCGCGATTCCCCGCAGAGCCGCAAGTCGGGAAGCAGGTCAGACGTGAAATTGTCGCCGCGCAGCGAATGCTGCAGCGTCTCGCTTGCAAGCTCGTACTCGCGGTAGCAGTCAAACGCCGTAATCCCAATGTCTGCCCAGTTTTTGTCCACGTACTGCGGTATGTCTTCGATGCTAACGAGCAGGAATAAGGCAGCCCCGTCGTCGCTGGCGAATTCCAGCTGCTTGTGTTCTTTTTGCCCTATTTCCCCTTCCAGCTCCTTTGACGAAAACCCAGCTTTCTTGAAGACTTCGTACGACTTGCCAAGCAGCCTTTTCCCCTTTGGGATCGCGATTATTATTTTGCGCATGTTTGCTCCTTTCTTCTTCCCCAATAAGTTAATTTTCTTCTTTTATGTATTTCATCACGATTGGCAGCCCTAAACACAAACAGAATCCATCGGCTTTTACGTACTTAGCAGTAAACACGGGTGCCTCGGTTTTGATGTACATGTAATAAGGCCTACTGTAGTCTTTTTGGCCAACGATAACTAAAACTTCTGGTTTTTCATAGACAAAGATGCTAAATGGGTGGTCGGAAGAGTACTGTTTCCTGCTTTTGTACCAGTTGCGCCTTTCATCGCTGTATTTTCTATCGTCTTCCCTGAAAACGCTGTATCCTTCTTTTATCTTGGATTCATCGTCAACCCACTCGTCTTCCAAATATATCACATCATTGGCGTCAACCTCATAAGAACCGATAAAAGTCCAGCTATTGTCTGCAACAGGTTCTAGCGCAACAACGGTGTTATAATCTGTCTTGATGTCAAACACTTCAAAGTTTTCAGGAACTTCGGCTGCGGGAACCCATCCTGGGTAGCTATGTGAACCCTTTACGCTATAGTTGCAACTTAGCCCGTCTTCTCTTTCTTCAAATTCATAATTGTACCTATAACCGTCGGGTGGCAGCATGTACCTGCTCCAAATTACATCACCATCGATGTCGTTTATGTGTTTGTAGAATGTTGTATATTCAATCGCAAGGAATTTGTGTGCATGGGGGTAGTACGGGCAGCCGTTTTCGTCTCTCGCTAAAGCGAAAAACAAGCCAGCCACGACAATGACGCAGGCGGTCGTTAAGATGGCTATTCGTATTTTTTTACTCATTTGAATCCCTCGCTGCCTTTACGTATTCCCTTTTTCTTTCATAGCAATAGACTTTTCCGTCATTTTCAAAAACAGCCAGCTTTCTTCCCTTTACCCAATACGTGTAATACGAGTAAAATGTGCCGTTTTCAAAAAAACCAGTACTTACTTCTTCGCATTCGAATGGGACATATCCTTCTGGCAATTGAGATACGTCATAGACCCATTCGCTATATAAATAAGCGCTTTCGTTTTTATTGACTTTGTATGACCCTGTCCTGATCCATTCGTCGCTTTCTATTTCCTCGGTAACAGCTATGTCGTCGATTACTGTCCTAGTTGCAGATTCTATTATGGAATAGCCTTTAGGAACTTGATCGGGCGAGATCCAATTCGTCGTTTCATCCACTTCCCTGTCTTCAAAATTGCCTGTATACGAAAATTCTTTGCCGGGAGGAATCGTGCTTTCTGTCCACAATTCCCTCCCCTCGTCGTTTACGTATTGATAATATGTCATGTAGGCAACTTCGGTATTTTTATTGGCGTCTTCTTTTTCATGCAAATCTGCTAGTGAAGCAAGGTGCTTGTCGCCGATTTTGCCCAAAGCATAGCTAGCCGCGCCTACAACAATAACTATAGCGGCAACCGTTAGTATTATTTTTTTTGCCCGTTTTTTCATTTTACCCTCTCATTTTCGTGTCGCCCGCGTTAGCTGTTTCGTTCACTCCATGATATAATTAAACGCCCTCAAAATCGTAAGTATGCTCTGCTCTCTCGTGTATGTGCCTTTAGGGGTGAACTCGTCCGGGCTGGTTCCGTTGACAACACCGACCGCTGCCATTTTCTCCACATTGGCATCGCTGGTGTCGGCAAAGGTGACTCGGTCAGCGATAATGCCGCCTGTCACCTTTTCAAAAAGAGCGACTCCAAGCGCGCAGAATTCTGCACGGGTGATGTCGTTCTGATACCAAGACTGGATGCCTGCAGGAACCAATCCGGCGACTCTAGCTTGCTTTATTTCGTCTTTGGCCCATGTGGACGGCAGCATGGACGAAGGAACATTGATTGCTACATTGTCCATGATTTTCTGTGGGGTAGCACGATCTGTTTGAGCGGGAAACAGGTTTCTTTCAAAATTGCCCCAATTCCAATTGCCCCCACCCCACATCCAAAGCGAGCCGTCTGATTTAAGCGCTAAGATATAGTCATCTATCTTTACATCAACGGCATTTTCCATAATTAGGGCAGGTGTCTCTTTATAATCGCCTTGAAATTCTGCATTTGAATTCCGCCCCCACGTCCAAAGGCTTCTGTCTGTCTTGATGGCAGCCCGCGAGAACAAATCACAAGTGAACACCGCAACATCTTCTATGACAATGCGAGGGAACTCGCTCGGCCGGCGTTCTACGTGATGATCTCCATAGCAATCCCAGATCGCCCCGTTTTTATCCATGGCAAAACAGCAACCAATATCACCTATTAAGGAATCGATTTCATCAAGGATTTTTTGCGGCTGCCCTGTCTTCCCGCCAAACGTCGCGGGAAAATCCCAGTGCCAAAGGGTTCCGTCTTCACAAAGCATAAACACCTCGTTGCCTTCTGGGTCAGAAGGGCCGCCTTTCTGAATAACGTGATAGCTCTGAAGCCCATCATCTATCAGCCTGAGCTTTCTATCCATTAAGTCAAAGTTAATGTCTCCATGGTCTAGCAATAATTCATCACTTTTGTAAGGATTGTCCATTATTTCAAAATACCAAAAGCTCCCATCGCCTTGCGCATTAAGCCCGATGTAGATGTAATCTTCTGAACCATCGTATCGTTCCCCAATATACCAGCGTCGCCAAGCCACGTCGCCACAGTCCCAGCTATCATACCATGATAGTTTGCTCTCAGCCACTTTAACTGGCTCCATATCTGGTGTGATGCCGCTGCTCCCGCTGTCTCCGTAGCGATCTGCCATCAAAAGCCCCTTTGGTGTTTCCACCAACAGGCCATAGGGAAAGTTTCGGTCGATGGCTGCAACATGATCAGCCGCTTTGGACGGCCACTGTATATGCGTGTTCTGATCCGTCGGCGCCATCCACACCCATAGTGTCCCATCCTGCTTTATAGCCCAAGCCGAATCAGAAAGGATAGCAAAGGTAGCGTTAAATTCCGGCCCGCTTTTCTCCCCCGCTTCTGCATCATATGCGCCCGTCAGCCCAAAAGTCAAAACAACTGCCAACACTAGTGGAATAATTCTTTTCATACCTAACACCTTCCTGTAGTTTATTTTTCATCGTCCTGTGAAATATTATAACCTTTTCAACACAATAAAACAACATTAACACACATGTTACCGATGGCAAACCGCTGGGAGAACATCATCGTTCAAAACTTCTCAATCGTCTCACCGTAGAGTTGCTGCAATTTTTATCAAATAGTGAGGCGATGATTTACAAGAAAATTTCCTAATGCGTTGCAGAATGTGTTAATATAAAAGGGATCAAAAGATAAAGGAGGCGGGTTTTGAGACTGAACAGATATATAGCCCAAGCTGGGGTGTCAAGCCGCAGGAAAGCTGACGAACTGACAGCTAACGGGAACGTTAAGGTCAACGGCCTTGCGATAAAGGAGCTTGGTTATGACGTCAAGGACGGCGACATCATCGAAGTAAACGGCATTGTTGTAAAACCTGTGGAAACGAAGGTTTGCATCATGCTGAACAAGCCGAAAGGCTACATCACTTCACTAAAGGACGAAAAAGGCCGCCCTGTAGTGACGGACCTCATCACGGACATTGAAGAGAGGCTGTTCCCAATCGGCAGGCTCGATTATGACACGTCAGGCATGCTGCTTCTGACAAATGACGGGAGCCTTGCGGACAAGCTTATGCACCCGGCGCACAAGGTGGCCAAAACTTACAGAGCCCGCGTGTTTGGCATTGTTTCTAAGGACCGGCTGGCCCGCCTGCGCGGCGGCGTCGACATTGGCAGCCTTGTAACGCAGCCGGCTGAAGTCGAAGTTATTAAGCAGAGCGACCGCTACGCAATCGTCGAAATAAAAATCCGCGAAGGAAAGAACCGGCAAATCCGGAAAATGTTCGCTGCGGTTGGCAACAAAGTTCTGGAGCTTGAAAGGACTGCTATAGGGGAGCTTTACATGGGCCGCCTATTGGAAGGGCATTACAGGAAATTAAACAAAGCCGAATTGGAGTATCTGAAGGAGCTATAACTGATCACGTCGACCTCCTCAGCACATTTTGCACAGGTACCTGCAGCCTGTTCACAAGGGCTGCGCTCAGAGCTGTTTTTGCCGCGTCTCCCGCAAACCCTGAAAACACCGTGGTCGGTTATCGCAACCGCCCGATGACCGGGATCTTCCGTGCGTAATATCAATTCCTTTGGAGAAACAATAGTGCCTGTATCCTCCATTTTTTAAAATTTCCCCTATATTGCAACCACATCATCGCAGGGTTCAATCACATTGCCGTGCATTTCACGAAATATTTCAGCGCCTTCGATCTGGAAGGGAACTAGTATTTCGGGTTTCAACTTGTTTATGACGTTTTCAATTTGTCTTCTGTAAGCGTAATCGCTTGCGTGTATAGATATTCCTTTCATGTCAAGTGAGCGGCACAATTTTATGAAATCTTTAGTCAGTGCGGCGTTTTCGTAGCCTTGCCACAAAAAGTTGAT
>JGI24705J35276_12237511_pt1 | contig 11510 bp, 11 predicted proteins | sample TergutNt197P4_FD_35276 | JGI IMG/M metagenome (IMG submission 35276)
GCGGGCAGTAGCCCGCTGCGTTCTCGCGCCTTGCCTGGCACGCCGATCACGGCACTGGCGGATGCATCCAACTGCCGTTTTTAGGTTGAGCGGGATCGGCTACGCGGCCAGAAAGCGGTAGAAGTTACGCAACATGCCAGCGGTAGCGCCCCAGATGAAGCGTTCCACCTCACCGCCGCCGGGCGCGGGCGGCGATTCGCCCGCTGCGACTTCAGCCCGGGCCGGTTCGACGTAAGGCATCGAAAACCATTCGCGCACCTGGCCGCCGGCCTCGAAACGGTGGCGGCGGTGATGCGCCGGGTTCATCAGAAAGGCCAGCGGCACCTCGAAGGCATGGGCCACTTCGGCCGGATTGGGACGCAGCACGAAGCCGGGCCGCACCAGCGCCACCACCGGCGTGACGATGAACTGGCTGCCGGTGACGTACACCGGCAGTTGGCCGATCACCTCGACGAAGCTGCGCGGCAGCGCCACCTCCTCCTCGCTCTCGCGCAACGCGGCGGCGGCGGCGTCGGTGTCGTGCGCATCGACCTTGCCGCCCGGAAACGCCACCTGCCCGGAGTGGGTGGACAGGTGCAGCGTGCGCTCGGTCAGCAGCACGGTCAGGCCGCCGGGCCGCTGTATCAGCGGCACCAGCACGGCCGCAGCAGCGGGAGCGCGGTCGGCAAAGCGCGGTTCGCCCCGCAATTCAGGCTGCCACGCGGGCGGCGCGGCAAAGCGCTGGCGCAGCGCGGCGGGCGTCAGGCGCTCGGCGGGGACGGCGGGCAGGTGCGCGTCCACCCCCGCCACCGAAACGTGGCGTGGGTCGAAGCCGGGCAACACGGACAACGGACTGAGGGCCATGAAAATTGGTTGGGGCGAATCGTTGACACTTTTGAGGCGCAATTCATGCGCTCGTCAATTCACCGCCGCAGGCCTCCACCCTCCAAAGGCCATGTTGCGCCATCCCCGGAGGCCATGTTGCGCCGACCCAAAGGGGAAGGCGCTTCTTGCTCCTTCCCCCTCTGGGGGAAGGCTGGGATGGGGGCCTGCGACGCAAGAATGTACGCAATCGAATCAAAACGCTCTCAGTGGATAAAGAAAAACCGCCTGAAGCGGGCTGCGCTTGCAGGCGGTTGCGTTGCTTGAGCGGCGGCGCGCGCCGGTTACTCGGCGGCGCTCGCCTGCCTGGCCGCGCGGCTGGGCAGCTTTTCCTTGATGCGGGCGGACTTGCCGGAACGCTCGCGCAGGTAGTACAGCTTGGCGCGGCGCACGTCGCCGCGGCGCTTGACTTCGATGCCGGCGATCAACGGGCTGTAGGTTTGGAAAGTGCGCTCCACGCCTTCGCCGCTGGAAATCTTGCGCACCGTGAAGCCGCTGTTCAGTCCCCGGTTGCGCTTGGCGATGACCACGCCTTCGTAGGCCTGCACGCGCTTGCGGGTGCCTTCGACGACGTTGACGCTGACGATCACGGTGTCGCCCGGGGCGAACTCGGGAATCTTCTTGCCCAGGCGGGCGATTTCCTCTTGTTCGAGGGTCTGGATGAGGTTCATGAGGGTTCCTGTCTCGATCATGCACGCGCTACGCTGGGGGCGGCCATGCCCTTGCAGGCAAAAGAAGGCCGCGGCCGGCAGAGGATCGAAAAGCTTTTGATTATAACCCGGATAGACCACGCAGATACGCCTCGTCTTCAAAGGCAAGCCGCCCGGCGGCGCGGGCGGCGGTAATCAGGTCGGGCCGGTGGCGCGCGGTCAGGCGCAGGCGCTGCTCGCGCCGCCAGCGCTCGATCTGCGCGTGGTGGCCCGACAGCAGTTCGGCGGGCGCGCGCTGGCCGGCCCATTCTTCGGGCCGGGTGTAGTGCGGGCAGTCCAGCAGGCCGTCAAGGGCGCGGTTGAAGCTGTCGGCCTGATGGCTGCCCGCGTCGCCCAGCACGCCCGGTTGCAGCCGCGCCACCGCGTCCAGCAGCGCCAGCGCGGCAATTTCGCCGCCCGACAGCACAAAGTCGCCCAGGCTGATTTGCATGTCCACGTGGGCGTCGATGAAGCGCTGGTCAATCCCCTCGTAGCGCCCGCAGACCAGAATGGCGCCGCGGCTGGCGGCCCAGCCCTCGACCGCCGCATGGCGCAGCGCCTGGCCAACCGGCGAGAACAGTACCACCGGCGCCTGACCGTCAGGCGCGTCGGCGCGCGCGGCGCGCACCGCCGCCAGACAGCGCGCCAGCGGCTCGGCCATCATTACCATGCCGGGGCCGCCGCCAAAGGGCCGGTCATCGACCCGGCGGTAGTTGCCTTCGGCGTAATCGCGCGGGTTCCACAGCTTCAGGTCGATCTGGCCGCCAGCATAGGCGCGGCGGGTGATGCCCGCTTCCAGAAAAGGAGCAAACAGTTCGGGAAAGAGCGTGATGACGTCAAAGCGCATGGCGTGCCAACAGGCATTCGTTCAGGACAAGAACCGTTCCAGCCAAGAGCTTGTCCACAAGCCCGAGTGTAGGCCGGGCGGCAAGCGCACCCGTGACCCTTGAGGCTGCGCCGCTTGCGCCCTCGATCCGGTGCAGGCCGGGTATTGTGTCTTCAGTACCAGACGGGGCTTTTCATGCAGCGCGGCCCAAGCCTGCTGCACGATCACGGTGCTGCGCTCGTTGTGCCGAATGCAGATCTGCCCTTCCGCCGAACCGCCTTGAAAAGCAAGATCAGATCACAGCTTGACCCCCGCCCGATCCGCAGACGGGGCAATCGGGTTGGCGGTGCAGGCGCACCTGGGTGAATTCGGCGTGGCGGGCGTTGACCATCAGCAGTTGGCCGGTCAGGCTGGCGCCGATGCCGGACAGGAGCTTAAGCGCCTCGGCGGCTTGCAGCGCGCCGACGATGCCGACCAGCGGCGCGAACACGCCCATGGTGGCGCAGCGCGCCTCTTGCACCGCCGTGGAGGGCGGAAACACGCAGGCGTAGCAGGGCGAGTGGGGTTGGCGCGGGTCGTACACCGTGACTTGTCCGTCGAAGCCGATGGCCGCGCCGGAGACCAGCGGTTTGCGCTGGCGGACGCTGGCGCGGTTCAGGGCCTGGCGGGTGGCGAAGTTGTCGGTGCAGTCCAGCGCGATGTCGGCGTCGGCCAGCAATTGATGAAGCAGGGCGTCGTCGGCGCGGCGCGTGACGGCGCTGACCTGCACGCCGGAGTTGATGGCGGTGATGGCCTGGCGCGCTGATTCGACCTTGGGCTGGCCGATACGCGCCTCGGTATGCATGATCTGGCGCTGCAGGTTGGTGAGATCGACGGTGTCGTCATCGACCAGCGTGATGCGGCCCACGCCGGCGCTGGCCAGGTACAGGGCCACGGGCGAGGCCAGGCCGCCGGCGCCGACGATGAGCGCGTGGGCCGCCAGCAGCCGCTGCTGCCCTTCGACGCCCAGGTCGTCGAGCAGCAGGTGGCGCGAATAGCGCAGCAGTTGCTGGTCGTCCATGGGGTTGAGTCAGGGGGGTGGGCGTCTTTCCCTTTTTGGGGAAGGCCGGGATGGGGGCAGGCGTTCAATGGGGGCGCTGCTGGCCCCCATCCCAACCTTCCCCCAAAGGGGGAAGGAGTAGAGAGAACCCTCCCGGAGTGGGAAGGGGTAGAGAGAACTCTCCCAGAGGGGGAAGGGGCGGGGAGAGCTTCCCCAGAGGGGGGAAGGGGTCATGCGGCGCGGTTATTCGGGCTTGGGCGCGTCCTTGCGCTCGACCAGGGTTTTGCTGACCTTGACCGGCTGGCCCTTGAGTCTGGCGATGGCCTGTTGCAGCGGGAAGTCCTTGGCGCTGCCGTACTCGGGCGGGCGGCGCTTGGATTCGGGCTTGCGGGATTCTTCTTCCAGGCGCTTGAGGGCGGCCTCGCGCTCTTTTTCGATGGCGGGGTCTTTCTTTTCCTCGTTGGCGCCGCTGAGGTGTTTTTCGAGGTCGGCCTCGCGCATACGCAGCACGGCGTAGGGGCTGCCTTCGGCGGTGTCGTCCACCATGACGTCGGGCACGATGCCCTTGGCCTGAATGGTTTTGCCGCTGGGCGTGTAGTACAGGGCGGTGGTGATTTTCAGCGCCGTGTCGGGGCCGAGCGGGCGCACGGTTTGCACCGAGCCCTTGCCGAAGGTCTGGCTGCCCATGATGGTGGCGCGCTGGTGGTCTTGCAGCGCGCCGGCGACGATCTCGCTGGCCGAGGCCGAGCCTTCGTTGACCAGCACCACCATCGGCACGGTCTTGATGGCGGCGGGCAGGCGCTTGAGCGGGTCGCTGCCGCGGCGGCGCATGTAGTCTTCGGGGCGGGCTTTATAGACGGCCTTGGATTCCTCGATTTGGCCGTTGGTGGACACCACGGTCACGCCTTCGGGCAGGAAGGCGGCGGACACGGCGACGGCGGCGTCGAGCAGGCCACCGGGGTCGTTGCGCAAATCCAGCACCAGGCCCTTCAGGTTGGGTTCGCGCTTGTACAGCTCGTCGATCTTGGCGACGAAGTCGTCCACCGTGCGTTCCTGGAACTGCGACACGCGCAGCCAAGCGTAGCCGGGTTCGGTGATTTTGGACTTGACCGACTGGGTGCGGATTTCCTCGCGCGTGATGGTGACCTGGAAGGTGCGGTCCTCGTCCTTGCGCAAAATGGTCAGCACCACCTTGGTGCCGGGCTCGCCGCGCATACGCTTGACGGCTTCGTTGATCGACAGGCCCTTGATGGCGGTTTCATCCACGCGGGTGATGAGGTCGCCGGATTTCAGGCCAGCGCGGTCGGCGGGCGAACCTTCGATGGGCGAGACCACCTTGACCAGGCCGTCTTCCTGGGTGATTTCGATGCCGACGCCGACGAAGCGGCCCGTGGTGCCTTCGCGAAATTCCTTGTACGATTTTTTGTCGAAGTACTGCGAGTGCGGGTCCAGGCTGGACACCATGCCGGAGATGGCGTCGGTGATGAGTTTTTTCTCGTCCACCGGCTCCACGTAGTCCGACTTGATCATGCTGAACACGGCGGCCAGTTGCTGCAATTCTTCCAGCGGCAGCGGCGCCACGCCGCCGCGCGCCACGGTTTGCAGCGAGACCGTGGTCAACGCGCCGGCCAGCGCGCCCGCGGCGATCCAGCCGGCGATCTTGGTTTTCTGACTCATGGTGATGGGGGTTCCTTCGAGCAGGCGTGTGGCTTCAATCTTACAGGGACCGCTTGTTGCAGGTGGTTACGGCGGGGCTTGGCCGTCAGGCCTTGCCCTGGCTGGCTACCGCGGCAGCGGCCCTGGCGGCGGCTTCGGCGTCGCCAAGGTAGTAGTGGCGCAAGGGCTTGAGCGCGGCATCCAGCTCATAGACCAGCGGAATGCCGTTGGGGATGTTCAGGCCGACGATGTCGCTGTCGGAGATGCCGTCCAGGTACTTGACCAGCGCGCGGATCGAGTTGCCGTGCGCGGCTACCAGCAGCCGCTTGCCGGCGCGCATTGCCGGGGCCATGGATTCGTTCCAGAACGGCAGCACGCGCGCCACCGTGTCCTTCAGGCATTCGGTGAGCGGCATTTCGCCGGGTTCGAGCCGGGCATAGCGCGGGTCGCCCTGTTCGCTGCGCGGGTCGGTGGACGCCAGCGCGGGCGGGGGCGTGTCGTAACTGCGGCGCCAGACCAGCACCTGCTCGTCGCCGTACTGCCTGGCCATGTCGGCCTTGTTCAGACCTTGCAGAGCGCCGTAGTGGCGCTCGTTCAGGCGCCAGCTTTTGACGGTGGGCAGCCATTGGCGGTCCATTTCGTCCAGGCAGTGCCACAGGGTGTGGATGGCGCGCTTGAGCACACTGGTGCAGGCAATGTCGAATTCGTAGCCCTCGGCCTTGAGCAGCCGGCCCGACTGCCTGGCTTGCTCGACGCCGGTGGGCGTCAGGTCCACGTCGGTCCAGCCGGTGAAGCGGTTTTCGAGGTTCCAGGTGGATTCACCGTGGCGGATGAGGACGAGCTTGTGCATGGAGCAGGCCGATGAGAGCAATGCCTGCCGCCGAAAGAGGCCACAAGCAGGACGAAACTATCTATTTTAGAATGCCTGCCGTTTGCCGTGCACGGCTGATTGATTGAGCAAGGAACGAAAACGTGAATTTTTTAATGGCGAACTGGGTGCTGATCCTGCTGGCGCTGCTTTCCGGTGCGATGCTGCTGATACCCATGATCCGGGGCGGCGGCGCCGGCGTGACGCCGGGCCAGGCGGTGCAACTCATCAACCGCGAGAAGGCGGTGGTGGTGGACGTGTGCGAGCCGGCCGAATACCAGGCCGGCCACGTGGGCGGGGCGCGGAACATTCCGCTCGGCCAGTTGAAGGAAAAACTGCCCGTAGCGGTCAAGAACAAGGCCACGCCGCTGGTGCTGGTGTGCGCATCGGGCATACGCTCGAACCGCGCGGCGGCTATCGCGCGCAAACTGGGCTACGAAAAGGCGCAGTCGCTGACCGGCGGCCTGAAAAGCTGGCGCGATGCCAACCTGCCCATCGAGCGCGCCTGAGCGCCGCAGCGCCGCGAAAGCACTACGCAAATACCACGAAAGCACTGCCGCCATGCAAACCGTCAAGATGTACACCACCGGCGTCTGCCCCTACTGCATCCGCGCCAAGCAATTGCTGCACGCCAAGGGCGCAGAGCAGATCGAGGAAGTGCGCGTAGACCTGGACTCCGCGCAGCTTCAGCACATGATGCAGATCACCGGCCGCCGCACCGTGCCGCAGATCTTCATCGGCGACACCCACGTCGGCGGCCATGACGATCTGGTAGCGTTGGACCGGCGCGGCGGGCTGGATCCATTGCTGCAAGGGAAATGAACCGTTCCAGGCGCCTGGGGCGCTGCTGACATAATCCCCGGTTCGCGGCGCGTCGCGGCAAGCGAACGCCGGTTTTTCCCCCAACTCTCCTTCAAGTGAGATTTTCACATGGCTGACCAGGCTCCCGCTACCGCATCCGCTCCCGCTCCCGTGTTCAACATCCAGCGCGTCTATCTGAAAGAAGCCTCGCTGGAACAACCCAATTCGCCCGCCATCCTGCTGGAGCAGGCGCAGCCCTCGGTCGAGATCAGCCTGGGCGTCAACGCCCAGAACGTGGCCGACGGCATCCACGAAATCACCGTCAGCGCCACCGTGCAGACCAAGATCCAGGACAAGACCGTGTTCCTGGCCGAGTGCAAGCAGGCCGGCATCTTCGAGATACGCAACGTGCCCGACGAGCAAATGGGCCCAGTCATCGGCATCGCCTGTCCGCAAATCGTCTATCCCTACCTGCGCGGCAACGTCGCCGACCTGATTCAGCGCGCGGGCTTCCCGCCGGTGCACCTGGCCGAAATCAACTTTCAGCAAATGTACGAGCAGCAACGCCTGGCCGCCGAACAAAACCAGGCTGCCGCTGCCACCAAGCAGTAAAGAGGGGAACGGCGCAACCTCTGCGCGTGAATCAAGAACGTTCCAGCCTCCAACCATGCGCCGAGTGCCATGAAAATCACCGTCATCGGCGCGGGCGCATGGGGCACGGCGGTGGCCGTCAGCGCGGCGCGCAACCCGGCTGGTCATCGAGTAACGCTGTGGGCGCGCGATGGCGTTCAGGCCCAGGCGATGGAGCAGACGCGCCAGAACGCGCGCTACCTGCCCGGCATTGCGCTGCCGCCCTCACTGCTGGTGCGCGGCGGCGATGAGGCCGGCCTGCGCCAGATCGCGCTGGAATCCGAACTGATCGTCGTCGCCACCCCGGTGGCCGGCCTGCGCGGGACGCTGGCGCTACTACAAGGACAAGGCGCGCGCGCGCCGGTCGGCTGGCTGTGCAAGGGCTTCGAGCCGGCGCAAAACCCCGGCGCGGCGCGGCCTTTCGGCCTGATGCCGCACGAAGTGGCGCGGCAAGCCGCTCCCTCACTGTACGCGGGCGCGCTCAGCGGCCCCAGCTTCGCGCAGGAAGTGGCGCGCGGCCAGCCTTCCGCGCTGGTGGCCGCCAGCGGCCAGTTGCAGGTGCGGCAGGCGCTGGTCGAAGCCTTTCACAGTCCCACGCTGCGCGTGTACGCCAACGACGACCTCACGGGCGTCGAGGTCGGCGGAGCGGTCAAGAACGTGCTGGCCATCGCCACCGGCCTGGCCGACGGCCTGAGCCTGGGGCTGAACGCGCGCGCCGCCCTCATCACCCGCGGCCTGGCCGAAACCGCCCGCCTGGGCGTGGCGCTGGGCGCGCGGCACGAAACCTTCATGGGCCTGTCCGGCCTGGGCGACCTGGTGCTGACGGCCACCGGCGACTTGAGCCGCAACCGCCGCGTCGGCCTGCTGCTGGCCAAAGGCAAGACGCTGAACGAAGCCGTGCAATCGCTCGGCCACGTCGCTGAAGGCGTGCACAGCGCCCGCACCGTGTTGCAGCGCGCCCGTCACCTGGGCGTGGACATGCCCATCGCCGAATGCGTCGTCGCCCTGCTGGACAGCCAGCTCAAACCCGCCGAAGCCGTCGCCGCGCTGATGGAGCGCGGGCCGAAGGGCGAGGTTTTGTAATTGGAAGCCGCAGCTGCTCATCGGCGTCGATGAAACCGGCTTCGAGCAGGCGCGATGCCAGCGCCTCGGGAAAAATCAATGCGCCCGCTCCCAATTCGGCCCCACTCCCACTTCGGCCATCAGGGGCACTTTCAGTTCGGCCACGCTGGCCATCAGGCGGGGGACTTCGGCGCGCACCCAGTCGATTTCGGGCTCGGGCACTTCCAGCACCAGTTCGTCGTGGACCTGCATGATGGTGCGGCTGGCGCGGCCCTGCCCGGCGATGGCGCGTTGCACCGCCAACATGCTCATTTTGATGAGGTCGGCTGCCGTGCCCTGCATGGGGGCGTTGATGGCGGCGCGTTCGGCGCCGGCGCGGCGCGGGCCGTTGGGGCTGTTGATTTCGGGCAGGTACAGGCGGCGGCCAAACACGGTTTCGACCCAGCCCCTGGTTTTGGCGGACTGCCGCGTTTCGTCCATGTAGCGCCGCACGCCGGGGTAGCGGTCGAAGTAACGCTCGATGTAGTTGCGCGCCGCGGTGTTGTCGATGCCCAGACTGCGCGCCAGGCCGAAGCTGCTCATGCCGTAGATGAGGCCGAAGTTGATGACCTTGGCGTAGCGCCGCTGTTCGCTGCTGACCTGCTCAGGGGCCAGGCCGAATACCTCGGCGGCGGTGGCGCGGTGCACGTCCTGCCCCTGCGCGAAGGCGGCCAGCAGCGCCGGGTCGCCTGACAGGTGGGCCATGATGCGCAGCTCGATCTGGCTGTAGTCGCAACTGACGATGACGCAGCCGGGCGGGGCGATGAAGGCTTCGCGGATGCGCCGCCCCTCGGGCGTGCGCACGGGGATGTTTTGCAGGTTGGGGTCGGCGCTGGCCAGGCGGCCAGTGACCGCCACGGCCTGCGCGTAGTGGGTGTGCACGCGGCCCGTGGCCGGGTTGACCATTTGCGGCAGCTTGTCGGTGTAAGTGCCCTTGAGCTTGGACAGGCTCCGGTGTTCCAGAATGCGCGCGGGCAGCGGGTAGTCTTCGGCCAGCTTTTCCAGCACTTCTTCGTCGGTGCTGGGCGCTCCGGTGGCGGTTTTTTTGACCACGGGCAGGCCGAGTTTCTGGAAGAAGATTTCGCCAATCTGCTTGGGCGAACCCAGGTTGAAGGGTTGGCCGGCCAGTTGGTGCGCCTCGTGCTCCAGCGCGATGATGCGCTGGCTCAACTCGCGGCTTTGCTGGCGCAGCAGCTCGGCGTCGATCAGCACGCCGTGACGTTCGATGTGCAGCAGCACGTCGCTGACGGCCAGCTCAAGCTCATAAATCCGTAGCAAGCCAGTGTTTCCCTGCAAGCGCGGCCAGAGGTTGAGATGAACGTCCAGGGTTTGATCTGCGTCCTCGCAGGCATAGTGCGCGGCCTGCTCCAGCGGCACCTGGGCGAAGGCAATCTGGTGCGCGCCCTTGCCGCACAGGTCTTCGTAGCTGACGCCGCCGCGCCCCAGGTGGCGCTCGGCCAAGCTGGCGAGGCCGTGCGGCTTGTGCGCTTCGAGCACGTAGCTTTGCAGCATGGTGTCGTGCGCATAGCCGGCTGCGCGGATGCCGTGGTTGGCCAGCACGTGGCGGTCGTACTTGATGTGCTGGCCGAGCTTTTTCCTGTCCGGGTTTTCCAGCCAGGGTTTCAGGCGCGCCAGCACTTCATCGAGCGGCAGTTGCGCGGGCGCGCCGGGGCCCTGGTGCGCCAGCGGAATGTAGGCCGCCTGGCCTGGCGTGACGGCCAGCGAAATGCCGACGATGCGCGCCTGCATGGGGTCGAGGCTGGTGGTTTCGGTGTCCAGCGCGGTCAGTGCGGCGGCGTCGATGAGCGCCAGCCAGCGCTCGAACGCGGGCCAGTCGAGCACGGTGTCGTAGCGCGGATCGGCGGCTTGCGACGCCGCGGGCGCGCCGGCAAACAGGTCGGGCTCGGCTGGCGCTTGCGGCGCGCTCGCGCCTTGCAACGCCTTGGCCAGTGTCTTGAAGCCGAACCTTTGATAAAAATCAGCCAGCGCCGCCGTGTCGGCATCGCGGGCGGCGATGGCATCGAGCGCGGGCAGGCCATCGACGTGGCCGCTCAGGTCGCAATCGGTGCGGATGCGCAGCAAGTCGCGCCCGGTGGGCAGCCAGTCCAGCGCATCACGCAGGCGCTGGCCCGCCGCGCCCTTGATCTGATCGGCGTGGGCGACGATCTGTTCGAGCGAGCCGTATTCGCCAAGCCACTTGGCCGCCGTCTTGGGGCCGACCTTGTCCACCCCCGGCACGTTGTCGATGGCGTCGCCCACCAGCGTCTGGTAGTCCAGCATCTGCGAGGCGGCGACGCCAAACTCGGCCCGCACCCCGGCCAGGTCGCGCCGCTTGCCGTTCATGGTGTCGATGATGGCCACGCGCTCGCTCACCAGTTGCGCCAAGTCCTTGTCGCCGCTGGAGATCACCACGTCCAGCCCCAACGCCTCGCCGGCGCGGGCCAGCGTGCCGATCACGTCGTCGGCCTCCACGCCGGGCATCAGCAGCACCGGCCAGCCCAGCAGTTTGACGGCTTCGTGAATGGGCGCGATCTGGCTGCGCAAATCGTCCGGCATGGGCGTGCGCTGGGCCTTGTAGCCGGGGTACAGGTCGTGGCGGAAGGTCTTGCCCGGCGCGTCGAACACGCAGGCGGCGTAGTGCGCCCGCGGGTAGTCCTTGCGCAGCGCCGTCAGCATGTTGATGATGCCGCGAATGGCGCCAGTGGGCTGGCTCGCCGGGTTGCCGGGGTCGGCGCGCAAATCGGGCATGGCGTGAAAGGCGCGGTACAGGTAGCTGGAGCCATCCACCAGCAAAAGCATGGGGCGCTGGGCGGCGGCTGCGCCGGAAGCGGTGTCAGTCATGGCGGCATTGTGCATGGCAATTAAAATCTCCTTATGCGTGCTCACCTTCGATTCAGCGCCGGCCTGGCCGCCCTTGGCCTGGCGGTCAGCGCAAACGCCTGGGCTCAGGCACAGGCGCGGGCGCCAGCCCAGTCCTGCGCGGCCTCAACGCCGCCGTCGGCGTGCGGCAGGCCCGCCGCCGCGCGCGCCAGACCCGCC
>JGI24705J35276_12237510_pt1 | contig 11491 bp, 10 predicted proteins | sample TergutNt197P4_FD_35276 | JGI IMG/M metagenome (IMG submission 35276)
GGTAATGATCGCGAACTATTTCAAAAGGGCATTCAGGCGTCGTTAGATATCTGGGGCATATCGAAAGAAGATGCTGACACCTATCTGGCTGCAGTGATGGCAAAATTTGATGCGGCAGATGCTGAAGGCAAATTTGAGATGATTATCACTCAAAAATACATTCACAACTTTGCACATTTCGATCAGGAAACCGTATTTGAATACCGCAGGACAGAATATCCCAAATCAATTGTTTTACCCGGGCAACAGTCAGGTGGTACATATACGATTGGCGGTCAGGAGAAAACATACGTATTTACCCCGATGGATGGAAGTACAATCTTCCTGCAAAGGATGCTCTACCCAACTACTGAACGTAATTATAATAAAGAAAACCTGGATGCCGCAATTGTCTCTATGGGTGGCGACGAACAGAATATCCCGCTTTACTACGCTAAAAAATACAGAAAGTAGGGTTAGTGGACTTCTAATAACCTCCTTTTTTCCCATCCCGTCATTTGCGGACTTGACCTGCAATCTCCTTGTGTTTAGGGGATTCTGAAACAAGTTCAGAAAGACGTTCCGAATTATTAGAAGTTCCTGTTACTAAAAAGAGGCTGTTTGATTTTTTTAAACAGCCTCTTTTTTTTACGCTACTACCACCCCTTTGCAATAAGTCCTGATTACATTAAAATTATTGTCAACCAGATTGATGTCGGCATCTTTGCCGATGGCGATTGAGCCTTTGCGGTCGCTGATCCCCATCATTTTGGCTGTGGTGGTACCCGACATCTTTACGACGTCAAATGCAGGGAGTTTTACGCTGAAAATCAGGTGGCGCACCATGCTGTCAATGGGTGAAATCGAAGAAGCAAACGATGTGCGTTCGATATTCATAGCCACCCCTTGCTCAACTACAAATGATGTGCCGCAGGTATGAAAAATCTCTCCCTCAATGCCTCCTGCTGCACTGTTGGCGTCGGAACATACCGTTAATCTGTCAACGCCTTTACACCTCCAGGCAATTTGAATCAGTTCGTTCGGCAGATGATACCCGTCGGCAATTATCTCGGCATAGAGATCATCAATTGTAAGTCCGGCTTCAAGCACGCCTCCCACACGGTAAGGGCCAACCTTTTTTGTTTGCGACATGGCATTGTACAGATGCGTTACACCAATAGCGCCTTGACTGACTGCATATGCTATCTCTTTATATTCGGCGCAACTGTGTCCGATGGTTACTTTGATCCCCATTTTGCTCAACTCGGGAAAATACATTACGTTCTGTGCTACTTCAGGCGCTATAGTTGTCCGTTTGATCACATCCTTGTAGGTATCATATATCTGCAGGTATTTGTCGTTCAACGGTATGATATGACTTTCGGTTTGGCATCCTTTATATGCTTTATTCAGAAAAGGTCCTTCAAGATGACATCCGTGTATTTCCGTATGACCGGCCATGTTTTGAAGCATGGCTGCACGGATGGCTTCCAATCCTGTGATTGTAGCCGGTATTGCATTAGCTCCCAAAGTAGGATAGAGCGAGGTGACGCCATGCCTTCCGTAGAAATCACGCATGCCGGTAACCGATTGGATGGTCCCCTCGCTACAATCAAATCCTGCACCTCCGTGACAGTGGGTATCAATATATCCCGGGATAGCCGACAGATTTGCGCCGTCAACCACCGTTGCATGTTTGTAACTTACTGACTTTGAATGTATCTCAATAATCTTTTCGTTTTCAATTACAATCGTCCCGTGAGGAATAATTTCGTTCTCGGTATAAATTCTGACGTTAGTGATACAAAGCATAAATAATAATTATTCGTTAAGTAAATGGATCGTGTGGAGTGCTGCAAGCGCGGCGGTTTCGGTTCGTAACCTGCTTGGACCGAGCGTGATGGGTTGAAAACCTTGTGCGACTGCCTGTGTGATTTCTTCTGTACTGAAATCGCCTTCAGGCCCAACCATAATGGTGGCATTTTCGCCGGTTTGATAGAGATGTTTGAGCAATGATTTTTTGCTTTTATCACAATGGGCGATATATTTAGTTCCTATAATGGGTTGACTGATGAAATCCTTTAAAGCTATCATACCGGTCAGTTGAGGCATCCATGCTTTTTGCGATTGTTTCATGGCGTTAATCATTATTTTTTCCAAACGGTCTGTTTTTATCTCCCGCCTTTCAGAGTGTTGGCAACTCAGGAAAGAAATGTTGTCAACGCCTATCTCAGTGGCTTTTTCCACCAACCATTCCATCCGGGCGATGTTTTTTGTCGGCGCAATAGCAATATGAAGCCGAAAATGCCAAAGTGGTGTTTGTGGCAGAATTTCGATGATATTCACTCCGCAATGCTTAGGATGTGCGTGTGTAATGATGGCACGGAAAAAGAAACCTTTTCCGTTAGTGATGTTCACTTCATCTCCTTCCTTCAACCTTGATACGCGAATGGCATGTGTTGACTCCTCTTCGGGCAAAACAGGATTTTTCTCTATATAAGGAGCGTAAAAAGAAATACCATGTACCATTTACCAGTTACTATTACAGAGCGAAAGCATTTCGCCCCAGCAAATTCCTTTTCAATTTAATATCCCCCTTTGGAGGGGGCAGGGGGAGGGCCCATATTCAACTCTCCACTCTACCCCAATATCATCCCCACAATCGTAGCTGAAAGGACAGATACCGCCGCACCAGTCAGCATAGCACGGATGCCCAATTGAGCCACCATCGGACGTTTTTCCGGGGCTAAAACACCCAGTCCCCCCAATAAAATGCCTATGGATGAGAAGTTTGCAAAACCACAAAGCAGATAGGTGGACATGATAACGGATTTTTCGTAAGTAAAAATACCGATGCCTTTCCATTGCTGCATTTGGAAGTAGGCGACAAATTCGTTTAAAACGGTTTTTTGACCCACTAATGCACCCACTGACAACATGTCTTCGACAGGTATTCCTATCAACCACATCAACGGAGAAAAAATGACGCCTGCGATAAAATGAATCGAGAATCCATCCGATTTTCCATTTGTCACCGATACTACCCAATCGTTCAGGCCGGTAAACCGGCCAATAAGACCTTCGCATACGTAATTCAGCAAAGCGATCAGCGCGATAAATACCAAAAGCATCGCTGCTACATTGACCATCAGTTTTATGCCTGTGGAAGTACCTGCCGCTAACGCTTCAATAGGACTACGATGTTCTTTTTCAATCGTCACTTTTACATCTTCGTTATTTACCTGTGCTGTTTGCGGATAGATCATCTTGGCAAGCACAATGGCGCCCGGAGCCGCCATCACTGAGGCCGACAACAGATGTTTAGCAAAGAAAACCTGTTTGACAGGGTCGCCATCGCCCAATACACCGACATAAACGCCTAATACCGAACCTGCAATCGTACCCATACCTGCTACCATTACTAAGAAAATCTCCGACTTGTTCATCTTTGACAGGTATTGTTTTGCCAGCACCGGCGATTCGGTCATTCCCAGAAAGATATTCCCGATCACGACAAGCGCTTCCTGACCGGAGATGTTCCGTATCACTCGTCTTAAAATCCATGAAAAGAAACTGACAATGTGTTGAATAATTCCCCAATGATATAATAAAGAGACGATTGCTGTAAAAAAAATCAAAATCGGCAATGAATGCACTAAGAAAATCACTCCGTTGTTTTTCGACGCCAAAGGCCCTAATAAAAAGTTTACACCGTCGAACGTAAAGTCAACGACCTTTACAAACATTTTCCCCAAAATCTCGAAAAAAGCGCCGACAAAGGGTATATACAATATGGATAATGCCAGCACAAACTGTAGAAATAAGCCGGAAATCACTAATTTCCAGTCAATTCGCTTTCGGTCGCTGCTGCACAGGTAAGCTAAAGCCAACACACAGGTGATACCCAGTAGTCCCCGCGATAATGATACTAAACTAAATCCGGACGATTCTATCATAATTTTTCCTCCTTTTGATTTCGCCGAAGCAATTCATCTTTATACATGTTTGCATATTCGTATTTTTCTTCGGCAATCGCCTTTTCCATACGCTCGTCTATTTCGCTGTGAGGCAAAAGGCTTAGCCATACTTTCAGCGTTTCTTTATCTTTAATGTCCTCGGGATTCAACTCTTTATACATAACCGTTTCGTCCGACCCGGCCGACTCGATTTCCTCCAGTACAATGCCACATTTTCGAATGATGGATTCAAAAATATAGATATCGCTTTTCATCCGGAGAGCAATCGCAACAGCGTCGGAAGTTCTTGAATCAAGTCGTATATCCTGATTCCCATCTTTGAAGCACATCTCCGAGTAAAAAACGCCTTCCTCAAACTTGTAAATAAGCACTTCCGTCAACCGGACATTTAGTGCCCTGGCAAACGCAACGAACAGATCGTGTGTGAGCGGACGGGGCGGATTTAATTCTTCCAAAGCAATGGCAATGGATTGGGCTTCAGATACACCCACAATAACCGGAATCCGGCGCGGGCCATCTTCCGAAAGGATCAGCGCGTATGCCCCTGAGTGCATCCGGCTGTTTGTCAATCCCTGTACGGTTAATTTTACTTTTTTATCCAAAATTTTATAAAATTACGAATTAGGAATTACAAATGTATTAATTATTTTTCAATTCACTTTCCAGTTCCGGAAATTTCATTTCTTTCATACGGATTTTTTTATCCTTGTCCAATAAATAGAGTGTTGGAAACTGATGGATGAGAATAAGCCCTTCTGTAAGAATTTTTACCTCATTATCATATCCATTAATCCATTGTGGTGGAATTTGATCTGTATAATCGTTCCATGCTTCCATATCGTTATCGGGATAAACAGCCAACACAGTCAATTTCTTTTCATCAACCAGCCGGTTGATGGTTTTCGACGCTTTCAATTGAGCCAGTAACAGATGACAATCTTCGCATGTAGGATCATAAAAATAGAGCAACACCATGTCAGAATGCAATTCGTATAATGATTGCTGTTCGCCCGTAGCCAAAGTATAGGAAAAGTCATTCGCTTGTTCGCAACTGCCTGAATCAGGAAGTTGGGCAGCAGATACAAATGCTATCCATAAACAGATAATAATTAAGCCGGTTTTCGCGTACACTGTGATTCCTTTTTCAGGTGCAAAGATAAATAACAATTACGAATTACGAATTACGAATTACGAATTACGAATCACGAATTACGAATCACGAATTACGAATTACGAACTAAAGCAAAGGGATCATAATTTTCAATTCTAAATTTTCAATTAAAATCGTATATTTGCAGAGTAAAGCATCATTTTGTATGATAGACCATGTAACAAGAGAAAAGATTTTAGATGCAGCAAATATTGTAGATGTTGTGTCTGAATATGTTACGTTGCGGAAGAGGGGTGTTAACTATTTAGGGTTATGTCCTTTTCATCCGGATAAGACGCCCTCGTTTTCCGTATCTCCTTCCCGAAATATTTGCAAATGTTTTTCGTGCGGCGAAGGAGGTTCACCTGTTTATTTTATCATGAAGCAAGAGCAAATAGGTTATAATGATGCACTCAGGTTCCTTGCAAAGAAGTACCATATTGACGTGCAGGAACGTGAATTGACCGATGACGAAAAGCAGATGCAGGATGCGCGCGAAAGCATGTTTATTGTCAATGCGTGGGCACAAAAACACTTTTCTTCGCGTTTGTTTGAACATGAAGAAGGCCGGATGGCCGCTTTGAGCTATTTCAATGAGCGTGGTTTCCGGGAAGAAACGATTCGCACATTCCGGTTGGGATATGCGTTGGAAAAACGCGATGACCTCTATAAGACAGCTTTGGAAAACGGATATAAACCGGAATTTTTAGAAAAGACAGGACTTGTCGGCGTCTATGAAAACGGCGCGATAACCGACCGCTTTCGGGGACGTATTATCTTTCCTGTACATACCATGAGTGGCAAAGTGGTGGCTTTTGGCGGACGTATTCTTCGAAAAAACGAGAAAACGTCTAAATATATCAATTCACCCGAAAGCGAAATATACCATAAAAGCCAGGAATTATATGGGATCTATTTTGCCAAACAGGCAATCACCAAAGCCGATAAATGCTTTTTGGTTGAAGGCTACACTGACGTAATATCCATGTATCAGGCCGGAGTGGAAAATGTGGTCGCTTCGTCTGGTACCGCATTGACCCAAAGACAAGTTAGTCTTATTCGCCGCTTAACCAATAATATTACAGTGATTTATGATGGCGATGCGGCAGGCATTAAAGCGACCATTCGGGGAATAGACCTCCTGTTGGAAGAAGGGATGAATGTGAAAGTGGTGCTTTTGCCCGATGGGGAAGACCCTGATTCATTTGCCCGGAAAAATAATGCATTCGAATTTTCATTGTATATTCAACAGAAAGAAACCGATTTTATTCGCTTTAAGACCCGATTACTACTCGATGAAGCAGGGAATGACCCCATTAAAAAAGCTTCGCTTATCTCTGATATTCTTCAATCAATTGCACTTATTACCGATAATATAATCCGGTCGGTTTATATTAAGGATTGTAGTGATTTACTGGAAATTAAAGAACAAACACTCATTAACGAACTTAATAAAATCCGCCTTAGAAAAAAGACGGCAGCCCCCTCCGGAGGGGGACAGTCTGTTATATATCCCCCTCCGGAGGGGGCAGGGGGAGGTACCGGTTTTCAATATGACAAGGGGATTAATCCTCTTGCTAATTCTCAATTCTCAATTCCTAATTTTCAACTCTTTAAGCCCTACGAAGAAGCCTTGCTCCGCTATGTGATCCAATTCGGAGACCGTATTTTATTTGATTATATGGAAGCAAATGAGCATGTATTTATTCGTGTTGCTGAATATATTTATTCAGAATTGCTAATGGATGATCTGATGTTTTTCACTCCTGAATATCGAAAAATATTAGAGGAAACTATCAAACATTGCCATGAACCCGACTTCACAGCCGCTCGTTATTTTCTATATCATCCCGACCCGGGTATATGCCGCATAGCTGTTCATTTATCGGACTATAACTATTTTCCCCGTTTGGATTTACCGCAACGTATAGATATTTCTGCCATGTCGAAAAAAGACCAGATAGAGTGGGAGAGAGGTTACGAGAAACAAATAGATACTTTTGAGCGCTTAATCCGGCGCGACATATTTGCTTTGAAGTCAGCTCATATAATAAGACAAATGAATGATATGGAAAAGGAAATCAAAAGTTTGCAAATAAATGGAGATATTGAAGCAGCCATGGAGAAAATGAAAGATTATTCTCATTTGAAAGCCATTAACAAAGTGTTAAGCAAAGAATTGGGTGAACGTATAATTCTGAAAATGTAGCCGTTAATAATACATGGGACTTCTAAAAATACGAAAAGTCATTCTGATACTGAAAGTCTTGAACCGTCATTGTGGATCAAGACAATGACGGTTCAGGATGCAATGCAGGGAGGAGTAAAAAGGAAGTCATTAGAAGTCCCATATAGTCTTTTTAAGTTGAATGGTAAATGGTAAATGGTAAATGGTAAATGGTAAATAGTCAATAGGTATATTATGTATTTTGTAGAAACAAATAATATTGTTAAGCAGTTTTCCAACCATCGGGCGCTTGATCACGTGAGTCTTAAGGTTGAGAAAGGGAAAATTTTTGGTTTACTTGGTCCCAATGGAGCCGGAAAGACCACAATGATACGAATCATCAACCGTATCACCGCTCCCGATGAAGGGTCTATTTATTTTGATGGTCGCCCGTCCCATCCGGCAGATATCTTTCGCATCGGATATCTTCCTGAAGAACGTGGTTTGTACAAGAAAATGAAAGTAGGCGAACAGGCTATCTATTTCGCTCGCTTAAAAGGACTTACTGCTATTGAAGCACGTAAGCGGTTGAAGATGTGGTTCGAAAAATTTGAAATCATGTCGTGGTGGAATAAACCATTGGAAGAACTATCGAAGGGGATGCAGCAGAAAATCCAGTTTATCATTACGGTTGTACATCAACCTGACTTGCTGATTTTCGATGAGCCTTTCAGCGGTTTCGACCCGATTAATGCCGATTTGCTGAAAAACGAAATGCTTGAATTGAAGAAAGCCGGTCATACACTGATTTTTTCGACACACAATATGGCTTCAGTTGAAGAGATTTGCGACGAAATCGCATTAATTAATAATGCACAAGTCGTTCTTGCAGGCAATGTACATGAGATTCGTAATCGGTTTAAAACCAATAACTTTCAACTTTTCATCGCAGAAGAACATATTGAGTCTCAACCCGGTTTATTTTTACTTCTTTCTGAAGGGAAGAAAGGAATTTACACCGAAGCACGTATCCAAAAAGAATCCAACATTAGCAACTCCGCTTTATTAAGCAATTTAGCGCAAAAATATGATATTCATTCGTTTATCGAAGAATTGCCATCTATGAACGATGTGTTTATCAAAACGGTAACCAGTCAGTTGAATCCTGAATTAAATTCAGGAGAAAGTTGAAAATTGAGACCTCCCCCTGCCCCCTCCAAAGAGTGATAAGAATAAAGACTATCCTCCTTTTGAGGGGGCAGGGGGAGGCGCTTCTTATCGAAAATTGAATTATAATGAACATAAAGATGAACAAAACAGGGTTAATAATCAAACAGGAATATTTACGTCGTGTCCGGAAAAAGTCATTTATCTTTATGACCTTTCTGATGCCGTTATTGATGGTTGGTCTTGTATCGGTGCCTTTATGGCTTGCCACTATGAAAGGAAACGACATTCGCCATATTGCCGTTATTGACAAAACCGGCAAATATGCTCCATTGTTTTCCAATACAGACAATTATCATTTTTTTGAAGCCGATAAGTCTTTGGACGAATACCGGACGGAAGCCCAAAAAGATTTATTCGCCATCTTATCCATTTCAGACGATTTGTTAGAAAATCCGAAAGCTGCCACACTCTATTCCGAAAAACAAATCCCCGGCGAATTGTCCCGCCTCGTTAATCAAGTGTTAGTCAAGCAAATGGAAGACGACAAATTGGATTCTTTTCAGATTCCTGCTTTAAAACAAATTATTGATGAAAGCCGTGTACAATTCCAGATTCAAACGATTAAATGGGGAAAAGATGGATCGGAAGTAAGTTCTTCAGGTACGATTGCCCATATAATAGGTCTTTTTTCCACGATTATCATCTATATGTTTATCATGATGTATGGGGCTATGGTCATGCAAGGCGTATCGGAAGAAAAGACAAACCGGATAGTAGAGATCATGGTTTCGTCGGTCAATCCGTTTAACCTGATGATGGGTAAAGTAGTTGGGATTGGACTTGTCGGACTGACCCAGATTATTCTATGGGGTATCTTGATCGGGACATTTTTACTGGTTGGCTCAAGCGGACTGATTTTGGGTAATTTGGGTGAAAGCATGGATATATCTACGATGCAGCAGGGAATGGCTTTATCACAGTCGGCTAATACAATTGAATTCCAGGAAGGGTTCGAATGGATAGGACAGTTACATTCATTCAACTTTGGTGAAATCATCGTCTTTTTTATAATTTTTTTTGTGGGTGGTTATTTATTATATGCTTCATTGTTTGCCGCTATCGGTTCAGCCATCAACAGTCCTGAAGACTCACAGCAATTTATGGCGCCTATTATGGTAATCATGCTTTTTGCTTTATATGCCGGCATGTATAGCGCAGATAATCCGGATGGCCCGTTAGCTTTCTGGTGTTCGATTATTCCTTTTACATCGCCGGTTGTCATGCTGATGCGGATTCCTTACGAAATCTCGTTGTGGGAAAAACTGCTTTCGGTGGTACTTTTATTTGCGACTTCGATAAGTTTTATCTGGCTTTCAGCTAAAATTTACCGTGTAGGCATTCTGATGTACGGAAAAAAACCCAACTTCAAAGAAATGATTAAATGGATAAGGTATAAATAATTACGAATTACGAATTACGAATAAACAATTAGGAATTACGAATTACGAATTACGAATAAACAATTAGGAATTAGGAATAAACAATTACGGATTACGAATCTAAAATCGTAAATAAATTTTCAAGTAAATTTTATAATATGGAACGGGAAAAAGCGATCAATCTTCTTTTAAAGTATAATAAGGAGAGATATCATATTCAACATGCGTTTACAGTTGAAGAAGTGATGAAATGGTATGCACGTGAATTAGGCTATGATGCTGATTACTGGGGTATTATTGGACTTTTACATGACATTGACTTTGAGATGTACCCACAGGAGCATTGCATCAAAGCACCTGAAATTTTGAGCACGGAAAACTACGGCGAAGATGTAATTCATGCCATTTGTTCACATGGATATGGCATCATGGTTGACACGAAGCCCGAACATGAAATGGAAAAAGTACTGTTTGCCGTGGACGAATTGACCGGCATTGTCGCCGCCGCCGCATTAATGCGACCCTCAAAAACCATTTCCGACATGGAGTTAAGCAGCTTAAGGAAAAAATTCAAAACCAAAGCCTTTGCCGCCGGATGTTCGCGCGATATCATCTCCCAGGGCGCGGAAATGTTAGGATGGGAAATAGATAAATTGTTGAATATGACATTGGAAGCCATGCGTGCTACCGAAAATATTGTGACTGAACAAATGCAGAATCTAACAGGGTAATTTTCGATGCTCAATTAGGCATAATCTTTACACGCATACAAATTTTCAATTTTCTCATGAATTTAATTCAGGATTCAATTGTTTTATTACCTTTACACCCGTTAAGGAGAGATGCCGGAGTGGACGATCGGGGCGGTCTCGAAAACCGTTGTACCCTTGCGGGTACCCAGGGTTCGAATCCCTGTCTCTCCGCTGACAGCTACATTGCTGATTTTTGAAATTTTGACTAACTAAAATAAAAATAAATATTATGGTATTTTCAACAAAATTAACAGATGCTTTTAATGATCAGATTCAGGCTGAGATGTGGTCTTCAAACCTTTATTTATCCATGGCTGTCTATTTTCAGGACATGGGTTTGAGCGGGTGCAGTCATTGGATGAAAAAACAATCCAAAGAAGAATTGGAACATACGTACAAACTGATTGAATACGGTATTATGCGTGGTGGTAAAATAAAAATCGGCCAGATAGAGGCTACTCCTTCGGAATGGGAAAACCCTCAAGCTGTATTTGAAAGTACTTACCAGCATGAATTGACTGTATCAAAACGTATTGACAACCTGATGGATGTGGCTATTGCTGAAAATGATAAAGCAACCCAGGAATTTCTGCGTTGGTTTATCAAGGAACAGGTAGAAGAAGAAGATACGGCAAAATCCATATTGGACAAATTCCAGATTTATGGTGTACATGGTCTTTGTTGTATTGACCATGAATTAGGTAAACGATAAATGCCAGTCGTTACAGGAATGGAATGAAAAAAACCCTCATCGTTATTGATGAGGGTTTTTTTATAAGTTGGCGGCTACCTACTCTTCCACGATTGCAGTACCATCGGCGTGACGAGGCTTAACTTCTCTGTTCGGGATGGGAAGA
>JGI24705J35276_12237509_pt1 | contig 11487 bp, 10 predicted proteins | sample TergutNt197P4_FD_35276 | JGI IMG/M metagenome (IMG submission 35276)
GCCTCTTTCATCGCGTGCTTGATCGAATTGAGTTTGGTGCGAAGCGAACTATCGACCATGCGGCTGCCAAGCTTGACCACGAGGCCGCCAATGATCGAAGGATCGACTTTCACGTTAAGCGCGACATCCTTGCCGGTCACCGACTTGAGGGCGACCTTGAGGGCATCGAGATTCTTTTCGCCGAGCGGCTCCGCCACGGTGACATCGGCCGTTGCCTCGCCCTTGTGCCTGGCAACCAGTGCACGATAGGCACGGATCACGTCGGCCACGGCGAACAGCCTGCGATTGGCGGTCAGCACTTTCAGGAAATTTGCGGAGATGCCGGCGATGCCGACCTTGTCCAGGACAACGGCAAGCGCCTTGGATTGGCTATCCGCCGAAAATACCGGACTTCGAACGAGACGCGCGAGATCCGCGCTTTCGTTCAGCAAGACCTCGAAATTGTCGAGATCAGCTTTGACCGCATCGACCGTCTTCTGGTCGCGGGCCAGCTCAAACAGGGCCGTAGCATAACGGCCGGACACACCTGAAATGGACGAATCTTCACCAGCCACAGACGCGCTCTTCATTGCTGTCAAATTCGCAAGGGAAAAACCGTCGCCACAAAGCGGCGCCCAGCGATCCAAGCCCTTGGAATTCAAGCGGGACTTCGATTTTCGACCGGCACAGAATGTGCCGGGCTCGTTAAAATCGTGGCTTTGCTAACATAGCAGGCTCGCAGGCGCAACATGACGCCAAATTAAAGGCAAACGATGTGGTCGCACCTTGGTGATAAGTCCTGTTCAGCGAATCATTGGCTGACTCGGGCGGCAGACCTGGGAACAAACTTGGCTTCGCTCCAAAAAACCCGGCCAACGCACGCAAGCAAGCCACACATATAGCGCATGCCAGATACATCAATTACGCATAGCCGCGCAAATTCGAGGCCGGCCGCTTCACTTGGCCGAATACTTAATAAGATCGCAGCACGCCCAGCGAAGACTTCACTTTACAGTATATCAAAGTATTCCATTGGTTAAAAAATGGTTAAATCTGGACACTGAAGAATTACGCAATCGATCGGCCAAAAGTATAGACCTCGCCCAAAGGAATTACTTGCCAAATTCACGCCTTATTGTGAAGGGAAACGCCCTCCCGCTCACGAACCTATGGGGGTTCCACTAGCCACTGATGTGGCAATACTACATAAGGACAACTGAATGCTTTCTTTGAAGACGCTGGGACCTGTGGCCCGGCCGCGCATGGTGTTTGCTGCCGTTGCAGCGCTCCTGATCGGCGGGACCGCCACCGAGGCTTCCGCCAAATCGAAGCACCATCACAGTCATCATCACGCCCGCAACGGCGAAAGTTCCAATTCGAGTTCCGCGCTGAACGCCAGCGTCTTCGCGGCTGCCCACCACACCTTCAGCGGTATCGCCTCCTACTACGGCAACGAGTCCGGGCGCCAAACCGCCTCCGGCCAGCGCTTCGACCAGAACGCCATGACCGCGGCACATCGCTCGCTGCCGTTCGGCACGAAGCTCCGCGTCACCCATGGCGGCCAAAGCGTCATCGTCACCATCAACGACCGCGGACCGTTCATCCGTGGCCGTGTCCTCGACCTCTCCACGGGCGCCGCACGCGCAATCGGCCTGACCAGTGCCGGCGTCGGCCGTGTGACCGCCGAGATCATCTGACGCCGTCGCGCGTTTCGAACTGACCACCACGACCCCAAGGATGCGTTGGCCAAAGATGCGTTGGTAAGCCAACGCATCTTTGCTTTAGCCAGGTTTGTTTGTTTTCCAAGCTTGGCGGTCCCGATGGCGTTCGCCGGAGGCAGCCGGTCGAGCCCGGCCCCGAGTCATCCGACCCAAGTCATCCCCCTAGACAAATCTCACTTCGTCTTTCTGAACCGTACGCTCTTGCCGTCCGGCATGCGGGTCGCGGTAAAGCCTGCGGCGAGGCAAGCTTCGCGCTGCGGCATGTGGATTTCGGGGCTGCGGAGCGTATCCCACCACGAGGCGCGCTGCGCCGCGCGCGGTAGCGCTGCACCGATGATCTCCTCAATCTGCTCGAAGCTGAGCACGAATTCGGCCTGCGTCTGCCGCTTCAGGTAGTCGCACAGAGCATCGTAGTCGTTCACCGTGCACCTCGACTACGTGCCAAGAAAGAAACTGAGAAACGATCCGAGAAATAATCTGAGGTCACTTGTCCAGATATTTCCTCATCTCGGCAATCAGGCCCTCGCGCAGCTCGGGCCGCTTCATCGCGTAGGCGATATTGGCGCGCAGGAAGCCCGGCTTGGAGCCGCAGTCGTGGCGTTCGCCTTCGAACTCAACGCCATAGAATTTCTGCGTCTCGGCGAGTGTGATCATCGCGTCGGTCAACTGGATCTCCCCGCCGGCGCCACGCTCCTGTGTCTCCAGGATATCGAAAATCTCCGGCTGCAGGATGTAGCGACCGGTGATCGAGAGGTTGGAAGGCGCGGTCCCCTTCGGCGGCTTCTCCACCATGCCGTCGACCTCAAATATCTTGCCGTTGCGCTTTCCGACGCCGCAGATGCCGTACTGATGCGTAAGATTCTCCGGCACGGCCTCGACGGCGAGAACGTTTGATCTTTCGCCGAGCTTGTGTGCTGCCTCGATCATCTGCTTCAGGCAACCTGGCGTATTCAGGACGAGTTCATCGGGCAGCACGACCGCGAACGGCTCATTGCCGACGATGTCGCGGGCGCACCATACGGCGTGACCGAGCCCCAGCGGCGCCTGCTGCCGCGTGAAGCTGACAGCGCCCGCCCCCGGCTGGTTCTCCGCGAGGACCTCGATCTCTGCCTTCTTGCCGCGCACGACAAGCGTCGTATCGAGCTCGAACATCCGGTCGAAATGATCTTCGATGACGCCCTTATTGCGCCCGGTGACGAAGACGAAATGTTCGATGCCCGCCTCCTTCGCCTCGTCGTACACGTACTGAATCAGCGGCTTGTCGACGATGGTCAGCATTTCCTTGGGCATCGCCTTGGTGGCGGGGAGAACGCGGGTGCCAAGACCGGCGACCGGGAATACAGCTTTGCGGATTTTCATGGATCTATTGAATACCTTGAGATACGCCGAAATGAAGCAACGACGTCTTGCCAGCCGCTTGCAGCTGGTAACAAAGACGGTTGTGAGGCCCGAACCTCTGAACCGAGGCAGGAAACACCTGCGGGAACACCTACCAGATTCACTTTTGTTAAGATATTGGCAATCGTAACGAGGCCTCCTGATGGTCTGATTTTTCGGGAGCAGGAGCTGGCAAATGCAGCCTTTGGCGGGGAACCCGCGACACGACACGCGACCCGCCCCAAACGTCCCAAGACATTTGGCCTGGTTCCTCACACGCGCAACAATGATTGCTGCCACCCTGCTGTTTCCGCTTGAAGCGCATGCGGCAAACGGACTTTCCGATCTGTTTGGCGGTATCTTTTCTGGCTCCAACCCCGCACCAACACAACCGGCGCCTGGATCGGACGGTACCCAGGCTTCCGGTGCGCAACCTTGGAGCGGCGAGGATGGCGCCTCGGGCCATCCCCTGATGACCGCGGCCGCGATCCGCCAGGCCGCCGCCAATTTCGGCAATTGCATCGCCGCGATCTGGCCAGATGCCGCACGCCGCAACATTACGCAGGAGAATTTTCGGAGCTTCACGGCAGGGCTCACGCCCGACCTGCGGATCATGGATCTCCTGGATTCGCAACCCGAATACACCAAGTCGACCTGGGATTATCTCGACATCCTCGTGAACGACACCCGGCTGGTCAAAGGCCGCGAGATCCTCGCCAAGTACAAGCCGCAATTCGATACCGCCGAAAAGACCCTTGGTGTCAACCGCTACGTTGTCGCGGCAATCTGGGGCATTGAGTCCAACTACTCGACCCAGATTGGTGACCGCAGTGTGCTGCAGTCCACGGCAACACTGGCCTGCATCGGCCGCCGCCAAGCCTATTTCAGGGAAGAATTTCTTTCGGCGCTGGAGATCCTCAACCGCGGCGACTTGCGCCCCGAACAGATGCGCGGCTCCTGGGCTGGAGCCTTTGGGCCGACGCAATTCATGCCGACCGCCTTCAAACGCTACGCGGTTGATGCGGATGGAGACGGCAGACGCGACGTCGTCGACAGTCCGGCCGACCTGATCGCCTCGACCGCCAACAATTTGAAGAAGGATGGCTGGCAGACAGGCAAGACCTGGGGCTACGAGGTCGCGATCCCCAAGGGGTTCAACTACATGCTGGCCGACCGCGCCAAGGAGATGACGATCGCGCAGTGGGAACATCTTGGAATCAAGCGTGCGACCGGCCAGCCTTTCCCTCACCCGACCGAGAAAGCCTATCTGCTGGCGCCTGCTGGCGCAGCCGGGCCGGGCTTCCTGATGCTGAAGAACTTCCGTGTCATCATGAAATATAATCCGGCCGAGGCCTACGCCCTGGCGATCGGGCACTTCGCCGACCGTTTGCGTGGCGACCAGCCCTTCGTGCAGACTTGGCCGCGGCAAGAGCGGGTATTGTCACGCGCCGAACGGCTTGAGGTGCAACAACGTCTCGCCCAGCGCGGCCTCTACCAGGGCACCCCCGATGGTCAATTTGGCGGGCAGACCCGGGAGGCGATACGCAACTTCCAGGCTTCGATCGGGGCACCTGCAGATGGATTTGCCACTTCGGATATGCTGGAAAAGCTGCGCGGACCGTGAGAGGGGCAGCATTGAACGCGCTATTTGGCTTGAGCCCGCCTTAACCATGACCGATTTCAGCCACATACGAATGAAATCCGCCCGCTTGCGGCCTGATTTCGTTGCTATATTCCACGTGTTTTGACCTCCCCCGTGGCGCCCAGAATCTCATGCTAAGACCAAAGTCTCTTTTCAAGGCGCTGACCAAGACCCGCCCGCTCATCGCGGCTGCTGCCGCAATCACGATTTTGGTTTCCATTGCGGGCCCGGCTTCGGCGCAATTCTTCGGCTTCCCCGATTTCAATTTTGGTGGCCCGCGTCATCGGTCACCGCGCGGCGGGGGCGGCGGCTGGTTCGGTGGTGATTTCTTTGGAGGCCCTCCCCAGGAGCAACGGCCGCAGCAACCGCGCCAGGACTTCTCCCGTGCGCCGCCGCCAGTCAAGCGCGAGACAGTCCCTACGCGCAATGTCCTGGTCATCGGCGATGGCATGGCGGACTGGCTGGCTTATGGCCTCGAAGACGCCTATGCCGATCAGCCTGACATGGGCGTGCTCCGCCGTCACAAGACGAACTCCGGGCTGATCAAATATCAGCCGAAGGGCGAACCTTCGAGTTGGGCCGCGGCAGCCAAAGGCATCCTGGCGAGCGAAAAACCTGACATCATCGTGGTCATGCTGGGCCTCAGCGACCGCATCGCGATCCGTGAACCTCCACCCGTCAATCCGCAAGGCAAGCCGAACGATCCCAAAAATCAAGGCAAGCCAAACGATGCCAAAAATGATGTCAAGAACGACGTCAAGCCTGGCGGCACGGATGCTGCTGCCGCCAAACCGGATGACAAATCGACCGGCAACGAAGTGCCGCAGGATGAAGCTGACAATGGCGATGCGCCACAGGTCATGGCGCCTGAGAAGCCCACCCGCAGCGCCAGCGGCGGCCTCTACGAATTCCGCGACGAACACTGGGGCGAGCTTTACAGCAAGAAGATTGCGGAACTGATCGGTGTCCTGAAGACCAAAGGCGTGCCCGTACTCTGGGTTGGCCTGCCGGCTATCCGCGGTCCGAAGGGAACGGCCGACGTGCTGTTCCTGGATTCGCTGTATCGGGAGAGCGCCTCCAAGGCAGGCATCACCTATGTCGATGTCTGGGACGGCTTTGTCGATGACGCCGGCAGCTTCCTGCAGAAAGGTCCCGACTTCGAGGGCCAGATCCGTCAACTGCGCAGCTCGGACGGCGTCTATTTCACCAAGCCGGGCGCGCGCAAGCTTGCGCATTATGTCGAGCGCGAAATCACACATCTGTTGGCTGGTCGCACCGAGCCGATTGCGCTGCCGATCGAACCGGCGACGCCAGACATCAACGCCGTGCCCGGTGAACCCGCGCGACCCCTGGCCGGACCCATTGTACCACTGGCTGCTGCCTTGATCTCGAAGGATCAATTGCTGGGTGGACCGGGATCGCGCCCGGCCGCCATTGACGCGCTCGCTGAGCGAACGCTGGTAAAGGGCGAGCCGCTGGCTCCGGCCGCGGGCCGCGCCGACGACTATTCCTGGCCCCGTCGCGAAGTCGGACTTGAGCAGGCCAAGGGCGACACGCCCGTCGCGGAGGCACCCGAAGGCGCTGCCGCCACCCCCGCTTCAGAGCGCGCCGCCGCCGCCGCAATCGCACCACCAAGACCGGCGCCGAGAAGGCCTCCCGTTCAGCAACCGGCGCGTCTGGCAACGCCGTCCTTCTTCGACCTCTTCAACTTCAGCACACATTAGCCGGGCGACATAAGGCGATCCGCGGAGATCAATCATCGTGATGATCGCTGTCAGGCAAGACTTGTCAGGCAATATCTGGCGTCTCGCCCTCATCGTCATTGCCGCGACCGAAGATATCCGAGAATGATATGATTCATCTGATCGGATTGCGCGTCAGCCTGTTAAGCTCGTGGCTCCATGAGAGAAGCCTGGCAACGATCGGGAAACCATTCGGGCTGTCTGGTTCTGCCCGGTAACGAACCCGAAAATAGTCCCCACCACAGTATGCGCCATGGGGTCAAGAGACGGGCAAGAGACGGGGATGTTGCCATGAACGGGCAGATTGTGATGGAGATTGTACGCCGCTATCGCGCGACGGCTTCGTTATATCGTCAAACGGCGGCATTCCGGCCGAGTCAAAGCTGGTCATTGCTGGACCAGGCCAGGGAATGGGAGCAACTCGCTTTGGCCGAGCTTGAGGCCTACTTCGCAAGCTGCGGCTCTCCCACCCGCGCCCTGCAGTCATAGGCGCGACCATCAAGCAAGACGCCGAAAGCCTCAAAGCCGAATGCAGAGCGGGATAGGAAAGAGGGTTTCAGCAGCGCGATCCCGACTTGCGGTCTACTCCGAATTAAGTGCCGTTTTGGCCTTGTCGAAGCGAAGCATCTTGAGATCATCGGCTGCCATGACCAGCCGAAGCTGCATGTCGATGGTATAGGAAACGCAGTGTTCTTCATTCGATGCAAGGTCCAGGATCATGAATTTTCTGGAGGAAGACGGACAAGTGCAGAACGATCGGGTGTACTTTTCCAGCCTGATTGATCCGCCCGATGCCATGAAAGAGCGCTATTGCCTGGAAGAACTGTAGGCTTTTTCGTCAACCAAACAACTGCCACCGCTTCATGATGATCGCCAACCCACCAGGGCCACGGCCCGGGGACTATCAGTGTTTTTGACATCAGTGCGGCAGCAGTGATACGACGAACGGCCGCTGGAACTCAAGCTGAGGGACTGCTGCGGAGTAGAGTCATTATGGCAAAACATAATTACGTTTGTTTTTCGTGCCGTACCGTGCGACGTGCGGACCCAAATGAATTCGACGCGGACGCGGAGGGGCAGTCACCACGTTGTCAGCATTGCAGCGAGCCTATGCAATGGGCTGGAAACCAGGCAGAACCGCCGAAGCGATCTGATCGCAAGACATGGGCGCGATGGTCGAATATTTCTCGTTTCGCAGCGTGCGACGTACGGGGGTGGGGCTTTCCCTACTTTATGAAGATGAATAGCCTTTTGAAAGGGGGAAGAGTTGTCAAGGAAATTATTTCTGAGAATCCTGCCGAACGAACATGGATTGAGATTGTTTTGAACGCTGGCGGCCATGAGCTACATCGTCTACTTAGAACGTCGCCTTGTCCTCCTGAAAAAGCATCCTTCAATTTAAGATACGCGACATTTGATCGAGTAGACATCGACAATCATTTCGACCCCGATGATTCTAAAGTTGGAAATTATATTTGTATTCCATCTATATCCGCTCTGGACGATTTTCTTAAAAAGCAAAACTTGACTCTGGAAGATTTTGATTTTGAATCGGCTGTGGCTGATTATCCGGGTTGAAGAGGATCATCAGGCTGCGTGGACGCCTTCCCGATCAAATCATTGAAGCCCCGCCACGCTATCCTCTCGGGGGCCCAGAGCCTCCACCGCCTGACGCGGACCATAGACGCAAAACATTCCAGCTTCCGGATTGCCACGAGCATCACCGCCCCGGGTTGCCGTTTCCGCTAATGAGGATGTAGACGGAAGGGCAGTGACGAAATAGCGCTACTTTGCGTTCGTGGAGTCTCCCGCAATGACCGCTTCGCAAATACTTCCTGTTCAACGGCTTCGACGATATGGGCCTGATGCCGCGCCGCCGCTGCGCGTCTTGGCGACAGTAGCCGCACTTCTTTTCTCCTTCGCCGCCGCGGCCCAAACGCAGTTCCATATCGCCACAACCACGGAGACTCGTCAGTTGCTCGCGGCCGATGACGACTGGATGGCCGCCGTCGGTTCGTTCAATCGGGCGGCGATCGCGGGCAGGCCCGACGGCATTTCTCGGACTGAGTTCAAGACAGCGGTTCAGGCCGCCGCAATCCAATGCCCCACCGGTGACGTGCAACGCTGGCGCGCGATGCTGGACTCGGTGGCCACGCGGTACGAAAGGCTGCACATGCGTTTGCCGGCGACAGTCAATATCGCGTGCATCGACGGGACTGTTGCCGGTGGTGAGGTGTACACACGCGGTAACACGATGTTCGTGCCGCGCGCGATGGGTGCACGTATGGACGAGTGGCTGTTTGCTCACGAACTGTTCCACATCTTCAGCCGTCACAATCCGGTGGTGCCGAGCAGGCTGTATGCGCAACTCGGTTTCACGGAAGTGCCAGCATTGCAGTGGCCTGAGGAATGGATCGAGGCGCGCATTTTAAACCCTGACGCACCGTTCGATCGGCACTCCATCCGCATCGAGACGTCGAGTGGCCCGTATTCCGTGATGCCCGTGCTCGTGGCCCGCCGAACGGTATTGCAGCCAGGTGAAACGTTCTTTAACGTCCTCGACGTGCGTTTGTTGGCGGTCCAACCCTCCCCCCGACGGCAAGGCCAGCCTTCCGCTGCGGCAGCAGGACAGGCAACTGGTTTGGTTCGATGCGAACACCACCGGTGTCGTACCTGAAGCAACTCGGCGGCAATACTTCTTACATCATCCACCCGGAGGAAACCATGGCGGACAACATCGCGCTGCTCCTAACCGGGCGTACCGCACGCAATCCTGCTTTGATCGCACGCCTGCGCGAAGTGCTCGCTGCTTCTGCCCACTGAAGTAGAAAGAAGCTCACATCATGAAAATCGCAGTTCAGGTGCGCCCCAGCGCGGCCTGGGATCCGACAAAGCGCGGGAGTCAACTTCACATGGTGATTTTACGATCATGATGATTTGAAGTTTCGCTATCGTTATATAGGGTCGTAGAATTCAAGGGTGTCGGCACTAACGTTTCGGCCCCCTGCGGTGGTGCAAATAGCGCTCCAGCATTGATTCGAACCAAACTTGGAAAACCTCCCATAAAGGATCGCACATGCAACGAAGAACCCGGAGGCTGGTGGTCTGCGCGGTGTGACCTTGCCCCCGATTCTAATCCGCGTGTTTTTCGGACTCTATCAAAGCCGATGCCCTTCTCGCTATGTCATTCCGGTGCGGGCCGCCTTGCCGATTTCCGGAGGACCGGTGCTCAAATCGAGACGGCGATCGAGAACCGTCGCGCGGGGAAGCCGGGATGTCCTCGGCTGAACCTGTGATTCACCCGCGCCCTCCGTTTTCGAGGGAGCAAGCTGACAGAACAAACTCGGGCACAAACGCGCCGCGGGAACGTAGAAGTGCGCGTTTCGCACGCATGATTGTGATGATGGATTGCCGGGTCAAGCCGCCTCCTTGAACCTTACCCCTGATTTCCGTTACCAAGCTCAACATCCCCCTCGCGAATACCTGGGCATGATGACTAAGACACCTGACGAACTGATCCACCAATGGAACGCCGACGGGCGGCGTTATATTCGGCAACTGAACGCCTTGATCGCCGACGATCGTGAGGGGCGGAAAACACCCAAAGCCAAAGCCTGGCCGAAGGAGCCGAGAAAGCTTGAGGCCGCGGAAGCCATAATGACGCTCGCGGAGACCACGGACCGCGAAGGGCGCTGGAGACGGGATTGTCCGATCGCCGATCGCGCACATGAGCCATTCGTCGATCTGCTCGACAACGTCTGCCAGAACCTCAATAGCGTCATCATCCTTGGCCCGGATGAGTTTCTGGTCCGCCCGGGCACGACGGCTTTTCTGCCAGGCCCCACCTTGCATCTACGCGGAGGTGGGGTGCGCGAATTGCCGGGTATTCTCGGAATGGCGACGTCACGCAGTCACGATCTGCTATTGCTTGCCCGCGAGGATGGGTTTTCGGTGAGCCGCGGGCTGGAGCTTCCTCCCATCCGCCACTTCCCCTGGCCCGATGGAACGTTGCCCACCTCCGTCGATTGCCTGCGACTGAGCGACGACGGCCTGACGATTGCATTCGTCCTGGACAAGGTTTGGCTGGGGCAGGCCGGTGACGTAGCGCCTGTCTGGACGCAAGTTCATCCAAGCGACGCCCTGCTGGCCGAGATTGCAGGCGGCTTCTCTGATGCCATGATGCATTGCGCCTTGTCGCCGGACGGTCGATTCATTGCCTATGGATCACAGTCCTATGGACATTTCATCGATCGGATCGAAGGCGTGGCTGCGGTGCGACGCTGGGCCAAAATCGGATACCGCAGCGAATATCCACACTACGCCTGGTTTTCTGACGACGGGGCATCGGCCGCGCTCAACTCTTGCCATTTCTACAATGGCGCGACGCTCGGAGTCCGACTGTCTGAGATCGAGAACGTCTCGACCGAACCGTGGGAGGAGGACGAACACACAACGCTCCTCGACCACGTCCTGCGAGTCTACGCTGCGGTCTGGCTCCCACTCGGGCCGGAGAAGGATGGTTTTGCGTTGGCCGGTATGAGCTACCTGAACATCGTATCATCCGACGGGACGCTCAGGAGTTCCACCCATTTCGGCTCTTCGGCATCATCGATCGACTATTGCCCCAAAACCGGGATCGTCGCGCTGGGCTCCTATGCTGGTTTCCTGCATGTATACGATCCCAACCGACAGGCGGAATCGGACCAGCAGATCGGTTATCGCCCCATCCACGAGGTTTACCGCTGGGTATTGTGGAAGGATCGGGCACCTTTTCGTTGGTGAGTGTCGGTCTCGGTGGAGACTGCCCGGCTATGACGGTGTTGGCGAGGAAAACGATGCGGATTGTTGCGAGAGCCTTACATTTGTCCGCTCAGGGCAGACCATATAAGGCTCTCGCGATGTGGGGAACGATCCTCGGATAGCCGCTTGCTTTCCAGCTCTTTTGGCCCCAAATAGAGGGCGGGAGATTGGCGGTGGACGAGCCACTCGCCAACCGGGTCAGGTCCGGAAGGAAGCAGCCCTAACG
>JGI24705J35276_12237508_pt1 | contig 11485 bp, 6 predicted proteins | sample TergutNt197P4_FD_35276 | JGI IMG/M metagenome (IMG submission 35276)
CATAACGGATTTTTTAGATTTATTAAAATTTTCAGACTGCAATAATAATGAAAAAATTTACAAAATATACTTGTATTTGTTTATTCAGACTCAAACTTTCTCTTTGTGCTGTTTCCGATAATTTTTAGGCGTATCATTGAACAATTCTTTAAAACATTTAATAAAGTAGTGCGATTGGCTAAATCCTGTCAAATAGGTAATTTCAGAAACGGATAATTCGCTTGTTTTCAAGAGGTCAGATGCTTTTTGTAATCGGATGTTACGGATGAATATATTGGGCGTTTCTCCGACAATGGCTTTGAATTTACGATGTAACACGGTTTTACTCATATTCATTTCGGAAGCAAATTCTTCTATCTTAAAGTTTTCGTCCATCAAATGTTCTTTAATAACCTTTATTGCCTTGCTAAGAAAGTCTCCATTTGTCAGAGGATCAGCCTTTTCCGGATGTGACGAAGCAAGCAGTTCGTTGATAATTTGCTTTTTCCGTTGCTGACGAGTAAAATATACATTTAGGACTTGCTTGATGAGAACATCCGAATCGAAAGGTTTTTTCAGATAGAAATCGGCGCCAGATTTATATCCCTGCAATTCGTCTTCGGTAGACGATTTTGCCGAAAGAAGGACAACAAAAATGTCCGACAACAAAGGGGTTGACTTGATGATTCGGCAGAACTCCAGCCCATCCATTTCTGGCATCATGATATCGGAAATCACCATTTCAGGAAAATTTCTTTTCACAAATTCCAATGCTTCCACACCATTAATTGCCGTTGTTACATGGAAATGCGATGACAACTTCTTTTTCAGATATGCTAACAATTGGCTGTTGTCCTCCACCAGCAGTATTGACGGCAATTCGTTCCATTCGGCCTTATCGTCGGTAATCATTTGTTCTTCTACCCGTTTGGCCGGCAGATTGACGCTAATGGCCGTTCCCTTACCCGGTTCGGAATCAATGTGTATGTGGCCGCCAAGCATATCAACAAATGTACGGACAATATACAGTCCAAGGCCTAATCCGCCTGTATTTCCACCCCCCATAACCGTTCCCTGATAAAACTTATCAAATACCTTTGTTAGATTCCGTGAATCGATACCAATCCCGGTATCCACTATTTTCAGGATAAAACTGTCTTTATTTTCAAACTCCAGAGAAACATGTACTTCTCCGCTATCTGACGTATACTTCAAAGCATTGCTCAGCAGGTTATAGATGATGCGCTCCAGTTTTACGGTATCCACCGAAACCGTTAATTCTCCTATGGCGGATGTAAAGTCAAGGGTAATATTCTTCGATTTTGCAAAATAATCAAAAGCATTCACCACGATACGACAGAAAGAGACCAATTCGACGGTTTTTTCCTTGATCTCGGCGTCAATTATTTCAGCACGTTTGAGGTCAAGTATTGACGAAAAAATATCCGAAAGGAACGAAGCATTTTTAGAAATGATCTCCAGCTTTTCCATTTTATCCTCCGGCAGCCCTTTTTCACGTAGAAGATCATTTGTGGGAGCAATGATCAACGAAAAAGGGGTCAACAGGTCGTGCGACAAGCCGGCAAAGAAGCTTTCCTTTTCCTGTAACAATTCTTCTTTTTTACGTTTTTCCATTTCGAATAAACGCAAATGTTGGCGTTTTTTGTAATAGTTTTTGATCATAAAAATGGTGATGATCAATGTCGTCACAGCCAGCAAAATCAAAGTGCCGTAAAACCACCATGTTTGCCACCAGGGCGGGCTAATCGTGATATGCAGGCTCCAATAAGGCTCACTATTGGAGGAAAACTCATGATGACGAATAAAAAGGGTATATTCTCCCGGTTGAAGTTGCGAAAAGGTGAGCGGTTTGGTGATGTCGAAGTATTGCCATGCGTCGTTGAATCCTTCGATACGATATTGGTATTTATTTCGAAAATGATCCCACCCGACTTCCGAAAGCGACAAAGATATCCATTTGCAAAGATAAGACAGTGAAATGGTTTTTACATATTCAGTTGCCTCCTGAAGCGCTATTTTCCCGTATATTTGTTCACCTACGTTGACTTTTTGATGGTCTATTTGCAAATCGGTCAACACGATCTTAGTCCGATCAGGTCGGCGGAGTGTTACCAGCGGATCAATTAGTAGCAAACATTCCGTTCCGCCGAATAACACATATCCTTTACCATTCACCTCGGCGCACGTCGAAGAAAAAATAATCTGATCGCCGAAAATGCCGGTATTGACTTCCTTTAATTCTCCGGTTTCATTTATAAAACAGAATACACGGTCGGCAATGGAAAACCACAGATTGTTTTCACTATCAAGTGAAAGATTGAGTATTGCGCCGTCAGGTAATAGTTCGGATGGAAAAATCTGCCGGACACCGGAATCGGAATATTTCATTTGTCGCAATCCCATCGAAGTACCCAACCACAAACACTTGTTATGCCGATCATCAATTAAACTGTAGATCATATCGGGTACAACCGGTAAACCGTCGTTTTCTATTTCGCCGGTTTCGGTGTTGAACAGGTACAATCCACTGTGTGACGACACCCAAAGGTTATCATCGTCGCAAGTAGCAAACCCTGTTATTTCATCGCGGACAAAAGAACTGTAATGTTTATACTCATCAAACGTTTTTGTAGTGTGGTTATATTTTACCGAAGCTAAACCGTTTTGTTTGGTTCCAAGCCATAATGTCGAATTTTGATCTTTGAAAATCGACGTTACTTTTGCCAATTGATCATCTGCAAAAAATTGTTCCAACGTAAAACTGGTATTTTTCTTCCCGTCAAACAATGTATAGTAAATTCCAAAATCGTCGTGCCCAACCATCAGCAGTTCGTCATCGCAATAAAACGAAAGAATATAGTTGTTGAACAGTGTTTGATAGATATGATGCACCGGTATAGCCGCCAATTCTCCCTTTTTCAGGTCGTATAAATACAATCCGTCACCTTGGGTGCCTATCAGTAAATAGTTTTCCCCGAAAAAACCTACCTTATATACCGCTGATAGTCCATTCCTGTTGATTGGCGACAGACGGTCAATCCCTCCTTCTTCGGTATTCAACCGGTATAACCCGTTACTATATGTCCCCACCCAGAATTTATTGTATCGGTCGCGAAAAAAACAAAGAATCACTGGTGTTTGCAAGTCAGATTTAAGCGGCAATTCGCGGACTTGATTCTGTCCTGTTTCCACCATTTTGAGACCCTCACCCCACGATCCGAGATATAACTTTCCGTCCGATACCGGAAAGATACGATACAGATTACTATATTCAGCCAAATACTGTTCTCCTCTGATGGTTGAAAAATCAGAATCTATCCAATTGAATTTCCACAAACCCTGATCCCAGGTAGAACACCAGATCGTGTTCTCCTCGCCCGTATCATATAATTGAGTGATATGTAATGTATTACTTTCCAAGTTTTGCCATTCGTTCTTATCCATATTGTATACATGATAGCCATTGTATGTGCCCACCCACAGTATTCCCCCGGGTTTTTCGATGATGGAGGCGATAATTTGTCCCTGTAAATGATGCGTTATCCGATATTCAAATGGGCTGTTTGCAATCGGCTCCATTTTGTATATCCCTTCTTCCCAACTTCCCAACCAAATGTTTCGCTGCGAATCCTCGAAAATGGAAATCACCCGATGTGGATATTTATCGGTGATCCGACTGATATGTATGAATTGACCCATCCTGGGATCGTAAATATCCACACCGCCAGTTTTCAACCCAATCCAAAGTAGCCCGCCGGAATCGAACATCAGTGTTTCAATATTGTTTTCACTTAAACAGTTGTTGGAACCGGTTTCTTTTTTATAAACTACAAATTCCCGTCCGTCGAACCGATTCAGACCTTCATTGGTGGCAATCCAAAGAAAATTTTCATTCTCGCAAATAGACGTAACATCGGTTCCCAACAGTCCGTCGGCTGCCGTGTAATGCCGCGATTCCTGTGTATATGACCAACGTGGGAACAGAAACAGTATGAGAACAATAATGCGATAATACATTTTGGATTGATCAAAACTTCGGATGCAAAGTTAATGAAAATGACAGTAACTTCTCATTTTTTTACCCTTACTGACATGCTCCTACCCCGTTTTTCGACAATGTATTATCATTGAAATCCTTATCGCCAAGCAACCAGCCAAAGCGTTTTTCAAGGTCGATACCTGATGTTTTCAATGGCGAAACATCCGGCAATCGGTAAGCATCAAAGAAAACCAGACAGTGAGGATTTGTGATGGCAGTTTGCCCTGGATTTTTGAACTGGGGTTGGATGGTTTGGTTGTTTTTCCCTTTTAGCGATTGTGTCAGCGGAGATAGACCGTACCAATTGTTGCCTTCAAATACTCCCGTCGAATCTGCTCCATGAATGAATCTGTCCTTCACTACAAAAATATTGTTGCAGAAATAAAAATTGCTGTGTGCACTCTGTGCTTCATAGTTGATTGCTGCGCCTTTTCCGTTGTAAATGGTATTGTTGTACACATAACAATCCCTGAGTTTTTCGGGATCATCCGATGCATTCCATATAAATATTGCGGCTTGTGCGGGCGAAACGCTTCCATCGTTTTCGCTGATACAGTAACGAATTGTATTATTGTACCAGGGACTTGCACTTTCAAACTGAAAAAGTCCGAATCCGGCACCCTCATTTTCATACGACAGACAATACTGAATGGTTGAATTGGTCATTCCGCCATCGAAGTCAAATCCGCCGCCGTCAGCTGCTCCTTTCTGTGTCTTATTGCGGTAGGCAATGCAGTACTGAATCAATATGCTGTCCGATTCGTAAGCCCAGATACCTACAGGTCCATTGCCGGTGCGAGGCATATCCCAGCCATTGTTGGTAGCAGTGCAATATTCAACAAGTACTTGAGTGCTGTTTCCTATGAGGATGCCATTTCCGCTGTGATTATTGAGTACGGTAGGATCGCCGGGATTATTTGAAGCCTTACAATTGCGAATGATGATGTTGTGCGAAGATGTTTTGTCTTCCCGTTTTCCTGAAACGAGTATACCTGCAAAACCATTATCGTGAGCATGGATATGATTAGCCATAATGCCAGACGACCAATGAATCCGTAATCCGGATTTTTGATAACCCTGTATGTTCAGGTTCAAAACTTCCATATCCCGACAGTCGGAAATAAAAACACCTTCGCAGGTATTTCCCTCATTACGCCCGTTTCCTACAAAATGAATGTTTTCGATTTTTAGATTTTTACAGCGTGTGATCCTGCAACCATATTCATTTCCGGATTGTACCGTTGCAGGGATATTGCCGCACGAGGCGATTACTACCGGTCTTTCCGCCGTACCTGATACCAGCGAATCAATCATTAAACTGATTTCAAATGTTTCTCCTCCTGAGAAGAAGACCGTATCACCGGCTTGCAGTGTGGAAATATTTTTCCTACTAAGCGTTTTCCAAGGTTTACCGTATGATCCATCGTTGATGTCGCTACCCGAAATACTGATATAATATGTTTTCGGCCCTGCCGGTTTACCACCACATGAAAACATAACGATGCAAATAAACAGTAAAATTAATTTTACGATATTCATTTTTTTAATAATTTTTATTGATAACCGATAATCTCCCAAACGGGAATGTCCTTTCCATAGATGGTTACCGTTTTATTTTTAGCAAAATCAATGAGATTATTCCAGTTCGGATCTTTTTCGTCGTACCATAACGTCTTGTTGAATGTTCCGCTATATGGCGTGAAACCGGTTACCGGAGTTTCCAACGGCCCGATAAACAAATTGTCCGAATAGATATTGTTGACCGATTTTTCCTCTTCAGCTAAAATGGTTGGTTCGGATACATGGATATAGTTGTTGCGAAAAATATCCCCTGCGCCATACCGACTGTCATGCTTAGTGAAATGAAGTATCGTCCTGTCAATCCTGCGATCCGGTTTCGGGAATATATAAAATAGATTTTTTTCAATATTGGTGTTTTTTGTCCATCCGGTTAGATGGATGATCGGGGAGAAATAACGGTTCTCGTGTAAATAATTCCTCAAACCGTCATTAATACTGATATTGTATTTAATTTGCGTATCATCGTTACCGTTCACACACCAGTCGTCGGGCCAACCGTTGGTGGCAATCACCAGCATAAATCCTCCCGTATTGTTATAACTCAGATTGTACTGAAAGGTTGTATTGCGGCAATTCCAGTCTGAATCGTATGCATAACCATCAACAATGGAGTGATGGTCGCTCACTACATTGTATTGTACAAGGGTATTGTCGGAACTCCATGGCCAGATACCATCGCAGGCTTCCGAAGGAGGAAGCGTTGCAGGGCATTCTTTCATTGTGTTATATTCCACCAGCGCACTGTCGCAACCCACTACAACGATACCATCACCGGGAACTCCGCTTATGATGTTGTTCCGTATCACTACGTTCCGGTTCGGAAACCATTTGCCGCGAATCCACTGAGCGTACATTTTTATAGCATCACGCTGACAATCCCTGATGATGCAATTTTGCACCAATAGACCGGTAAATCGAGATGGAATACTGTCCTTGTCCCTTGAATTTTGAAGGCACAAGGCTGTACCGCCACCTCTATCAATCCTTAATCCGCCAACAACATCATGTATATAAAGATTGTCGATGGTTATATTGTGTACTTCACCATAATTATCCACTTCAACGTGCAAACCTTTCAGCCGGTTGACCGGTTCGTCGCCTTGGTTGGATATCTCCAGATCGCGAATCACAAAATATTCTGTATTATAGACATGTACGGCTTGTATCTGTGAGGCGTCGCCTTTGATATGCGGACGTGCGTCGCCCCCGTATTTTCCTAACACAACAGGTCTTTCCGGCGCTCCTTTGCAAGAAATGTACAATTCATCCGTGAAAGTAGTTCCTGACTTCAACAAAATACTGTCGCCCGGTTTCAGTGACAATTCCTTTATCTTACTCAGGCTTTTGAAAGCTTGCGATGGAGTTGTTCCTGAATGGGTATCCTTCCCGTCTACAGGGTCGAAATAATAATTGGCGGTATTGCGTTGATGCGAGCAAGCAGCAAACAAAACAATCAACAGTAATGAAATGTGTTTTAAACTGTTTTTCATCTGAGATGGGTTAGATATATTTTGATAACAAAATTTTTACTCTCTCCTTCTTTGGATGTAAAGATAATTTCCACATGCTGCTTCGGGTCAATGTCGCTTGCTTGTATTTCGCCTGCCGCCCACGAAAGTCCACACCAAATCATTTTGTCGTATTCAATTTTTACAGGAATGTTTTTCTTTCCCTGTTTTGCCGAGATGGAGAGAAACTCGTTCATCCTGATTCCATCGGGAGGCGCTCCGCCCCACGAACGGAAAGGTTTCCCCTCCCTGTTGCACTGCGAAAATAGTACACGGATATTTTTGTTTGCAGCAGGGGTTATTTTGGCATTCGCCGAATGGCTACCGGTGATGTCAATCGCAGTCTCCAACGGCTCTATTTGCGAGGGTACGATAATATCTTCGCCAACACCCCAGTCATACGACACGGAACTATATTTTCCAAAACCGACTACCGCTAATTGTTCGGCGCCCAATACTAATTTAGCGTCCTGAATAATCGGCTGAAATCCACTGTCGTGGAAAAGAATCCGGCAACTATTGCCGTTCTGTCCGGGCAAATCTATTTCCCTTATGGATTGCGATGGATTGACAATGGTGAACAGTGAGCCATCCATCGTTTCCGACCAATACCCATACGGTTCTCCGCTACCGGCTATAGCGCCCCAAATCGTTGTTTGTCCGAATCGTTGCAACTGCATGTATGTTTTTTGTACCCTGCCAAACCACACGGCATCCGAATCGTTCAGCAATTCCAGATTGCCATGGTAAACGTTCAGCCATCCACTCCGCGCCAATGTAAGGATTAAGGCTCCCTTCCATGCAGCTTTGCCTCGTTGGTAGCAAGTACCTGTCGTCCCAATCATGAAAGCGCAATTATCAATACGTGATAATGGTAATCCATTGAAAGCAAACTGTTGCACCATGTGGTCGGAATACAGATCCTGTGAACGCCAGAAATTGATCATCGGCACATCCGAAATACGCGGGTCTCCCGAATACAGGGTTTCAAATATCTCCAGCCATCGTAAATCGACTGTTTTGCGGAAAGGAGTTATCGTATCATCCATATCCCCACCAAAACCGTTGTAAGCAATAAAGATTACTTCGGGATTTTTCGTGCGGAATTTTTTGATGGCTTGTATAAACGCTCTTTTGTTTAATTCTTCAATCTCGGCGGGTAACGTATTGCGTTTGGCGTCATCTGATGCCGCATCAAAATAGGCAAAGTCAAATTTAAAAACCCGGAATCCCATGTCGGCATACATTTGCAAGGTTTCCATCAAATGCTTCAGATATCCTCCTTCGAAAAGGCTTAATACCGCTCCATTAGAGGTTGCCGAATCTTCCCATTCAGGTATCATATTCAGCATGGGTTTCCCGCCGGCATGAATCAGATTGGTAGAGAACCACAATCCGGGTTTGATATTGTTGGATTTACATGCTTCTAACCAGCGTCCCGGCCCGTCAGGCCAATTTTTTCGATTCCACACACGATAACCGCCATCCACATCGAACCAAAAAGCGTCCATCACATAGTAATCTATCTGTACTCCCAGTTTTTTCAAACGTACCACTTCATCCAGCAGGCGCATGGCCAATGCTTCTGTTTGCGGAATGTTATCCGACAACTCGTCGTAAGCCGACCAGTTGTTGTAGACCGCCACTGGTTGTTTCAGTCCGGTGGAAATGCCTGATGGATTATCTGCACGTAAAACTTGAGTACAGATAAAAAACATAGCAATCGTTAGAATCACTACCGGGAAAGCCATTGTGAAACATTTCATTGTTTTTTGTTATTTAAAAATGGAGTTTGAGGCTTATTATTGCACGGTTTCAGACCTCAAACTCCAAATTGCACTTCAGTGTTTAGAATTAATCTGATAATCGTTTAAAATCCATCGTATCATCAGTCGTGTCATATACTACGCAGAAATAGCCGGGAACAAAATCGCCGTCGTCGGTACTTCTAATCTCGCAAGTGTTATTCTCCTCGTTTTTGTCCGCTTTGATTCCGATAATGTCGCCATTTAGACTTATATCAGAAATTTTACCTTCGTTTGCCACATTGGAAAATATCGAAAATCTGAAATATGTATACATTACTTCATTACTCAAGTAAACATGCGCTTGAAATTTACCGTCACCGATAGGTTTCATAAATGCTTTCTGCCTAATATCAGAATCACCCCAGCCTTCGATATTCACCATGTCTTCACTCCATGTTGGAGCGCTAAAAATACCCATACCCATCATCCACCAATAATCAGGGGATTCAGCGTCCATTTTATTAATCCAGATATATTGATATTTTTCCGAATAGAATACATCCCATTCACCCGACTTTCCGGTAAATATGAGTTTTCCGGTGGCTGCATCGTAGTCCATGAAATCGCGGTTATATACCTTCGCAATATCCGCCTGACTTAGCGCCGGTATTTCTATTTCACCGCCCTCATATAAATTTACTTTTGCATGATCGCAGTTAATGGGAACGGGTCCTTCACCTCCAGCCCAAAGCTCGTCCCACCAATTGATTACAGCCGAATATTCTTCAAATGCATCCAAATCCAAAATAACGGCAGCGTAGTTTACCGTTACATCAATTTCCGCTTTAATATTCGGATCAGATTTTAACGATACGGTAACTTTCGCCGTTCCTATGCCGATGATTCTAATTTCGCCGCCATTGGTTACCGTTACAACAGTTTCATCCGACGATACCCATTCGAGTGTTGCATCTTTAACATTATTGTTCGTCGGTAGCAAAGTGGTCGTTATGGTGACATTTGCGTCGCCCAGATACAATTCCAGAGATGTTTTGGACAGATTAATTCCTGTTATCGGAATCAGAGACGCTACCTTAACCGGCACTTCCTTGACTGTTTTGCCACAGGTAACTTTAATGATGGCATCACCTGCGCTCACTGCTTCTACCAAACCTGCACTGACCGTCGCTACACCGGGAGCTGTACTTTCCCATGTGTATGTTTCAATGACCGGTTCTGCCCTGAGCTGCTCCTTGTCGCCAACAACCATGTTTAACAACGAGGAGGGAGTTACGGAAAAGACTTTCGGCTTTTCCTCGTCTTTCTTGCATGATGCAAGGATTAATACAGATGCGATAATGAATACCGCGAGATTCAAAAATCTATTCATAAATTTTACTAAAAATATAAAATAATGGGACTTCTCAAAATACACTTTACATTTTGATTTTTACAGAGAGCCGAAGTCCGTTAAAACTCTGTTGAAAAAATCATCTTACCGTCCACTTGTCCCGCCATTTGACTATCATCTTGTCGCCATCGAACGCAACTGGCAACCATATATAGCGGGAGTCTATCAAATTGGTTTTGTTCCAGCGGTCGAACATGGCAATGTACGTGTCTTTCTTATCAACGACAGGAAGGACAAAAGTGATTTGCGCATAAAAAGTACTATCGGCATCCTTTCCTACACAAGGATTTCCCATGGTCGTCCATTTTCCCAGCATGGAATCGGCTATGGCGTATTCCGCCACGTTGGGATCCCATCCGGTACAGCCGGATGTAATTATATAGTATTTGCCTTTGCGTTTGAACACCGCAGGCGCTTCGCGCGACTTGCCGATAAAGTTGCGGGTATACACGCCCGACGTTTGCGTATAATCATCGTTCAGCAAACTAATGTACAAGGTTTCATTCCATTCCGACGAGCAAATATGGTAAGCCCGCCCGTCGTCATCCTTGAACAGCGTCTGGTCGCGGCTGTCCTGTCCATTGGGTTTGAACGAGCCAAGATAAGTGAACTTTCCCGTTGGCGAATCACAGACACCCACACCCACATGGGCTTTCTCATAGTCGGGGCTTTCAATGTGCATCCACATAATGAACTTATCTGTTTTTTCGTTGTAGATCACTTTCGGACGCTCAATGACTTGCGAAAAATGCAGATCTGAATCAGGATCATCCGGTGTAGTGTGAAGTACTACCCCTTCAAATTTCCAGTGATACAGGTCTTTGGACGAATAACAGGATACCCCTCCTGCTTCGGCACGCCAGCATTCCCATGTTGTGACCCACGGCAGGCGATATGTAGAATCGCCTTTTCTTTCGCCATACCAGTAGTATATGCCATTATGATAAAGAATACCCGCACCATGGGCATTAATGACCTGATCATCGGTATCCTTCCATACTGCACCGGAAATAATCTCGTTACCGGAGTTGCACGATGCCGCCATCCACGCAAGAACGACGATACAAAGTGAAATGTGCTTGATAGTGTTCATCTTTAATATCACTTTACCTTCATGATGATTGTTTCTTCGGGAAGTCCTTCGGATACGGCTTTTAAACTGATCGTCCCCATTTTTCCTGTTGGGCGGATGATTGCC
>JGI24705J35276_12237507_pt1 | contig 11475 bp, 1 predicted proteins | sample TergutNt197P4_FD_35276 | JGI IMG/M metagenome (IMG submission 35276)
ACTGTCTTCTGCGTTGCCAAGACTTTGTTTGTCCCCTGCTCAAGGTAGTTAACCTCGTAGGAGAGGTCGTTTCTTGCCGTGTAGTAGAATACAATCACATTACTGTCAGTGGTAATTTTAACTGACTTCTCTGCCGCATCAACGTTGTAGCCGCTAATTACAGCAGCTGCCTCAGTGTAAGTTGCATCAAACGTTCTGCCGTTAACCACTTTGTCATCAAGCAATTTTGCGCCTGCTGTGCCGCTATCACGGTATTCCACTGTGTAGGAGAGATCCGTGCGCTTTGTATAGTAGACTTTGATGACATTTTCTTCCAAATCTGCCGAAATGGTCAGTGGGAAGTTCTCTTCTTTGTCAAGCGCATAGCCGTCGATCATATTGTCGATGTATGCATCGATCTCATCCCCAAACTCTGCTGCGCCAAGCTCCGTCTTGCTTTCGTCGATCGCGCCGTCATAATAGTACTCTACACTGTATGCGAAGGTGTCCTTCACGAAGTCGACTCGGATGACGTTGTTGCTCTCTGTGATTGTCGTTGGCAGCTCAGGTGCATTGGGAGTTTCAGCCAGCTTATAGCCGATCTTGCCTTTGCCTTCCATTGGTATTGCGACTACTTCCGGCGTCAGCACCTGTACACTCAGGTTTTCCGTTTTGCTGTCGTCCTTGATGTCGTTGTAGTAATACTCTACCGTGTAGTACAGCCTCTGCGATTCGTCAATCTCCCATTGTGCAATATACGTTGCGTCACCCTTTACCACGTCTGACCATGTTGGCAGCCATCCACTAAATTTCCAGCCGAGGTTTCCCTTCGTCTCGCCTACGAACGGAGGCGTCGGTTTGCCCATATTCTCAAAAGCCTGTTGGGCTGTGAAATCGCCTTGCTCGCCTGGCAAATATCTCACAACGTATGTGTCTTTCGGAAATACAGTTACAGTAAGTCCGCTGTAAGTAAGCTTGCCATATTCTGCGAACAAAGTTCCGCTAGAACTTATCGTGGTATTTCCGTTCGCGTCTACATTTGCACAACGAAGAATCAAGTCTCCATGGAGTTCAAGCGTCACACCCTTTAGGTTCAGTAATCCAGCACCATCAATAGTAAGGGTTACCCCATCGGGCACCTTGAGAGGTGAAATGGGGGTAAAAGGGTTGCCGTTGGTAAATACAGCACTAATGCTTGCTACAACAGAATCCCCGTATTCAGCTGCGTTCAATTGCGCCTGTAACTGAGCTGGTGTTGGGTCATTGAGCGTATAGTCTGCCGCGAATGCTGTTGCCGGCAGAAGCGTCAACACCATCGCGGCGGCTAGGAGTACAGCTAGTATTTTGTTTTTTTTCATTTTAAACCTCCAATAATATAAATTTTTTGCCCCTTTTGTTTTGAGGTTGCGGTTCCTTGTTTTCAGCCGCGCTGCTTTCGTGCAACGTGGTTAAACGGCTCTTTTTCAGAGTGCAGCTCCTCCGGTCTGCGATATTAAGCAATGGTTATCCAATCCAATATCTCTAACCCAATTTGCCTCCTTTCTCTTTGTTGCTAAAAACAGAATATCACATACGGGTTGCGTCTAGGGTTCATTTGCCCCTAACTGCCCTTTTGCGAGCTTCTCCTGATTTTTCTTCCACTGCTTATTTTGGAGAATAATTGTCAGTATTATACATGATTTCCAGACAGATATCAACTAAAAAATAGTGCTCTGGGTAAAATTTGAGTGATATTCTGCTGCTGCTCCTTCAATAAACAAAATCGAACCCTCCGAAGCAACCGTTCGAAAGGTTCGATTTTTTACATGTTGCTTAACTTGGAATGTGATGGTACATTTGTTAAGGTTTTGGGCGATCTTTATTTTATGTTATTCGGATTAATTAATTGTGCTATTGCCTAGTCGGATTGTATATGCCGATACCAAAGTTGATGGGATCTTCTGGGTATTCGTTTCCGTATTTGATATCCGGATATTTTTCACCAGCGACAATCACGTCATTAAGTTTATCGCCAATGATTACATCGTCTGCACCCTTCGCGCCATCGATTGTCACGTCTGCGCCCTGTTTACCCTCAATTGTCACGTCTGCGCCCTTGACTCCGTCGATTGTCACGTCTGCGCCCTGTTTACCCTCAATTGTCACGTCTGCGCCCTTGACTCCGTCGATTGTCACGTCTGCGCCCTGGGTGCCGTCGATTGTCATGTTTGCGCCCTGGGTGCCGTCGATTGTCACGTCTGCGCCTTGGGTGCCGTCGATTGTCACGTCTGCGCCTTGGGTGCCGTCGATTGTCTCGTCTGCGCCCTGCACACCGTCGACTGTCTCGTCTTTACCTTGGGTGCCGTCGATGGTCTCGTCTTTACCTTGGGTGCCGTCGATTGTTTCGTCTTCGCTCTTGGTGCCGTCGATTGTTTCGTCCTCGCCCTTTACTCCGTCGATTGTCACGTCTGCGCCCTTTACTCCGTCGATTGTCTCGTCTTCGCCCTGTACGCCATCGATTGTCACGTCTGCGCCCTTTACTCCGTCGATTGTCTCGTCTTCGCCCTGTTCGCCATCAATGGTCTCGTCTTCGCCCTGCTCGCCGTCGATTGTCACGTCTGCGCCCTGCTCGCCGTCGATTGTCACGTCTTCGCCCTGCTCGCCGTCGATAGTCACGTCTGCGCCCTGCTCGCCGTCGATGGTCACGTCTTCGCCCTGTACGCCGTCGATGGTCACGTCTTCGCCCTGCTCGCCGTCGATAGTCACGTCTTCGCCCTGCTCGCCGTCGATTGTCACGTCTTCGCCTTTAACGCCGTCGATGGTCATGTCTTCGCCTTTGACGCCGTCGATGGTCTCGTCTGCGTCTTGGGTTACATCATCATCGCCTACAACAAGGATATTGCTAAACTCAACTTTTACTGTCTCGCCTGGCATGATCGTTACCGTTTTTGTTTCATTTACTTCGCCATCGTTGTAGTACAGGCAGACGGTATATTCGCCAGCTAAAAGATCGGGGATTAAATTTTCGCCGCCATTTGCTATTGTTCCTTTGAATACTGATTCACCTGCCGCGTTATTAACAGTCAGATCAAAATCCACATTATATTCATCTTTAACAGTTTTTCTGCTGTCTTCAATTTTCTCGGAGAAGTACGGGGTGCCGTCTGAAACCTTCTCAAAGAAGTACGGGTCGCCGTCTAAAACCTTCCCGAAGAAGTACGGGTCATTGTCCAGCGCCTTCTCAAAGAAGTACGGGTCGCCGTCTAAAACCTTCCCGAAGAAGTACGGGTCGTTGTCCAGCACCTTCTCGAAGAAGTACTCGGCGCCGTCCAAAACCTTATCGGAGAAGTACGGGTCGTTGTCCAGCACCTTCTCGAAGAAGTACTCGGTGCCGTCCAAAACCTTCTTGAAGAATTTCGGGTCGCCATCCAAAACCTTATCGGAGAAGTACGGGTCGTTGTCCAGCACCTTCTCAAAGAAGTACTCGTCGCCGTCCAAACCCTTCGCGGAGAAGTACGGGTCGTTGTCAAAAACCTTCTCGGAGAATTTCGCGTCGCCGTCCAAAACCTTCGCGGAGAAGTACGGGTCGTTGTCAAAAACCTTCGCGGAGAAGTACGGGTCGCCGTCCAAAACCTTCTTGAAGAATTTCGGGTCGCCGTCCAAAACCTTCTTGAAGAATTTCGGGTCGCCGTCCAGCGCTTTTTCTGAGAAACGGAGGGCTCCGTCATCTATCTTCTGGAAGAAGTAGGGTACACCATCCGAGACTTTTTCGGATAAGTAGGGTGTACCATCCAGCACTTTCTCTGAGAAATAAGGGGTGCCGTCCAGCACTTTCTCAAAAAAGTAGGAGTCGTTGTCCAGAGCTTTCTTGGAGAAGTAAGGGGCGTTGTCCAGCACTTTCTCTGAGAAATAAGGGGTGCCGTCCAGCACTTTCTCTGAGAAGTAAGGGGCATTGTCCAGCACTTTCTCTGAGAAGTAGGGAGTGCCATCCAGTGCTTTCGCTGAGAAGTAGGGGGTGCCGTCCGATATTTTTCGGAAGAAATAAGGCACACCTTGGCTTTCTCCAAACGGTAATAAGTACTCTTTCCTGTCAAATAGCTTCCATCCCACGAACTCATATTCGCCGGTGGTGTAGCACTTAAGACCATCAAAGTGAACGAACATGTAAACGGTTTCCAGACCGGAGCCTTGAACGTTTCCAGTTGCTGAACCATCATCTTCCTGCTCGAGTTCAATTGTGATTTCAGGTTCAGCGGGAGCGGGGTAAGCAACCAAGTTCACGGCTTTTACACCGTTGCCGTTGTATGATACCTCCACCGTATAGCCACTAAAACTATAGGTTTCGGTTTTGTTTTTAGTAAAACCGACTACTTGCGTGAATGTTTCAGAACCGTCCTTTACCGTTATGGTAACGTCATTGCCTTTCACGACTGCGCTTGCAGTTGGAGCTGCTTTGACCGGAGCAGTGGGCTGCTGCCCACCGTTGCTGTTCCCATTGCTGCTGCCGCTAATAACGTTCACCGATTTAATGCCGTTGCCGTTGTACGCGACCTGAACGGAATAGCCGTTTACGTCATATGTGGTTGTTTTGTTCTTTTCGAAGGCGACAACTTTCGTGAACGCCGCCGAACCGTTTTTAACCGTTATAGTAACATTGTTGCCGCTCATAGTCGCACTGGCCGTTGGTACTGTGTTGCCTTGGTTGCCGCCGCCGCTAGTGGTGGGCAGAGGTATCCTGATCTCGCCGCCTGTTATGGCTTTGTGACTTGATGGATCCGAGGCTTTGGGGGCGGTGCTGTATAGCTTAACGGTGACATTAGTGCTAATCAAGCGCTCGTCAAAGGTCACAACCAGTTCGTTGCCTTCGACCCTTACGTTATAGAAATAATAATCAACTATTTTTTTGTTGCTCTTGCTGGAATCGCCGATCCAGAAGGTGATCGGGCTGGCTTTCGCCTTTTCCACATCGATTTCCAGATAAGTCATGCCATTGCCAAAGGTGCCTCCCGCAATATTACCGCCGTCTCGCCAAGTCACAACTGTATCGCTGACAGAGGTTATCTTCTTTTCAAAACTTGGGATATAGTATTCTTCAATGTCTTTTTGGTAAACATCCCAGTAATCCTGCTTTAATTGATTGTGGAAATCCTGCTTCAGGACATTGTGGTAGTCCTGCGCTAAAACATTGTGGTAGTCCTGCGCCAAAACATTGTGGTAGTCCTGCGCCAAAACATTGTGGTAGTCCTGTGCCAAAACATCGTGGTAGTCCTGTTTCAGGACATTGTGGTAGTCCTGCGCCAAAACATTGTGGTAGTCCTGCGCCAAAACATTGTGGTAGTCCTGCTTTAGGACATTGTAGAAACCTTGACTATAAACATTGTGGTAGTCCTGCTTGTAGACGTTGTGGTAGTCCTGCTTCAGGACATTGTGGTAGTCCTGCGCCAAGACGTTATGGTAGTCTTGCTTAACAACATTGTGGAAATCCTGCTTGTAAACGTCATGGAAATCCTGCTTGTTGACTTCGTGGAAGTCCTGCTTGTAGACGTTGTGGAAGTCCTGCTTCAAGACATTGTGGAAATCCTGCTTGTAAACGTCATGGAAATCCTGCTTGTAAACGTCGTGGTAGTCCTGCTTGTTGACATTGTGGAAATCTTGCTTATTGACGTTGTGGAAATCCTGCTTGTAAACGTCGTGGTAGTCCTGCTTGTTGACATTGTGGAAATCTTGCTTCACAACATTATGGAAATCCTGCTTGTTGACTTTGTGATAGTCTTGCTGATAAACGTTGTGCCATACCACTTCATCATGCTGCTTGGCCACATCTGCAGTGACTTTTAGGTTGCCGCCAATACAGGTAAGCTCAATCTGACCTTCGTTGGGCAAGCCGGTTAATACATCGTTGCCGCCCCAAGTGAAGATGCTCTTTTTGGTTGGCTCTGTGTATCCTATGGCTCGAATAGAAAATGCCTCCATTACTTCGTTCCCACCTTCATTCGGAACAGTGATCCTGTACTCGGTAAGTACATTTAATCCTTCAAGGCCTGTAAACCACAACACATATGTCTTTACAGCGCCAATAGCTCCAGCCGGGGGAGCTGTAGCGTAACAGCCATAGTTGTATCCGGCATAACTATCTGGTGGCATGGCTGGTTTACCAGCGTTGTATTTGGTGTAAGTTACGCCATTAACTACTATAGGAAAATTGTTGTTGTTAAAATTAAACGTCAATGGGTTTGGTCCAAGCAGTTCGTCTTTTAATGTGATGCTATTTATGCCGTCCTTGTTCCAACTCGGATTGCTTACTTTAAATTCGACCGGGAATTCTTCCCGCTCGGTCCAATAGTAGGGGTTGCCATACATCGGCCTGAAGGTAGCCGAAGCACCATTGTTGGTGTAATACCATTCATCGGTTTCCCAACCTTCCTTAAGGGAAACGGTAAAGGTAGCGGAAATAACACCGCTTAAGATATCGTCTTGGTGAATCATCCATTTGACGACGCCATCTGCCTCTTCCAAATTTCCTGCGGCATAGTCGGCGTCTCCGTTGTATGCAAACCCCGCGCCGATTCCATCGATGATGGTGACAACCTGGCTGCCTGAATCATTCGGATTGTTGACATCGCCTAGTGGCTTCTTGGGATCGGGATTGAGGACGTTGCCGTCTTTGTCCTTCTCGATGTATGTCGTGCCGCCGACATACAGAGTGATTTCAAATGTGCCTGTGCTTTCGTCTATGACGTCGCTGACATTTTTATTTACATAGACTTGCCCTTCCTCAAGATCACCAACTGTCGGAATACTATCTGCCATCCCACCACTCCCTGCATGAACAGCAAAAATCGGTGGAATCGGCATCATTCCTTCCCCTGGATATGGCTCACCAGTAATTGGATTCCCTGCAGCGAACGCTGTCATCGGCACAAGCGACAACACCATCGCAGCTGCAATTACTATAGCTAATATTTTGTTTTTCATCTCTAACCTCCAAAATTTATATTGTTTGCCTCTTTTGTTTTGGGGTTGTGGTTCCTCGTTTTCAGCCTCATTGCTGACGCGCAACGTGGTTAAGCGGCTTTTTTCAGGTGTTAGCTCCCTCGGTAAATGATATTAAATCCATTCATTTTTAGTTCAATATCTCTATTTCTCCTACCTCCCTCCTTTTTGCCTAATGAAAATAGAATATCACACAGGAGTTACATTTCGGTTACATTTCATGAATATGTGCAACTTCACGGAGTTAAATCGGCAAAAAATTGTGCCAGAAAATCGCCCGTCCAAACCAGCTGAAAAACTTGCTAAAGCAGCAATCGCAATGGCTCCACGCTATCTGTCAGCTAAGTATCCATCATGATATTTTTTGTGTAGTTTTTATTTCTCCACTTTTGTTACCTAGCTATTTTTTCTTGCCGTCAAGCCCCTTTAGCGATCATGTTACATCGTAACTTAGCCACCCTGCTTGTGCGCAGTGCGCGGGCATCGCCCGCGTTAGTCCGTAAGTCACTAACGCGGGCTATCGCCCGCAACCCAGATGGGGCTCTGCCCCATACCCCGGCGTAACTCGGAAATGAATTCCTCGTTCCTTACGCGTGCGATGCCCGCGCACCGCGTACACACGCGGTGGCTAGTGACTTACGGACACAAAAATTCTTGTTTTTTGTTCATATTGTTAGTCCGTAAGTCACTAAAACCTGTTGATGTCCATCAAAAACGCAAATTAAAAATGGCAAAGCATTGGTGATTCTTTTCATCAATCGCCGACGATTCCCAAGTTAGCCACTAATACTGAAAAAGCCGATGGGAGGCGCATTTCTGCGCCTCCCATCGGCCTTACACATGGTAAGCATGCTTAATGTCTACTTTTCGCCCTCGTCAAGTAGAAGCTCTGTGTCTTCCTCGATCAATTCTGAAGGGGCGATTTCTTCAGCCGCAATGTCGCCAGCCGCGATTTCTTCGACGGCTATATCGTCAGCCGCAATATCGCCATCCATGCCTTCGTCAGACATCTGGTCGAGTAGCAGCGTGTCCTCGCTGTCGTCGAAAACACCTGCCTCGGCGCTGTCAAGTTCAAGCTCAAGGCTCATGCTCGACGCTTGCTGCGCATATGCGACAAAACCCATGTATTCCAGATTGTTGCCAAGGACAACACGGCTGTACCATTTGCCTTGGTCGCTGGACAGGCCATCACGGTCTGTGGTCCGGTTGCCATGGTCCAGCGTGAACCAGAAGTACCCGCCAAGAGCTGACTCTTCAACATAGAAATGCTTGATGTTGTCGCCGCCTGCCTTGAAATGTCCCCAGTATTCCGTCGTGTGTTTGACACCGTCTTCATCATACCAGTCGATATAGAGATAAATGGTGTCGTCGCTGCCACCGCTAAAATACGTTTTCGGATCCGTGCTGTCTTTGAGGCTATCCTTCGGGGTATCCTTGTTGGTTTCAACGCCCTTGTAGACTAAGCCTGACCCGCTGGTGGGGTAGTCTATCATGACAATCCTGTTGGTGAACGTGATGACGTACTCGCCACTTTCCTTTGCTACGAAGGAGGCTGCGGCACCCGTCGCGTTGTTCTCTACCGCTGCTCCCTTGTTTGTTATCGCCACGTCCGCGAAATCGACCCTGATGTTGATCCTTGGGTCAGCTTGGAATGACAAGAGGGAGTCGTTGTACGTTTCCTCGACAAAGATTGTGCGGCCAACGTATGTTTGATTGGACTCGCCCAGCGTCAATGGATTGCCAAGGCCGTCAGCAAAGCTTGCAGACACGCCTTTTTCGACGTACAGGGCAAGTTCAGCCGCAGAAAGCTCGTTGCCGTTAGCGTCAACCCAGACCTTTCGGACCTCGTAGGTCGCTGTCAGCGGTTCTTGCTCAAGCTTGTTTGTGTAGACTATGTTGTAGTTGCCCTTTTCTGCTACCGCGAATTCAGCCGCAGGATCGCCGTTGACCGTGATGCCCACCTGCTTTATCGTGTAGCGGATCGCCCCGTCTGTGCTTATCCACGGCTGCGGAAGCGACTCTGCAGGATTGACCACCGTGCCTGCCAACACTTTCTGGCCCATCCCGAGGGCAGGGTTGAATGTGATCATTGCGTTCAGGTCAGCCTCAGTATAGCCGCCCAAATCGCCCTGCCACGTCTTCGTCACGTTCAGCGTGCCACGCACGTCTTCAGCTGTGAGCTTGTTGGTGTAGACTATGTTGTAGCTGCCCTTCTCTGCTACCGTGAATCCAGCCGAAGGATTGCCGTTTACCGTGATGCTCACCTGCTCTATGGTGTAGCGGGTGGCACCGTCAGCGCTTAACCACGGCTGCGGAAGCGACTCTGCAGGGTTGACCGCCGTGCCGGCTATAACTTTCTGGTTCATGCCGAGGGCAGGGTTGAATGTGATCATAGCGTTCAGGCCAGCCTCGGTAAAGCCGCCCAAATCGCCCTGCCACGCCTTCGTCACGTTCAGTGTGCCACGCACGTCTTCAGCTGTGATCCTGTTGGTGTAGATGATAGAGTATTCGCCTTTCTCAACAGCAGCAACATTGGCTGCCACACTGCCGTTAACCGTGATGCTTACTTGAGTTACTGTGTAGCGAGTCGCCCCGTCTGCGCTAAGCCATGTCCAAGGATTGCTCGGGAAGGTCTCAGACAGTCCGTAAGTGCCCGGAACCAGTTTGTATGTGCCAAGGCCAAGGTCAAATTTGATCTGCCCTTCAAGTGCGGCAAGATCTTGCCCCATTGTGTCGCCCACCCATGCTTTGCTTACGTCGAAGCTTGCGCGCGCGTCTCCAATCACGAGTTTGTTTGTGTAGACGATGTTGTAGTTGCCCTTCTCTGCTACTGTGAATTTAGCCGAAGGGCTGCCGTTGACCGTGATGCCCACCTGATCTATCGTGTAACGGGTGGCACCGTCAGCGCTCAGCCACGACTGTGGAAGCACCTCGGATGGCTCGATCGCCGTGCCGGCTATCACTTTCTGGTTCATGCCGAGGGCGGGGGTGAATTTGATCATCGCGTTCAGTGCTGCCTCCGTGTAGCCGCCCAGATCGCCCTGCCATGCTTTCGTCACGTTCAGCGTGCCGCGAACGTCTTCAGCTGTGATTTTGTTGGTGTAGACGATAGTATATGCGCCCTTCTCAACAGCTGCAACATTGGCAGCCGCACTGCCGTTGACCGTGATGCCTGACTGTGTCACGGTGTAGCGTGTGGCACCGTCAGCGCTCAACCATGTCCATGGGCTTTCCGGGAAAACCTCAGACAATCCATACGTGCCTGCAACCAGTTTGTACGTGCCGAGCCCGAGGTCAAATTTGATCTGCTTTTCAAGGGCTGCAAGGTTTAGTCCTGCTGTATCGCCCTCCCAAACCTTTTTCACATTGAATTCAGCGCGCACGTCTTCCCTTACGATCTCATTTGTGAACGTAATCGTGTACTTGGTGTTTCGAACAGCAGTGAAGTCAACCTTGTTGTTGTTGGATGCAGCGCCGTTGTTCACCTTTACGCTTGCAAACTTTGCGGTGTACTTGAAGCCGTCTTTAGTGACAGACCAGTCCGGAATGAGCTCAGAGAACTCAACTTTTGTGTCTGCTGCAATTTGCTCAGCCTCCCTTAGCTTGTAACTGCCAAACAGCAGGCTCGACTCCAGATCCGAAAGCTCCTTGGCGGTAAGACTGCCCGCAAACCCCGTCCACGCCTTGTTGACCGTGATGCTCGCCGGCAGCGGTATCCTGGTCACGTTGTTTGTAACCACGACCTTGTACGATTTGTCTTTTTCCACAACAAAGTTCACTGCAGAATCATCGCCTGACGAATAGATGATGTCCATGTTTTCGTCAAAAACCGACACGCTGACAAAGTCAAATGTGTAGGTGTAGCCGTCGTAAATGACTGATTGGAGCATTTCTTCTGCGAAAACTACGGATGAGCCGGCTTTGACCGCCTTTGTCTCTCCGAACTTGTAGCCGTTCGTCAACAGGGCCTTGACGCCTGCCGGGGGATCAAAGCCTGTCCAAACTTTCACAGGCGTGACCATCGCACGGTCTTCTTTGTTCTTAAAGGAAACTTTGTATTTACCGCCAGCCTCGACTGTGATGACCTTAAACCCTTCCTCGACGGTAAAGCCTTCGATAGCCAGCTCCTTGAACCAGTACGTGCCTTCTTTGACTTCGATCACATCGCCCGCTTTGGCAGTGTCGAATTCGTCAGTCTCTGTGTCGCCGGCTCCCCATATGAAAGTGGCCCCGGGTTTGGCTGAACCGGGCAGAAGGTCCCATATCTTTTCGATGGTAATCTTCGCTTTGAGTTTTTGGTTCTCGAACTTGATTTCCCGGATAACTTCGTCGTCCCACTTCACAGTTGCTGTAAGCGGGTTCTTCCAGGCTGCGTAACCTTTGATCTCGCCTTCCTTGACTGTGACTTTCTTTCCGAAAAACGCCGAATTGTAGTCGGTAATCTTGATCAGGTTTTTGCCAAGCACCAACTTGCCGGCATTGCTGTCAAACGACAGGAGCTTGTTTAGCTCTGCGATCAGATCG
>JGI24705J35276_12237506_pt1 | contig 11460 bp, 5 predicted proteins | sample TergutNt197P4_FD_35276 | JGI IMG/M metagenome (IMG submission 35276)
AGCCAGTTGTCCAGCTTGATCTCCTCAAGCTGAGTATTTTGCTGGATTTTCGCAAGCGATTCGCTCATGATGACATTCCGGGACATTATCGCCGCAACGCCGACGGTAATGACTATTCCGGCCAGAATAATCCCCAGCATGATCGAGGTTAGCTTTATCCCTATGCTTTTCATTTTACGTTTCCTCTCCCCCATGTCTGAATATGTCCCGCATTTATACACAACGGAACCGCGACATCATATTACACGAAATAATGTCGAATGTCCAGCTAATTGATGAGTACAATGTCGAATTTTTCTACTAAATCGCCACAATATGTTTGAATTTTCACTTGCAGGGCTTTGCCTCGCGCGATATCTGTTCAAACTTGTCTTTGATATTTGTGAACAGCTCAATTAAAACGGGATCAAATTGAAACCCTGCGCTGTCCTCAATGATCTTACAAGCCTCTTCGTGCGTATACGCTTTCTTATACGGGCGCACGGATATCAGCGCGTCGTATACGTCTGCGATAGCCATAAGGCGGCCTTCGATGGGAATGTTCAGCCCTCTTAATCCAACCGGATAACCGGTCCCATCCCATTTTTCATGATGCGTACCGGTGATAAGCAGCGCGTGATTCAGAAACACATGTTCCCTGGTTTCGTTCATTATCCGCTCTACTGCATCAACTCCGATGTTCACATGCGACTTCATGATCTCAAACTCGTTCTCGTCCAGCTTGCCGGGCTTGTTCAGGATCGTGTCGGAAATGCCTATCTTCCCGACGTCGTGAAGCTGTGCCGCGGGGTGGAAAAACTCCATGTTCCATTTTGAGACTTCGTCCGCGTATACGTTCTCCTTTATCATCTCATCGATGATAGCCTGCAGATACCGCTGTGTCCGGGCTATATGACCGCCCGTAAACTCATCACGGAACTCCACAAGGTCCGCTACAGTCGCGATGATCGCATTTTGCAGATCCGTGACTTCGGCGGTCTTTTCCTTTACCTTTATCTCCAGATTCTCAGCGTAATCCTGTAGCTTCTCCTGGTTTGCCAGCAGCTCCGCCTGATTCGCCAGCAGTTCGTTCCTCTGCTGCACTATCAAAAGCTGATGCGATATGCGTTTGAGCAGCAACGGCCCGGAAAAAGGTTTCGTCACATAGTCAGCGGCGCCCAGGTCAAACCCTTCCATCTCACTTTCCGCGTCAGACTTCGATGTGAGAAAAATAACCGGTATATCTGTATACCGCTTATCTGCCTTTAGCCTTCTCAGCGCTTCGTAACCGTTAACTTCCGGCATCTCTATATCGAGCAGTACAAGATCCGGCGTAACGCTCTCCAGCAGTTCAAAAAGCCCCGCAGCCGACTGAACCGGATAAACTTCGTAGAACGTTTTAAGCAGATCTCTGCCCATTGTCAGATTTGCCCTGACATCGTCAACAAGGAAAACTTTGTTCCGCGCTTTTCCCATTATCCTATCAAATCCTTTCCGCATAGCGCCGCAAGCGGCGCACCAGGCGGACATTATACAGTGGTTTATAAGCTCGGTTTATAAACTTTATTTCACGATTTCGGTCAATCCAAATACGATAACTTATCAGTTATTTTCCTGAAAGCCGTTACATCAACATTTTGACGCAGCCAGACGATAAGGTCATCATCATAAACATACTCATATTGTTCAAGCTTCTCAATCTCCGCGTTAGCGCCGTCGACATCGAAATCCCTGCACGCGTCCCGCAGTCTGGCTAGCGTCTCCTTGTCAGGATAACTCTTTTTTTGCTTCTGATTATCAGTGTCGATTCGCTGCAATACAGCCTCAAGATCAGAAATAAGCTTTCCGGCAGTTTCGATGAAGCCGGGATTATTTGCGATTATAAACCCGTAATTACCCTCTATTGCCGCCAGTTCCAGCGCTTCTGCTTTCTGGCCGACGATCTTTGCAAAAATCCCCCTGCTTGAGCCCTTGATTCCGTGAACTACGATCTTATAGCTATCTAAATCAGTTTCGTCCGGATTCCTTACTTTTTCAAGCTCCGCTTTTGTGTTTGACGCATAAGAGCGCAGTATGTTCAGGTAACTCTCCTTATCGCCGTATTTTTCAACGCCCTGTCCTACATTGAGTTCATAAAACAAATCGCCGAACAACCGCCTGTCCAGGCCGCTCCGTCTGACAGTTGCCGAGCGCCTCTCATTCCCGCTGCGGGCTTCACGCACGTTGTGATGCTCAGCGCTGCTTCGCGCGGGTTGCTCCTGCTGATCCTGAGCCCTGTCGCGTACCCATTGGCGGATAACGGCGTCGAGTCGGGACACTTCGATTGGTTTCGAAATGAATGCCTGGAAGCCATTCTTCAGAAACATATCTTCATTCCCGGAAACAGCGTTTGCGGTGAGCGCAATTATAGGTACCGATCTGGCATACTCGGTATCGATATCCCTGATATGTCTTACTGTTTCGATGCCGTCCATAACCGGCATCATGTGATCCATAAACACAGCATCATAGCGTACTTTGCCGCTGCGGATCGCTGCAATTGCCTGCTGACCGCTTGTCATGCAGTGAATTTTCATGCCATATGGCTTCATCAGGCCTTTCGCGACGTCGAGGTTGAAGGCCACATCGTCCACGATCAGCACATGCGCATTGGGAAGCTGCATTCTGGTCAGCCTGGAGTTCTGCCTGCGCCTTTGTTCAAAATACCGGAACTTCGCAAGGTTCTCGGCCATTTCAGCACCAATCGTGTCGCTGCTGACGAAGCTCTGCGGAATACTCACGGTAAAAACGCTGCCCCTGCCGTACTCGCTTTCAACGCTGATGCTTCCGTTCATCAGTTCAACCATTTTTTTTACGATTGACAGCCCAAGCCCGGTTCCCATTATCTCCCGGTTGGCATGCATATTCATTTGCGTGTAATTATCGAAAATGCGTTCGACATGTTCGGGGTTTATACCGATGCCGGTGTCCTTTATATATGCGGTCATCCATACAGTGCCGCCGGCTGCTGCAGGGTCTTGCGCAGCGCTGTCGCCGCCTGCCGTTCCGCTTGCGGTCCCGCCTTGCGCGGCTGTGCCGCCGCTCGCCCCCGCGCCTTGCGTGCAGCTGACGCCAAGCTCTACCGAACCTTCTTTGGTATACTTAAAAGCATTTGAAAGCAGATTGTTCAGTATCTGCTTTATCCTGAGTTCATCCCCGAAAAGCTGAGAAGGCAGGTTCCCGTCGATTTTAAGAGCAAACTCGATCGGTTTTTCCCCCTTGTGCATTATACTCTGGGTCACAGTATCGTTGATCAGGCTCGGAATATCATATACGACCGGTACGATCTCAAACTTCCCGGCTTCTATTTTTGAAATATCCAAAATATCGTTGACAGTGCTCAGAAGGACCATGCCGGCGCTGCTTATCTTCTCAAGATTGGCGTATGTCTCTTTATCCAGCTTACTGTTTTCAAGCGACAGATCTGTCAGGCCGATTATTGCGTTGAGCGGCGTGCGGATCTCGTGGCTCATTGCGGCAAGGAATTCCGACTTTGCCTGATTTGCGTTGTTCGCGGCTTGCTCTGCTGCCTTATGTTCAGAGATGTCCCGCGCGATTCCAAGTACTCCCGCAATCCTCCCGTTTTCCATAATTGTGGACTTGACTGTTTCAAAAATCACTTCGTTTCCGTCGGCGTCCTGCAGCACTTCCTCAAACTTCACAGTTTGGTTCTTCCTGATAAGAAGCTGCTCCAACTCGTCGTGATCCTGCGCAGTTTCGGCAGCCATCCCCAGGCCTTCTGTCTCTTCTTTTCCGACAATGTCTGACTCCGCCCGGTTAAAGAAACGCTCCATGCTTTTATTAACGCGAGTAAAAAGCAGGTTTTCATCTTTACAAAATATCAGATCAGGAATTGAGTTGAATATCGCGTTAAGCATGGAAGTCTGGAGCTCCGGCTCGCCGGTTCTCTCCGCGGCCGGCATCTCGAGCCGCTCTTCCGTATTTTGATTTCGCATATGCATAATGTACATCCCACATCGCAATACTTGTACCTTACGGTAATGTTCATAAGCGGAGTATTGGCGCTGCAGGGAGCAATGAGAATCCGCACACGAAACGGGCTCGCATCACTCCCTGCGGCCTATAGGGGAGGGATAAGTGAGGTAATTCTGGAGAGCGTATCTCCTGCAAGGTCATAATCATAGGTCTGAAAAGCGCTGAACGCAGACTGCAGCAGTTCGTTTTTTTCATTGCCGAAGTCCCAGGGCAGCAGGTTATGGACAGCCTCCATGCCCGCATCATTATCGTAATCTTCTATTGCATTGAGCGCGATCTGCACCTGTTCCATCAGATAAACAGTATCGCCCGGTTCTTTATCCGACGTCGGTATATCGTCCGGAGTAAGAGCCGAAAGCGCCTTTTTGAGAGAAAGCAGCTTAATGTTGAAGCCGGGAAAATGTTCAACGCAATAATCGTCATCTTTACTTTTTGAAGCCATCTCAAGCTTCAGCGCCATTTCCGACAGTTCCATTGCCCCGATGGTAGCGAGCGAGGATTTCATCGCATGCACGGATATCGCGAAGCTCTCCAGGTCGCCTGCCTCGAGGTCCAGGTACATTTTGTCGCTCTCGCGCAGTATCAAGCTGCAGAACATGCACAGGTTATCAATATACAGGACTTCCATACCCGCGAAATAACTCAGGCCGATTTCCGTGTTTATATCGGCTATACCCTTTACAATGCTCATCCGGTCACTCAGCGGCGCCTCGCCGGCTTCTTGCCTTTGTGTGATCTTGTCGTCCGGAAGCCATTCCCTGAGCACTGCCGATAGCTCCTGCATATCAATAGGTTTTGAGATATATCCGTTAAATCCGTTAATCAGGAACATCTCTCTGGCCCCGTTAACAGCATTCGCCGTAAGCGCGATGATAGGGAGAGTTTTATACTTTCCGCCAAGTTTCCTTATCGTGCCTGTAGCTTCTATACCGTCCATCTCCGGCATCATATGATCCATAAACACAAGATCAAAGTCGTTATCAATAACAAGCTGTATAGCGCGCTTGCCTGATTCCGCCGTTTGGGCGTCGATTCCGTACAGTCTCAGCAGTTCGAGAGCCACCTTGAGGTTGAAGCTGTTGTCGTCCACCAGCAGAACTGATGCTTCGGGCGCATATAACGTAAGCTCCTCTATCTCGGTAAAGGTTTCATGGACCTCAGATTCGCTGCCGGCGACTTTCGGAATCGTTACCGTTACTGTTGTGCCTTTTCCGTACTCGCTTTCCATCGAAATCTTCCCGCCCATCATTTCCGCGAATGATTTGCTGATGGCAAGGCCTAGTCCTGTGCCGACTATACTCCGGTTCTTCTCCGTTCTGACCTGAACGAAAGCATTGAACAGTTTCGGAATATCCTCCTTTGGTATTCCCGTACCGGTATCCTGTATCTCAAACACAAGCGTATCGTCGGAAGCTGAGATCTTGAGCCTGACATACCCTTCTTCCGTGAACTTCACGGCATTTCCGCAGATGTTGGTCAGAACCTGCCTCAGCCTGACTTCGTCGCCGAACAGCACTTCCGGTATCTCGCCTGCGCATTCATACAGGAACTCAATACCCTTACTATTTGCGACATACCTGAACATGGAGCTGATATTGTCGACAAGAATGTGAAAGTTATAATTGACCGGCTCCAGCGCAAGCTTACCAGACTCGATTTTCGAAAGATCCAGTATGTCGTTTATTATGGACAGCAGCGAATGCGCCGACGTGTTGATATCGTTAACATACCCCGCCTGACGTTCGCTGAGCGGCTCGTGCAGAAGCAGCTCGGTCATGCCTATTACAGCGTTCATAGGAGTACGTATCTCATGGCTCATTTTTGCGAGGAATGAGGATTTTGTCTTGTTCGCCTCATCTGAGCGCAGCCTTGCTATGTGCATTACGGCAAGAACGCAGCAGACCACCACAGCAAGCACGGCGGCGGTAATCGACAGGCTGGCCCTCATCTTGTCAACGTCATTATAATAAACCTTGCTTGACAGCGAGAGCTCGATATACCATCCGTTAAAGAGCCTCTTGAAGAACGCGACGTCATTGCCTCCATGAAAAGCAGCGTAATTATACGCAGAAATGTCCTCTCCGCTTTTCAGTCTCTCGGCTATTTCCCCGTATCCGCTTCCGCCTGCGATATCCTCAAACTGCATCCCCAGAACGTCGGCCACAGGATGTATGATTATCCGCCTGTTCGAATCCAGAAGTACCGCGTAGCCGCTGTTCATAAGCTGCAGATGCGTAATGTAATCACCTATACTGGATACAAATACATCCAGTGCTATCACGCCGAAGGATCTTCCGTCCGGCCCGAACACCTGCCTTGATATCGTCATCACAAATTCGCCGGTGTACGCGTCCAGATACGGGTCGCTGTAGAATATGGCTCCGTTATTCTCCAGCGCTCCGATATACCATATGCGCTCATCCGGAACGTAGTCATCGGGGTACACCCAGTTTGAGCTGCTTATGAATGTATCGTCGACATAACCATAGAGAAACAGCACGCTCTTAAACCTGTCATCGCTCTCATACAGCCAGTCGGACCATTGAGTCAGTTCCGCCTGCATAGCTGCGGGGCCGTTGTTCTGGGCTTTGAGCCCCTCCACTACAAACACCATGTCGTTAAGCGTTATTTCATGCCCCTGCAGATATGTTTTTATAGTCTCAGCCGAGGCTGAGATCACTTCATCCCCGTAATTCGAGATGTGCTTTTCAACGATAGCCGAAGCGAAATAGTTGCTTATTATTACCATGAGCGCGAACGCTGAAAAGACCAGAAGCACCTGCAGCAGCAGCCTCCGGTAAGTCTTTATATAAAACGTGAGCTTCTTCACTATCCCCCTCACCCTGTCAGGAAGACGTCAGCCTGATGCTGCAGCCCCGGGATTTTTCCTGCAAATACCCGGCAAAAAATCTCAAATAAACTTCTCCACCTTTTCAAGAATCAGCTTTTTAGTGACAGGTTTCACTATGAAATCCGACCCGCCTGCTTTCAGCGCTTTCAGCACATAATCCCTTGTAGCGTTCCCTGTCAGGAACAGAATCGGAGCCGTCTTTCCCATTTCCCTGATTCTGTACGCAAGCTCATATCCGTCGATCTCCGGCATTTCTATATCGAGTATAAACAGGTTCGGATCATGTTTCTGAAGGTACTTCAGCGCGGCTGCGCCTGATGTAACGCCTGTTAATTTGTAGTCGCTGCTTTCCAGCGCTGTTTTTAGAGTATCGAGAGAAAACGCGTTGTCGTCGACCGCCAGTATGCTCTTTTTCCCCTGCTCCAGTTCGCTGCTGTCGTCAGAAGCACCGTCTGGAAGTTCGGCATCCTCGTCAGTCTCATCCATATAGATCACGACCTGAATATCAATGGAAAGCATCGCAAGAAGCGACAGCAGATACGTCATGGACGCCTGTACCTTCTCATGCTTCACTGCGACCAGCGCGTTTATTTGCTTCTGGCACTCCTCGGCAAGTTCGTTTGCATATATGCTGCTGAGCATATCCCTGATATCCACCAGAGTCTTTGAATATGAAAGGTAATCCTTCGCCTCCAGCGAGCTTTTCAGCGTGGATTCCAGCGCGGGAAAATCCTCTACGAACGACATCAAAGTGTGCATATATTCAAGTAACTGGTTATCTCTCATCTGCATAAGAATCTGCGATACATCCAGCTCGGTTATCTCGAAAAGCCGTTCCCGTGTTGTCATATATCGCCAACCCTTTCAAACGCTGCCGGAGCTTGTAACCTGCCTCGAACTGCAAACCGGTTATCTGTATCCGGTGATCTCTTCCGTATACCGGCGCCCTCTGTTTTCACATTTTGGAAAGCGACATTACTCTACAAACAACTAGCCACTTTCACATTATAAGTGTCGATTTTTCTACATATAACATACCGGAAAATAAATATTTCTGAAATTTATCCCGCCTAAAAATGTGAAAAAACAATCGCAGAACACACCCTGAATTGTGTGTTCTGCAATCGCAAATTACACCCGATATAATTTTACTGTTCCGTATAAACGGGAAATCTGTGTGCCGGCCCTGCTTTCGCGGAGAGCGTGCGTCTGTCAGATCAGCTTATTCTTTACCGCCACACGGATCATGTCCGAAATGTTCTCAGTCTTCAACTTTTTATGTATCGTATTGATCACAGTTTTTACAGTGTTGACAGATATACAACGGCTGACAGCTATCTCCGTATGCGACAGGCCATGCGAAAGATCTATGATAATATCTGTCTCGCGCTGGGTCATCGCCGCTCCCTCAGCGATATCATATGCGCGTTTATATTCCGAAATGATGTGCGACTGGCGCTTTGCGTATGACGACGACTTGCTTCGGATCATCTCCAGCCATTCCGCCGGCACGTCGTAACCCGGTTCTTTGAGCGCGGCGGAACAAAGCGTTCGCATGTCCTTCCCCCTGTTGATAAACGCCATTATTATCCCGTTGGGCGACGCTTTGTCATATGCTTCTTTCAGGACTTCGAGCGCTTTGCGTTTTTCCCTTGTGAGATAGTATACGCACGCTTCCATCGCCAGCATTTCCACGCGCCCGTACAGTATCGCCTCCCGCTGCCTCTGCTCCCTCATATAGGCCAGAAGCTGCGCATAGTTCCTCATCAGATAATAGTAGCGCGCCTTAATGCGGTTTCCGAAGTTTTCAAGGTAATACGGATGGCTGTATGTAGCGAACTTCTCCTTGAGCCAGTTTGGAACCAGCTCCGGAAGTTCAAGATATGTATAATACCAGCCGATGGAAATATCGTAGATAACAAACCGGTTATTATATGAACTTTCCTCAAGCAGCGGCAGCATATCTTTGACCGTTTGCTCGGCTTTTTCAAAATTTCCCTGATACGTCGCTATCCGCAGAAGGTATCCCATGCCCATGTGCGCTATCTCATACTGACCGCGTTCCAACGCGCGTTCCACGCCGTAAACGAACACCGGTTCAGCGTCCGACACCTTGCCCTGATGAAACATCAGCTCTCCGCGGGCGAGATCCGTCATCCCTGTCATAGTACCGTCCATGCAATGGGACACATGCGCTTCCGAACGCGATAAAGCGTCGATATACTCCTGCTGAGCGCCTTTCCTTTCCGAACCCGCGAGAGATATCCACGGGCCCACCGGATAGCCGGTCATGGACTTAGGGTCGAGCGGCGTCAGGGACAGGCACTCGTCCATTCTTTCAAAGGCAATGTCGAAGTCGTACCTGTCGCTTGAAGTGCATTGCATCGTACCAAGTATACCCTTGCAGTAGTAAAGTCCCCCCAGCGTGTAGTTGCGGAATTGACTGTCCTTCGGAAGGTTTATATACCTTTCCTCATACTTATCGATCAGCATAGCCGCCTGTTTCATAAAACCGAGGCGCATGATGGACCGGACGCGCAAAGCGGCAAGCAGAGGAACTGTGTCGAACGCCTCCTCAGGCGCGCGGTCAAATATCTCGGTCGTATAGCGCGCGATATCATGCGGGATCTGAGTCGGCAGATCGTAAAAAATCTCCACTATCGACTTGTAGTCGCCGGTCTTTTCATAATACGTCAGGGCGTCTATCTTTATACCGTTTATATTGCACCATTCCGCAGCGATTTTATATGTATCAAGCGTCTCTTTCTGCGTAAGCAGCGTTTGCTTTTCACGGAGATATTCGAGGAAGAAGTGGTGAATAAGATACGAGTCCGTATACGTGTCAAGGCGGACGTAGGTGTTGTACCGGTTCAGTTCCTGCAGCGTCTCAGTATCGCCGCCGGCCAGAAGTGTAACGAGTTCAACTGACAGGCGTTCGACTAAAGATAACCGTATCAGGAATCTTTGCAGGCGTTCCGACGTCCCGTTATTGAACTCAGCTTCCATAAGCGATGAAATATTAGTCTTCATCGCGTTTCGGAGAAACCCCCTGTATGACGGCGCTCTTTGGTACGACCGCGCGATAAGGTTGATCGCAAAAGCCCAGCCGCCCGTATCCTCATATATCTCCCGAAGCTCATCGGGGTGAGGCGATATCCCCTGTTCTTTAAAGTAACCCGCAAGCTCACTCTCTGTGAAGCGCAGGTCGTCTTCGCTTATGTCGAACATCCGGCCATTTGATACGAAACCGGCGATATTCATATTAGACGTGGATCTTGTGATAAAGAACGCGGACGACCCAAGCGGGAGATCGTCGCTGACACAGCTCTCCGCAAGATATATCACCGCGGGGTTGTCAATAAAATGGAATCCGTCAAAGACATGTATGCGCCGGCTTCCTTCGAACTGTGTTCTGAGGATGGTATGGAACCTGCTGACTTTTTCATCCGTATCAGGAAAACCGAGCGCTTTTACGGCTTTTGCGTAACCTGCGCCAACCTGTATCGTGCTGCTTACAAAATTCTCCCAGAAACGCGCGCCGATATTATCTCGCTCGGTTAACTGCGTCCATCCGACGGGAGTTTTTAATCCGCGTACAAAATCATTCACAGCGCTCGTCTTCCCGAACCCAGCTCCGGCGCATATAACGACAAGCGGATAATTGGCGGCTTTTGTCAGAAGCTGATTTATCCTCTGGCGCTGAAAATGAAATGCAACTGACGGTTCCCGATATGTTTCAGCATCCAAGGTAATCGCCTCCTGACTTCCTCAATTGCACCGTTGTCTGTCAACAGTGTTTACGCCCGAAATCCGGTACTCCAAAACCTGATGGATACGTATATACACGAATTTTCTCAGTTTTCTACATTCATTTCTACATTTTAACAAAATTTACTGGGAATTTTTCTACATTATAGCAAATAAGCGTACATTTCGTCAAGTCTCTTTTAGCTCTCTTATGCTGTCCCACAGGGAGAAAGGCAACTGTTCAGATCATTACTCAGTTACAGAATCGCCGGCTGCATTCTACCCGAAAATTCTATTGACTCCGCGTCGAGGCGGTACTGTTTCATGAGAACAGGTCCGCAGCTGTTTGAGCCGACGCCGCTCTGAGCACAGTCAATGCACAGGACGGTTTTGCCGCCGGGATGCAGGTCAAAGTTGTGGCCGGTATCCGCGATCTCCCATGGCGAATAATGCGACGCGTTGAAACAGAAGCCGTCGCTTTTTATATGCAGCGAAGCGCCTTTATCTGAGCTGATAGTCAGGCTGTCGCAGCTCCATCTGCTTCCGTTTTCCTGAGGTTTGATATAATCCTCCCATAATTCGTCTACTGAGGCTGTAAACTTGCCGAACCAGCTTGCGCGATGCTTATCAATATAACTTTCATAAGGGCCGAAGCCGGTGTACTCAATATTCTGCATATCTTCGCAAAGGTCAAACATCAAACCAAAACGCGGGAGAAACGGCGTTATGCTGTTTCTTTTTGCCCTTATATCCCAATAAACGCTGCCGTCCGGGACTATAGTCCAGTCTGCAGCAATAGTCATAAAGCGCACGACACCCGGCGCGGTAAGCGCTGTTTTTGCGGAAAT
>JGI24705J35276_12237504_pt1 | contig 11438 bp, 9 predicted proteins | sample TergutNt197P4_FD_35276 | JGI IMG/M metagenome (IMG submission 35276)
ATCGGTCCGGTCGGCTATATCGACATGGCAAAACTGTTGCACTATGCCCGTGAGGTCTACACGGATTCCGGGGGACTTCAGAAGGAAGCATATTTCCATCGCGTGCCCTGCGTTACGTTACGGGATGAAACCGAGTGGACGGAGACGATTGCACACGGCTGGAACAGGCTCTGGAGGGGGCCCGGATACGCTAGGCGCCAGGAAATCGGCGAGTACGGGGACGGACGCGCGGCGTTCAAGATCGCTGAGTTACTCAAGACCTTGAGTGCGGCGGCATAAGCATCATTTTCGAAATGTGGGTGCCGGTTTCCGGGCGAAAATCATGCCAAAACAAGGGAAAGAGGCGCCGGTTTACCAACGCCTTTCTGCTTAGCCGCGAGCCGCGGCCTGTGGGGAGCGTGCCTTGCCGGTTTTGGCTTGTGGGCTCGGCCCAAGAAGTCTATGCAATCGTCGCGCCGACCGCGCTCCATGGGGCCTTCCTTCGACAATTACCCAAAATGAAATCTGACGATGTCCGCCCAGGCTGACATCATTTGACTGTGGGGATAGTGTTTGAGATGAAAGCTGAATTGATCGATAAGCTCAACCGGAAGTCTGCCAAGATAGGAATCGTCGGACTTGGCTATGTCGGCTTGCCGCTGATGTTGAGGTATTGCGAGGTTGGCTATACCGTCATCGGTTTCGATATCGACCAGAGCAAAGTCGATGCTCTTCGCGCTGGGAACTCGTACATCGAGCACATTCCGGCAGCAAGCATTAAGCACGCGATGGAACGGGGCTTTGACCCTACCACGGATTTCGCGCGCGCCGGCGAAGTGGATGCGCTCATCCTTTGTGTTCCGACTCCGCTCAACAAGTACCGTGAGCCGGATCTCAGCTTCGTCCTGAGTACGACCGAGTCGTTGCTGCCCTATCTGCGTCCGGGCATGGTGTTGTCTCTCGAGAGCACGACTTACCCGGGCACGACGGAGGAGGAGCTCAAGCCGCGCATTGAAAGCCGTGGGCTCACTGTGGGGGAGGACATATTTCTGGTGTTCTCGCCGGAACGGGAGGATCCCGGCAATCCGAATTTCACGACGCGATCCATCCCGAAAGTCTGCGGAGGCTGCACGCGGGCCTGTCTGGATGCGGGTATCGCCCTCTACCAGCAGGTGATCGACCGGGTCATTCCGGTGAGCTCGACGCGCGCGGCTGAACTCACCAAACTGCTGGAGAACATCCATCGTTCAGTGAACATCGGCCTCGTCAATGAAATGAAGATGGTGGCCGACAGGATGGGCATCGATATTCACGAGGTGATCCGCGCAGCGGCGACGAAGCCGTTCGGGTTTGTCCCCTACTATCCCGGCCCGGGAATTGGCGGACACTGCATTCCGATTGATCCTTTCTATCTGACCTGGAAGGCTCGCGAATACGGCATGCATACGCGCTTCATCGAACTCGCCGGTGAGATCAATTCATCGATGCCCGACTACGTGGTTTCGAAAATCTCGCTGGCCCTCAACCAGAGGAGCAAGTCGATCAAAGGCAGCACCATTCTGGTGCTCGGCATTGCTTACAAGAAGAATGTCGACGACGTTCGCGAGTCGCCGTCGGTGCTGTTGATGGAGAGACTTCGCGATCTCGGCGCCGAGGTCGCCTATAGTGATCCCCACGTGCCCTCGTTCCCGAAGATGCGCGCGCATTCGTTCGACTTGTCGAGCGTCGCGCTCAACGGGGACAGCCTGAAGCAGTTTGATTGCGTTTTGCTTGCGACCGATCACGACAAGTTCGACTATCAGATGATTCGTGAGCAGGCTCCGCTGATTGTCGACTGTCGGGGCAAGTTCCTTAAGCCTGCAGCGAACGTTGTCCGTGCGTGAGCGCGCATCGGCCTCAGCTTGGCCGATGGTGTTGCGTTTCTGGTGCCTGATTTACTCCGGTCGTTCTGCGTTGCACGCTTGTGCAACGTGCCGGCTAGCCCAGACATAACCACGGCCGGTGGTTATGGATTCCGAACTCCCTCGCTGCGCTCGGGCCCCGGAATGACGAATCAATCATTGGAGCCGCTGGCGAGAATCAATCTTCAAAAGATGTCCCAGGGATGGGCTGTTCATTTCCGTCGGGATGACCGCACTCAAGTGGTTTGCTGGCAAGGATCGACCTAACGAAAGTACAAAGGTTGCCTCCTGAAAAGAGATATCCCTTGATGCCAGCCGCGTGGGCGGCCTCCATGTCTATCTGTCTGTCGCCGATCAGGAGGCTTCGGCTGGTGTCGACGTCATATCTAGAAATAAGGTCGGTGATCATGCCCGGACCTGGCTTGCGCCGGACGCTCGCGCGTCGATAACGTTCGACAACGGCGTCGGGGTGGTCAGGGCAGTACTCAAACGCATCAATGCGCGCGCCGATGGTCGCAAGTTCGTTGGCCATCCAGGCGTGGAGCCGCTGCACGTCGCTTTCCTCATAAAGGCCGCGAGCGACACCTGATTGGTTGGTTACAACGAACACAAGGTACCCAGCTTCATTAATCGCCTTGACCGCCTCGCGCGCGCCTTCGACCCACTTCAGGTCTGCTGGACGGAAGACATATCCGGAGTCCTCGTTGAGAACTCCATCTCGATCAAGAAAAACAGCTGGCTTCTTCATCAAGGGAAACGGGATTTTTGTGCGTTGGGTAGGTTACCTGCGGGACTGATTCTGAAAATCGAGGCATCAATCGGCTCAATTGATGAGTTGACTCTATTGCATGCCATCGGATGAAAGCTAAATACGGAAACTTGCCTACAATAGCAACCGTCAACTAATTTCGTGGCCAAAGGCTGATATTTGAAGGCTGATATTTGGGAGCGGTTGCGTTGATTTAGGCGTGAACATATTCTTACATCATCAACATTTCAGGCGCTTGCATGAGTAACTTCAGTGTGTTTGCCGGCGACGTGCTAGTTGGATATTCATTTCTTGAGGCGGGTGATGCTCCAATGGGCGTCGCTTGGGTTGAGTTCAGGCCGCTGCCGAACAAATGCATTCAGAGCGCCTGTGTCGCCAATCACTCGGATCAGTCGAGGCTCCTTCTTTCGGTAAAAACGGAAGCTGGAAATGTCATCCATTGCGCGGGTGTCGCCATCCTAGATTGTTCCGCTGAGGCTGGAACAACACTCATCGAGCTAAGCGTCCTTGGCATTCCATACCCGCTTTATGCAGAGTTGTTTCCGCAACATGTCGATGCCTATGAAAATCAGTTCAAACCTAGCACAGGTGCCTAATCCATCATTCCAGCGGACTGCCTACGACGGCCGCTGATTGGAGAGAAGAGATGACCGACGAACAGCGGATTGGGGCGGAAGACGCCACCGAAGTCGTCGACAGGTTGAAGCGCCGCATGATCGATCACGCCCTGCCGCTTTGGTCGACCGAAGGCTGGGACGAAACAGCGGGCGGCTTTGTCGACCGGTTGCACGAAGATGGTCGCGCCGATCGCCTCGCGCCGCGCCGCGTGTTCGTGCAGGCGCGCCAGATTTATTGCTATGCCAGAACGGCGCAGTTGGGCTGGTACCCAGAAGGTCGGGCAATCGCCCTGAAGGGCCTGGAACATCTCCTTGCGAAAGCGAAGGCGCCGGATGGTCGGCCGGGTTATGTTCATAAGCTGACGCCGGAAGGTGCGGTATTGGATGCGCGGCGGGATACTTACGACCACGCCTTCATCCTGCTCGCGCTTGCCGCTGTCTATGGTCTCGATCGCGATGCGCAGGTCCGAGCCGAGATCGATGCCGCGCTGTTGTTCCTCGACAGCGAGTTGCGTTCGCCGCATGGCGGCTTCCTTGAAGGATTGCCGAATTCCATGCCGCGCCGGCAGAATCCGCACATGCATCTGTTCGAGGCGATGATCGCGGTCTTCGACGTGACCCATGATCTTGCGTTTCAGAGGCGCGCCGGCGATTTCTTCGCGCTGTTTCTCGCCAATCTCTACGACAAGCAGAAGCGCGTGCTTGGCGAGTATTTCGAGGAGGACTGGTCGAAGATCGAGCCCGTCAGTGTCGAACCGGGGCACCAGGCGGAGTGGGTCTGGCTTCTGAAGGGATTCGAGCGCATCACCGGCTGCCCAACCGGGCCGCGGCGTGGCGAGCTCCTGGCGACCACGCTGCGCTATCGCGACCCCGTGACCGGCTGTCTCATCGACGAGGGCGATGCCGCCGGCAATATTTGCCGTTATACGCGGCGGCTATGGCCGCAGACCGAAATTGCGAAGGCGTGGATCGCGCAGGCGGAATCGGGAGAGGTTGGTGCCGCAATCGAAGCGCGCGCCGCACTCCAGCGGCTCGAACGCCATTACCTTAGCCATCCCGTTGCGGGCGGTTGGTACGATCAATTCGACCGCGATGGCAAGTCGCTCATTGCTACCATTCCAGCGTCGTCGTTCTATCACGTTCTCTGTGCGGTCACGGAAGCCGAACGGGTTCTGGGTTAGAATATAGGAACACACTGGCGCTTGCTTCGTTCGTCACGGCGAAGGGATTGTCGCAACGACGCGAGCGGTGATAGAGCAGGCCGGCGAGCGAGTCCCCAAGTTCCAACGGCGTGCCCAAAGCTACATCACTATGCCCGACCATCAATATGTTCTGACTCTGTCCTGTCCGGATCGCCCTGGCATCGTTTCGGCCGTTTCGACGTTTCTTGCGCATAACGGGCAGAACATTCTCGACGCCCAGCAGTTCGACGACGTCGAGACCGACAAGTTCTTCATGCGGGTGGTGTTCACTGCCGCCGATCTCGCGGTCGAATTGTCGGCGCTGCAAACTGGCTTTGCCGCTATTGCCGAGCGCTTCGGCATGAACTGGCAGATGCGCGATCGCGCGGCGCGCAAGCGGGTGATGCTGCTGGTGTCAAAGTCCGATCACTGCCTCGTCGACATCCTCTATCGTTGGCGCACCAGCGAGCTCGCGATGATCCCGACCGCGATCGTCGCCAATCATCGGCGCGAAACCTATGCCGGGCTCGATTTCGGCGAGATTCCGTTCCACTATCTGCCGATCACCAAGGAGACCAAGCGCGAACAGGAAGCGCAGGTCTGGGATCTCGTTAGCAAGACCGGGACCGATCTCGTCGTGCTCGCGCGCTACATGCAGATCCTCTCCGACGAAATGTCGGCCAAGCTGTCGGGACGCTGCATCAACATCCATCATTCGTTCCTGCCGGGCTTCAAAGGCGCGCGGCCCTATCACCAGGCCCATGATCGGGGCGTGAAGCTGATCGGCGCGACTGCCCACTACGTCACCAGTGACCTTGACGAGGGACCGATCATCGACCAGGACGTGGAGCGCATCAGCCATCGCGACACGCCCGACGATCTCGTTCGCAAGGGCCGCGACATCGAGCGTCGCGTGTTGGCGCGCGCGATCCGCTATCACCTTGAGGACCGCGTGATCCTCAATGGCCGCAAGACCGTGGTGTTCACGGACTGAGGGAACCTGCAGCGTGATCCGGGCCCGAAGGGCCATGCAGCGCGGCGTGTAGCATCGAAGCGAGCGATGGCGATTGGCTGTAGGATCGGGCGCTTCAGTGTTGTGACTCCAACAGTTCATTCGTCATTCCCGTTGCGCACTTGCGCAACGTGGGGCCCAAGCGCGGCAAGGGAGCCCGGAATGACAGGAGTGATCAGGCGTCAGAAACGCAACATTAGCGAACCGCGTCGTTGGAGGTGGCCGCTCGCTGCGCTTGCTCTTCCTTCTCGCGTTCGGCCGCCGGCATCAGGCGCTTGCGCTCACGCTCCTTCATGAACTCGTCATATTTCGCCGTTCCCGGGCGCGGCGGGGCGTCCGCCGGCAACCCGCCGGCCCACTGCGGAATGTGGTCGCCCATGGAGGCGGACATTTTCTCATTGATCGTGCCGCAGCCGCCCAGGGCAAAGCCCACGAGCAAGAGCACGATGATCGGAAAGAGACGGTGGGCGCGGAACAGCATGAACGGCACCCTGCAAGGGAGATCATTAAGGTTTGTCTATTTGAGGACGGCCGCCCCGTCGATAGTCGACTAATGCCCGATAGCCGTGTTCACTTTTTTGACAAGCCTCTTGCGCGGGATGTCTGAGCGAACTCGCCGCAAGTGCCAAATGCATGCCGCCATATTCGAGCTTGGTCTCGAGTGGAGCAGCGTAATAGGCGGATTGGTCGCAACGCGTTTACGAGTTGCGGGGCTGCCAGGATCACCACGATGAGGTGGCCTGGTTGATCAGGGTGATATCGCTGGGCCCAGCGGTGCCGGCCTTGAAGCTCTTCACCAAGACCCCCAAAAAACTTATTACTAACTACGACCTTAGAATAACGATATCGGGTAGGATAGAACAGCCAGAAGCTGTATCAGACCATCTCCTTCGGCAGTGATGTTAGGAGGGACGGTCGTCCGTCGGCTGCCAACTTAGGAGTCTGTTCTTTGCGTATTTGTCTCAATAGAGGCGGGCACGTCCCTTCACCTCTCCCATAGGGAAGGTCGGCGCGCAGCGCCGGGTGAGGGGCGCCGTCTCTCGTGGACCTCACCCGATTTGCTACTGGACGGTGCGGCGCATCGCCAGGAGTAAATCGAGCCTTCCCTATGGGAAGAGGTGTAGCATCAGCCCCGCCCCACCTTTGTCGACGAAGTCTCCTTAGTCCTAGTGCCCCAGTTCCGATGAAAAACGACGAAATCCTAAGCCAGATTTCGGAATTCTGCCGCAACGCCGACATGGCGGAATCGACGTTCGGCCGACGTGCGGTGAACGACGGCAAGCTGGTCCAGCGCCTGCGGGAGGGCAAGCGCATCACCATCGACACGTTGGACAGGATTAACGCCTATATGGCGGCGACCTTGCCGGGTGGCGTGCCGCCGTCCCGTGGTCTTGAGTCGCCTCCGGAAAAGCGTGATCCGCGCAGTAATTTTCGCTTCTTCGAGAACCGCCAGAAGTATCTGCTGTTTGTCCACACCTGCAGCGAGAAACGGGTGATCGCCGACCGGGTGGCACTCGAGCTTTCCAGCATCCATCCGCGGCCGCCGGCACTGCGGGTATTCGACGCAGGGGTTGGTGACGGCACGGTGCTGGCGCGGGTCCTCCGTTCCATGCATGGTCGCTTCCCCTATATGCCGCTCTATATTGCCGGCAAGGAACTCAGCCTGGAGGACGTCCGGCTGACACTGGAGAAGGTGCCTGACCGGCTATTCGAGCATCCGGCCTCGGTCTTCGTCTTCACCAATATGTACTACGCCGAGGCGCCCTGGCTGGTGCCGGCCTCGCCTACCGCGGCTGCAGCCGTCGTCTGGCATGAGGTGGTGCTTAGGGGGGCATCTTCAGGTGAATTTGAGGCGCAAATTGCCGATTTGAAGCCGTTTCTGGAGCAGAATTGGCGCGCCAGCGTTAGTCCGCGCTCCGGCATGCCCATCTACGAGCGGCCGGTCGTTTTAGTGCTTTATCGGGACGATCACCGATTCCTGCTCGATTCGATCATCCCGCGGGCTGGCCGGACGGAAGCCAATTTTGACCTAATCATCGCCTCTCAGCCCTATCGGGCGAAATCTTCGGTGAATTTTCGCGCCAAACGAATTATTGCACCCCTGGCGCGAGCGCTACGGGCGGGCGGCCGCCTGATCGGCATTCACTCCCATGGTCAAGATCCGGGAATGGAGATTATCCAGGCCGTTTGGCCCGGGGAAAATCCTTTTTCGGTGAGCCGTCATGAGCTACTTCGCGCCGTCAAATACGAGCTTGGATCGGCAGGGCGCCATCTTAACTTTAACGCCTATGCCGATAACCGGTCCATCTTCCGGTATGATATGGAAGCGCTGCCCAACGAGATTACCGGGACGATCGGAACCTCGACCGCCTTTGCAGCGTGGAACGCGGCGGTGTATGTGGGGCAAATAGAGGATGACCGTTTGACTGATATGGGGCAAAACGGCCGCGCTCTTGATGCCGCCAGAGAGGTTCTGCGTAAGCATAACGGGCTCTGGTTCTATGATGAATCCTACGTCATCTCGCGCCGGCGTGATTGACATCCTGAGGACATATATTTCGAAACGACCGCCGATGCGGCGGAAACAGGGGTTATTTGATGCGCGCGTCTTATCTGTTCACCAGCGAATCGGTTTCTGAAGGGCACCCGGACAAGGTCTGTGATCGCATTTCCGACGAAATCGTCGACCTGTTCTACCGTGAAGGGCCAAAAGCGGGCATTGATCCCTGGGCGATCCGCGCCGCCTGCGAAACGCTCGCAACTACTAATAAAGTAGTGATCGCGGGCGAAACCCGCGGCCCCAAATCAGTCACCAACGAGCATATCGAGAGCGTTGTGCGCGACGCGATCAAGGACATCGGCTACGAGCAGGAAGGGTTCCACTGGAAGACCTGCGACGTCGAAATCCTGCTGCATCCGCAGTCGGCCGACATCGCGCAAGGCGTTGACGCCAACCAGCCTGGTAACGCCAAAGAAGAGGGCGCGGGCGACCAGGGCATCATGTTCGGCTATGCCTGCAACGAGACACCAGACCTGATGCCGGCGCCAATCTTTTACGCCCACAAGATCCTGCGGCTGATTTCGGAAGCCCGCCATGCCGGCCGCGAGAGCGTGTTGGGTCCAGACTCCAAGAGTCAGGTCACCGTGCAGTATGAGAACGGCAAGCCGGTGGGTGTGCGCGAGATCGTCGTCTCGCACCAGCATCTGGTCGAGGATCTGAGCTCCGACCAAATCCGCGAGCGCATCGAGCCCTATGTGCGCGAGGCGCTGCCTAAGGACTGGATCACCGGGAAGACCATCTGGCACATCAACCCAACCGGCAAGTTCTTCATTGGCGGCCCCGATGGGGACACCGGTCTCACCGGGCGCAAGATCATCGTCGACACCTATGGCGGTGCGGCGCCGCACGGCGGCGGCGCTTTCTCAGGCAAGGACCCGACTAAAGTTGACCGTTCGGCCGCCTACGCCGCGCGCTATCTCGCCAAGAACATCGTTGCGGCGGGCCTTGCCGATCGCTGCACGCTGCAGCTTGCCTATGCCATCGGCGTGGCGCGGCCGTTGTCGATCTATGTCGATACCCACGGCACCGGTAAGGTGCCGGAAGATCAGCTCGAGAGGGCCGCCGCCCAGGTAATGGATCTCACGCCACGCGGCATCCGCAGCCATCTCGACCTCAATCGGCCGATCTATGCCCGCACCTCGGCCTACGGTCATTTCGGGCGTACGCCCGACAATGAGGGGGGCTTTTCCTGGGAGAAGACCGACCTCGTTGAGCCATTCAAGCGCGCCGTCTGATCGCGACTTCATTCCGGGCGCTCGCGAAACCGTCGGCCCGGACTCTTTATCCGTTATTTCGAGATTCCAGGGCACCTCTTCGAGGCGCCCTGGAATGACGAGCTAGACAACAGGAAACTCTTATGACCGTTGCCAAGAAGCCCGGCTTCACCGACTACATCGTCAAGGATATTTCGCTCGCCGAATTCGGCCGCAAGGAAATCTCGCTGGCGGAGACCGAGATGCCCGGCCTGATGGCCACCCGCGAGGAATTTGGTCCGAAGCAGCCGCTGAAGGGCGCGCGGATTGCAGGCTCGCTGCACATGACAATTCAGACCGCGGTGCTGATCGAGACGCTGGCAGCGCTCGGCGCCGACATCCGCTGGGTCTCCTGCAATATTTATTCGACGCAGGACCATGCTGCTGCTGCTATTGCTGCTGCCGGCATTCCCGTCTTCGCCGTGAAGGGCGAGACGCTCTCCGAGTACTGGGACTACACCGCAAAACTGTTCGACTGGCATGGCGGCGGCACGCCGAACATGATCCTCGATGACGGCGGCGATGCCACCATGCTGGTGCATGCGGGTGTTCGAGCCGAGCAGGGTGATACTGCTTTCCTCGACAAACCAGGCTCGGAGGAAGAGGAAGTCTTCTTCGCGCTGATCAAGCGTCTCCTGAAAGAGAAGCCGAGGGGCTGGTTTGGAGAGATTGCGAAAAACATCAAGGGAGTCTCGGAAGAGACCACCACCGGCGTGCATCGTCTTTACGACATGGCGAACAAGGGTACGTTGCTGTTTCCGGCGATCAACGTCAATGACAGCGTGACAAAGTCGAAGTTCGATAATCTCTATGGCTGCCGTGAATCGCTCGTTGACGGCATCCGCCGCGGCACCGACGTGATGCTGTCGGGCAAGGTCGCAATGGTCGCAGGCTTCGGCGACGTCGGCAAGGGCTCGGCGGCCTCACTGCGCCAGGCCGGTTGCCGCGTCATGGTTTCCGAAGTCGATCCGATCTGCGCGCTGCAGGCGGCGATGGAAGGCTACGAGGTTGTCACGATGGAGGATGCCGCTCCTCGCGCAGATATCTTCGTCACCGCGACCGGCAACAAGGATATCCTCACCATCGAGCATATGAGGGCGATGAAGGACCGCGCTATCGTCTGTAATATCGGTCACTTCGACAACGAGATTCAGGTCGCGTCATTGCGCAACCTGAAATGGACCAACATCAAGCCGCAGGTCGACGAGATCACTTTCGCCGACGGCAAGCGGATGATCCTGCTCTCTGAAGGGCGGTTGGTGAACCTGGGTAACGCCATGGGCCACCCGAGCTTCGTGATGTCGGCCTCCTTCACCAACCAGACGCTGGCGCAGATCGAGCTGTTCGCCAACAACAAAGACAGCAAGTACGAGAAGAAGGTTTACGTGCTGCCGAAAACCCTGGACGAGAAGGTCGCACGGCTGCATCTGGCCAAGATCGGCGTGAAGCTGACTGAACTGCGCAAGGACCAGGCCGACTATATCGGCGTCAAGCCGGAAGGCCCGTACAAGTCGGACCACTACCGCTACTGATTATCTGAGGATTGGTCCTCAAGACGCCTGAGGTCCCGGAGCAATCCGGGACCTTTTGTTATGAGCTTCCGCGTTGGCGTCGCGATCATGAACAGACGTCGCGCTGATGATTACGCGGGCGATGAAGCCTGAGAGCAGTTACTCAGGCTTTCCGATCGAAACCTTCAGCGTGCCGACACCCTCGACGCCGCATTCGATCTTATCGCCGGGGGAAAGGGCGGCGACGCCGGCCGGTGTGCCGGTCATGATGATGTCGCCGGCGCCGAGCGCGACCTGCTGCGACAACTTCCAGATGATCTCGGGCACACTCCAGATCAATTCGGAGAGGTCTCCCTTCTGCCGCTCGGTGCCGTTCACCGACAGCCAGATCTTGCCCTTAGAGGGATGGCCGATCCTGGAGGCCGGCTGCAGCGAAGAGCAGGGTGCGGAATGGTCGAAGGACTTCCCGACCTCCCAGGGCCGCTCCTTCTTGCGCGCGGCGAACTGCAGGTCGCGTCGGGTAAGGTCGATGCCGACGGCATAGCCGTAGACATGATCGAGCGCCTTCTCGATCGGGATGTTGAGCCCGCCACTCTTCATCGCCACGATCAGCTCGACCTCATGATGCAGGTCGTTGGTCAGCGGCGGGTAGGGG
>JGI24705J35276_12237503_pt1 | contig 11435 bp, 12 predicted proteins | sample TergutNt197P4_FD_35276 | JGI IMG/M metagenome (IMG submission 35276)
GGCGCCGGTGCCGCGGGTAAGCTCGGCGCCAAGCTGTTCCTTCAATGCCTCATACAGGGAGACGCCACGCGCCCCGGCGTATTCCGCCAAACGCTCCAGGCGTTTTTTGCCCATTTTGCGCGGCGGCACATTGATGGTGCGGCGGAAGGCGATATCGTCCCCGGCGGTGACCATGCGCATGTAGCAGACCATGTCCTTTATTTCCCGGCGGCCGTAGAATTCTATGCCGCTGAAAATGCGATAGGGCAGGCCGCCCTCGATGAAGCGCTCTTCCAGCGCCCTGCTGAGGTAATGGGCGCGGTACAGCACGGCTATATCGCCAAGTTTCACGCCGGAATCACGTAGCGTAACGATCTGCCCGAAAATCCAGGCTGCCTCGTCTTTTTCATTTTTTGCATGAAAATACAACGGCTTGGTTCCAGACTCGCGCACGGCCGAGGGGAACACCGGCAGGCGGGTCAGGTTGTGGGCGATGAGCGTGGAGGCGGCCGCAAGGATTTGCGGGGTGGAGCGATAATTGGCGGTGACGGCTATGGTGCGCGCATTGGGATAGAGCTTGTCGAAATCGAGAAGGAGGCGGTAATGCGAGCCGCGCCAGGTATAAATGGTCTGATCCGGATCCCCCACGATAAACAGATTGCCGTGGCCCCCTGAAAGCAGACGGGCCAGTTTGAACTGTCTGGCGCTCACATCCTGAAATTCATCCACCATCACATATTGCATGCGCTCCTGCCACTTGGCGCGCGCCGCGGGGAAGCGCTCCAAAATGTAGGTGGCGAAATTGATCAGATCGTTGAAATCACAGCCGAAGCATTTTTTCTGTTCATAGAGATACCGCAGAAAAATTTCCTCGTCGCGGCTTGCGGCGTGCGCGAACCTGGCCTTGATGCGCTCGTTGTCCAGCAGCAGGATGTCCTCGATGTAGGTTGAGGCGTACATCTTTTTGGCTTCAAGCACATTGTCGATGACGCTTTTTATGGTGGCGTCGCGCAGAGTCAGGCCCATATCGCCGAATATTTTCAGCAGGATGTCTTTCCAGTCTTCCGTGTCCAGAATGACGAAGTTACGCGGATAGCCCAGCAGGTGGATGTCGTCGCGCAGCAGTTGTACGCAAAAGGCGTGAAAGGTGCACACCAGCCCGAGATCCATATCGCCCAGAGCCCGGCGCACGCGCAGCTTCATTTCATTGGCCGCGCGGTTGGTAAAGGTTACGCAAAGCACATTCTTCGGGGCTATGCCCAGCGTGGATACAATATGGCAAAAACGCCGGATGAGCGTGCGGGTTTTGCCCGTGCCCGGCCCGGCGACAACGCGCACCGGACCTTCGGTGGCGGCCACCGCTGCCTGCTGTTCCGGATTGAGGTCCGTGAGGAAGTCCATCTGTTCTCTACCTGTATCGCCTGCGTGAAAACTGCGCGCCGGAAACATACGAAGTGTTTTCCACGATGAACAGGGCATGCTCGTCAAGGCTGAATACCAGATGTTCCAGCCGCTTGAGCGCGATGTTGTTGGTTACGGTCAAAATAAGCTCGCGTTCCGATCCCGAATATGCGCCCCGGCCGTGTACCAGCGTGGCGCCATAGCGTTCTATTTTGACGATGGCTTCGCAGATGGCCTTGCCCTTGTCGGAAATGATGCATACGAGCTTGCGATGGTTAAAGAGCCCGATGACCTGCTCCAGTACGAAGGAGCTTATGAAGACAAAGATGATCGATACTATTATGAGATCCAGCGCCATGAAGCTCGCTGCCGCCAAAAACAGCACGGCATTGAAGCAGAAGCTGAACCGGCCTATGGCAATGTTCCAGCGCTCACGGAGCATGATAGCCACCACGTCCAGCCCGCCGCTGCTGCCCATGCTGCGCAGGCAAATGCCCACTCCTGCGCCGCAGAGCGCCCCGCCCGCCACGGCCGCATACAGCTCGTTCCGGATGGGGAGGACATAGCCTCCGAGCAGGTCTCCAAAAACCGAAGTCATGAACACGCCATAGGCCGTATACAGCAGAAATTGCCGTCCCACCCGGAACCAGGCCAGGGCGAACAGCGGAATGTTCAACAGAAAGTACCAGGTCGGCGGGTCGAGAAATTTTGTTACATACCAGATAAGCAGGCCTGTGCCGTAAACGCCGCCGGTGAGAAAACCCTGCTTGGCGACAATGCACTGCGCGCCGGCGGCATAGAAAAAAGCCCCCAGGCTCAACAGCGACAGGTTCCAGAGAATGGACGCGGAAAGCCGTATATTACTGTTCTCAAACAGGGGCATGCCAAACTCCTTGTACCATAAGACCTACCCCCAATTTACGCCTGGACCTTTCCGGCGTCCCCCAGGCAGAGCGGCGCCACGTAGTGCAACAAGCGCTGTTGCAGCGACACGTTCAAGAAATTCCAAAAGAATACACATGGTTGGTACGGCTATGCAGAAGCGTTTTCTTGAGGGCGGGGAGACGTAACGCTGATGCGCAGGCCAAGGGCGCTGGCGACTTTCATTACTGTGAAAAAACTCGGATTGCCTTTACCGGAAAGAGCTTTATACAGACCTTCGCGGCTTAATCCAGCTTCGCGGGCAAGTTTACTGACATTGCGCGCTCGCGCCACAACGCCCAGCGCATGCAGTATGTATGCCGGATTGTCGCCGCCTTCCTCCATCGCTGCTTCAAGATACGCCGCAATAGCGTCATCATTTTTGAGGGAGTCCGCCGTGTCATAACGGCCGAATTCAGTACCGCTCATCTTCTTTCTCCGTCCACTGGGCAGCAAGCTCTTTTGCCGCCTTGATATCCGCTGCTTGTGCAATTTTAGAATTTTCCATCAGAAAAGAAGCATACTCTTCGATGAAGGGAATGTAAACTGTGGTTGACACATCCCGCGCTGTAACACCAAGCTGCAATCAAACGGATTGCAGCCCGGTAGAGAGCTAATGCCTTCGGCAACAGCCCGCCGCAAAGGCACAGGCGGCATTTACTGCCGCCGGCGCATGCCGGAGCGGGCGTGGTTTTCAGCATTCAATCCCGATTGAATGCGACTTGGCATCAGACGCTAATCTTCCTGCAATCATGCGTACCCTCAAAAATTCCGTCGAAAATTACGAAATTTGAAACGGTGCTCGTCTATGCTGCGCCTTAAAGCAAATGGGAAATGCCCGCTACTGGGAGGAGAGCCGCATGAACAGGATTGTAGATATTACTCTATGGGAAAAAACCCTGAAACTGACAACACCTGAGCAATGGTTTTGGGCGGTACAAGATAACCTGGTGAATATCATTAATTTTATGCTTAGGCATGTAGCGGCAGTCTTCAAAACGCCAGCACTTTACCATGCTGCTGTTCAAAATGATGGCATGTCGCTTCGGTATGTACCGGAAAAACTTAAATCCCCCCCAATATGCCTTGCTGCCGTCCAAAATTTAGGTTGGGCGCTTCAGCATGTGCCTGAAGAATGCAAAACACCGGAGCTATGCCTTGCCGCCGTTCAACGGGATGGCAGAGCGCTTGCGTTTGTACCTAAAGAGCTCATAACTCCGGCACTCTGCTTGGCCGCTGTTCAAAGTGGGAGCATGTCGCTTAGGGATGTGCCCGACGCATTGAAAACGCCGGAGCTATGCTTTGCAACCGTTCAACAAGCCCCTTGGGAACTTGCGTATGTGCCTGAAGAATTAAAAACCCCGGCACTCTGTCTCTACGCCGTTCAGCTTGCTGGCAGAGTACTTGAAGAGGTGCCCGACGAATTGAAAACACTGGAACTCTGTTTGGTTGCCCTTCAAGCAGACGGATGGGCGCTTGAGTTTGTACCCGAAGTACTGAAAACCCCGGAGCTCTACCATGCAATTGTTCAGCATGACGGCACTGCACTTATTTTTGTGCCGGACGCGCTACGAACAAAGAAACTTTGTTTCGTTGCCGTTCGGAGTAGTGGCACTGCGCTTGCGTATGTGCCGGAAGAACTCAAAACACCGGAACTCTGCCACGTAGCCGTTCAGTGTGACGGATGGGCGTTTCAGTATGTTCCGGACGCCTTGAAAACGCCAGAAATGTGCCTCACCGCTGTTACAGAAGACGTTTTGTTGCTTGAATATGTGCCGAAAGCGCTCAAAAGAGAGGTCCGGCTATTGTTGAAAAAGGAGGCAAGATGACAGCAAAACAAGATAACGTGCCGGAAACGGCTGTGCTCGAAGTGATTATTTCTGGTGGTCAGACCGGCGCTGACAGAGCTGCCCTTGATTTTGCCCTGGAGCGGAGGCTCGAAATTCAAGGGTATTGTCCGCGTGGGCGCAGGGCGGAAGATGGCCCTCTTGATACGAAGTACCCTTTACAGGAAACGAAGTCCGCTGCTTATGCGCCGCGAACTCGACTGAACGTGAAACTTGGGGACGCCACCCTAATCTTTAACGGCCTGCCGGAGTATTCCGCAGGGACGCATACTACCATCAAGTATGCCCGTGAGCATAAGAAGAAATTCAAAGTGCTGCGAGCTTTCCCGGATGTCATGAAAGATGCCGCCGACCTCGGACGGTGGCTGAAAAAATACGCCCCTCTAAGGATCAACGTCGCTGGAAATGGTGAAGAGAAATGCCCAGGCATGTATGCGCACGTGCTTGCTGTGTTGCGGCAGGTGATAAAATAAGGAAGGATGCCATGAGTGAGCAAGATAAAAGGGAAAAACGCTTGTTGGAAGTGGAGGCAAAGCGCAAGGAAATCCTCGCAGAAGGCGAAAGAGGACGGGGTCTATTCACTACACGGTACTCATTGCCTAGTGACCATCGCTATAGTGGGGTTGTGCCTTTGTTTCATCTCATGTTTACGGTTTCCCTGTCTCGGAAGTACGATGACACATTTTATCTGTATCGCCTTGATACCTATGATGGTGAAGCCTATGACAACGCTAGGGGGCAGGCAAAATGTGAAGGCAGCACATCAGATGCCGCTGACAGAAGAGCTATAGAACTGCTCAAGGAAGGTGTTGAAATAACCCCTTGCTTTACTGTTTGTGCTCGTAAAGGAGGCAAGGCTTTAGTTGAGGTCGTCGGCACTGTGGATGTCTACTGTTTCAGCAGCGATGGAGTTGCCAAGGCAATTGCCATGTTTCTTGATAACGGGGAAGTAAACTACAAAGGCGCACCATTTGTGCATAAGGCATCAAAAGGTTTTCTCTTAATGCTTGAGAAAGAAATCGAAGCAGGAGGCATAAGCCCATATTACAGGGATCATCCCCATCGTTGATCAACAAACAGGAAAGGAAACTGACATGAATATACCCAATGTTGATAAGGAAAAATCCGGATTTGACATCGTAACGGTTGGAAACTTCTATGCATTTAGAGAAGGCTTCTTTTTCGCCAAAGTGAAAGTCATTGAAGACAATTCTGATGAGACGCACTACCGCTTTACCTTGAGAATTCATCCACACGATGAACCTGGCTATCTAAGTACTGTTCCAGACTCGACTATCGTGCCTGTAGAATCTGAGAATGGGAATACGGTATTCGATGTTAGCTACAAAAAAGATAGTTCAGGCTTCTTCGGCTTGGATATGCAGTTCTACGAATGGGATAAGCGCCCAATGTTTCCCGCAAGGAAGCATCAGGCGGTGCTGTCTCGCCTTGGTATTAGCAAATGACTGGTGCCTATGCACAGAGGGGCAATTGCGTATGCCTTTCTCGTTTAGCCATGCTCCACCTTGATATACGTAGCAGCTATGCGGCCATGCCCTGAAAGCACTCAAAAACGAGATTCGAGTGATACTTGCCGCACAGCGGAAGACCGGGCTGACTCCGACAGCTTTTTTGAAGGCTCTGTCACAGTAGGTGATTGACAAAATTTTGCAAGATGCTGTCTAGATATGGCAGGCAACTGATCAGGGTAAAAACAGGATCAATCATTTACTGTGACAGAGCCTTAAAAATAATTTCTAAAATTCAATAGAATCACTGTGACAATTCGCAGTTTTGTTGAAACAAAATGCAAAACTGCAAAGGAGTCGCTATGAGAATGGGTTCGATATGAACAATTACAAAGATTTCGTTGAAAAAGTGGAGGAAATTACTTCACAAGACATAAAAACTTTGAAAACCAAGGTCAAAGCTAGTGTTGATGCCGAAATTATAGCTGAAGCCCTAGCAATACCTCAAAAATATAGACCCTACTTCTTGCAGACAAAAAACGCCATGCGTGGACTTGGTATAACTCTAAATCCATCAAAGTCGTTTATTGGCTATCCTGGGGAAATTGATTATGCCATAATTCTCCAAAAAGGGGATAGAGATCTTGAAGAAAAAGAAGCCTATGACGTATTTCGTAAAATTAGACGTAGGCTTGAAGCTAAAAAACTACCCACCTTTGATTGGAAAGGTAGGGTTTTTCTACGGTGGTCTCCAGACCCTAGTGATGACAGTTCGTATGAAACGCTCCGCTACGAAGAAGGAAAAGCATACTATGTATTCCATGTAGATAAATAGTTCTAACTCGAAGTTTTAGGTGATCAACTATGTCCTGTGACATAGCCACCCACAAAGCTCCCCAGCCCGTCGAAGATTCCGACAAATGTCAGGAAGAATAGTCTCAAAGAGGTGCCGACATGAAATTACAGTCTATGCCGCACGAGTTGAAAACGCCTGAACTGTGCTTTGCCGCCGTCCAAGAACGCGGAAATTCACTTAAGTATGTACCGGAAAACTTGAAAACACCGGAACTCTGCCTCGCCGCCGTCCTGGATCACGGTGAGGCGCTTGAGTATGTGCCGGAAGCGTTGAAAACACAGGAACTTTGTCTTCTGGCCGTTCAGGACGGCTGGGCGCTTGAATATGTGCCGGAGTCTTTCAAAACACCGAAAATATGCCACACTGCTATCCAATGTAACGGCGATCAACTTGAGCTTGTGCCGGAAGGACTGAAAACGGCGGAACTCTGCTTTCTGGCCGTTCTGGGAAATGGACTTGCGCTTGACGATGTGCCAAAAAACCTGAAAACACCGGAGTTCTGCCTCGCTGCTGTTCAAAATCACGGTGCGGCGCTCAAGTATGTGCCAAAGGCGCTGAAGACGCCGGAACTCTGCCTTCTGGCCGTTCGAGGTTTCGGCACGGCGCTTGAGCATGTCCCTAAAAAACTGAAAACACCCGAGCTTTGCCGCATTGCTGTCAAGAGAGATGGCTTGGCACTTCAGTATGCCCCAAACAAACTGAAGACGCCGGAACTCTGTCTTACTGCTGTGAAAAAACACCGCAAGGCGCTTAATTTTGTACCGGAAGCGCTCAAAAACGAGATACGCGCTACCGTAAAACAGGCCAAGGCTGCATCTTCAGCCACCTAATCATCCGACTCCGCAACGACAGGATACCTATGATCGAATTTACCGGAAATGACCTGTTGCCGCTCATCAGGGCAGCCGAATCCGTGTTGTTCATCTTCGGGGCGGGCATGAGCACGGATTCCGGCATTCCAGATTACCGGAGTTCCGGCGGCTGGTATAGAGAAAACGGCCCTTTCGCCACTATAGGCAAAACGGCTTTTACCATATCCCTGCGCTCGGAATTGGAAGCGGACTGGAATCGGGCCTGGGGCATCTGGGGATATAAGCAGGCTGTCATTTCGCGGGCGAAGCCCCATGCCGGGTATACGCTTTTGGCCGGGGAAGCTGCGCAAAACCCTACGCGCAGCTTTGTACTCACAAGCAACATTGATGAACTGGCGCTCCGCGCGGGTTTTCCATCAGGGCACGTGCATCAGTGTCATGGCAGCATGTTCCGTCTACAATGCGGCATTCCTTGCTGCCGGGAAACATGGCGCATGCCGGACGATCCGCTTAATATTGACGCTGAAAATTTTCTGCTCAAAGGCCCTCTGCCGCGCTGCCCTTTCTGTGGGGCTGTGGCCAGGCCCAATGTCTTTCTTTTCGATGATAACGAGAAAAGCTATGTCTGGGAGCAAGACAACAAGAGTGCGCGTCATTTCGCCGCGTGGCTTGAAGCGCAAAAAGACGCGCAACTGTGTATGGTGGAAATCGGCTGCGGACTCGACGCCCCTGGTCTGCGCCGCCGCGCCGAGCAGTACCTTGCCGACTGTCCCAAGTCCGTGCTTATCCGCATTAATGATTCCGCCGCCAGTGGGCCGCCCGAACGCTTCATAGGAATACAAGACAGGGCGCTTCATGCGTTGCGCAATACCGATATATAACCTGCTGTCAAATCACCCTATACAGGTGTATTTTGCATGAGCACGCCTAAAGATACCGCGGAGAAGAAAGGCTACCGCAAGCAAAAAACACCGGAGCAATGGCTGTACCTTGTTATGCAACACGGCGAAGCGCTTCGGCTTGTGCCGGACAGCCTCAAGACCCCGGAACTCTGTTTGGCTGCCGTCCAGAATGACGGCGATGCGCTTCGTTTTGTGCCGAAGACGTTCATAACACCGGAATTGTGTCTCACCGCCGTTAAAAATGACGCTTCGTCACTTGTTGATGTGCCGGAGGCGCAAAGAACGGCGGAAGTCTGCATGACTGCCGTCCAGCAAACAGGCTGTGTACTCGAGGTTGTACCGGAATCCTTGAAAACCCCGGAACTCTGTTTGGCTGCCGTCCAAAAGTCCAGTGAAGCGCTTGAGTTTGTGCCGGAGGCGCTTAAAACGCCGGAACTCTGTCTTACTGCTGTAAAAAAACACCGCAAGGCGCTTAATTTTGTACCGGAAACGCTCAAAAACGAGATACGCGCTGCCGTAAAACAGGACAAGGCTGCATCTTCAACCATCTAGCCACCCAGGCTGATTCCGGCCTGCCGGGCGTATGGAGAGCCGAGATGAACATCATGATATATCTTGATGAATCATGACAAGGCGCGTAGTATGATTGAAAGGAGAATACCATGTCTTTGAACGCGACAGCGGCCAAAAAGGTCAAGTTTGCCACGCAGCTTGACCCGGATGTATTGGAAACCCTGCGGCGGATGTCCGCTGATGAGGGCAGGCACCTGCAAACCCTTCTGGATGAAGCCCTGCGGGAATACATTGACAACAAGCAGGCGGGCATCCCCCGCAGGCATGTCCTGAATGCCTTGCAAATAAGCATGGCGGAGTACGCCAGCTTATACGAGGCGCTCGCCAGATGACGCGGGACTATCTGACCACGGCGGAGATACTGGCTATACACGCCGTGCTTCTCAAACGCCATGGCGGGGCGGACGGTGTACGGGATATCGGCGCATTGGAGGCAGCGGCATTTCGCCCCCAGTCCGGCTATTATTCGGATGGGGTGCAGGAAGCCTGCGCCCTGCTGGAAAGCCTGCTGATCAACCATCCCTTTATGGACGGCAACAAACGGACGGCCTTCGCTGCCTGTGACGTATTCCTGCGTATCAACAGCTTCCGCATTACGGCAGGCTGGGAACTCCTTTATGAGCTGATGCTGCGCTGGATCGCCCTTGCGCCTAACGAGCGTTTCCGGGCGATAGAGGATGATTTGCGCTCCCTGATTGTGGAAGCGTAAAGCGCCGACTCGCTTCCCAACGCCCTACACGCCGGTTCCGGCATTCCAGCTTATCGCAGCTCCGTCAGTTGATATAGAAAAACCGCGCAATACTTCCTCCAAAATTACGAAATCTGAAACGACGCTCTTCCATACTGCTCCTGAAGAATACGAAAGAAGGAGCATGGTCATGGGCAGAAGATCGTCATTGCAGATATTGCCACAGCAGATATCGTCACTGGAGGCATTGACCCCTGAATCAGCGTATGCGCGCAAAAAAACAGCGGAATGGCTGCTGCGTCTTCTCGATTGCTCCGTAGCGTTGGACGAAGATTTTTTTGCATGCGCGGAGTGGTGTATGGGCGGTTTGCGCCCTGTATTGCACTCGTTGCATGAAATGCTGGGAAAAAACCGCAGCAGCGTCAAAAGGGATGGCGCGCTCAAAACAATCAAGGAGTGTTTGAAAGATCCAGACTCGGATCTGCACGAGGAGTTGAAAGAACTTGTCAAACGGCATCCCCGTATCACAAAACATGTATCGGCGATGGTTCGCCGGGAGTGCGAGCGGGCAGCCAGGGCGAAAGCCCGGGGGTTCTCCCTGGCCCGTGTCAAAAAACTTACCAAATCCCTTTTCGGCCTGAGTGACGAGGCCGTGCGGATATGCGAATACGCCTTCCTTGTCGGGAATTTCGACAAGGTGGAACACTATTTTGAGAATTGCCTGGAAATTCACAAGTATGCGTCCAGGCGTCTGCTTATGCGCGTTCTTGATATTCCGGCCTCACGCTATCGCGCGTCCTTAAAGGAACTGACAGACAGCGGCATTCTTGATGAAGCCGATCCCTACTATCTCCGTCTACAGGATGAAGTGGACACACTCTGGCAGGATGAAAAAAGCACAAGTATCGAGAAGCTGTTTTGCCGTCCACTTGCAGGGGAAAGGCTCCCCCTGGCGAATTTCCGGCTCCCTGCCGACGACCTTGCCTGTGTCAAAGCCCTGCTGGAAACAGAGAGCAAACTGCCGGTGCATATTCTGCTGTACGGAGCGCCGGGAACGGGGAAAACCACCTTTGCCCGCAGTCTTGCCGCCGCCTGCAAGCTCAAGGCCTGGGCGGTTCCCTGCCGCGACGATGATGACGAAAATGACCGCCGCGTTTCCTTGCGCGCCTGTCTGCACATGGCCGCCCGGCACAAGGGGTCGTTTGTCCTGGTGGATGAAGCTGAACGCATGCTCAACACGGATATGTTCATGTTGCGCAACACCCAGCAAAAAGCGTGGCTCAACGGCTTGCTGGAGGAAGCTCAACGCCGGGTCATCTGGATTGTCAACGATATTAATTTCGTTGATCAGGCTGTGCGCCGCCGTTTTACCTACAGCATCCACTTTGAGGAACTCGGCAAACGGGAGCGGCGTTTTGTCTGGGCTCAGATTCTCGAGCGGCATCATGTTCGGAAGCATATGTCCGAAATGGAGCTTGAAAAGCTGTGCGAAAGATACAGACCCCCGGCGGCCGTGATTGAGGCAGCCATCGTGCGGAGCAAGGAAATCGGCGTAAAAAAAACAGAGTTTGCCGCCAGCGTGGAGCGCTTTGTACGCGCCCACAACACCTTGCGCCGCAACGGCCGCAAGGAGCGCGTCAAAAAAGCGGAAGCCGGGCAGGATTACAGCCCGGAAGGCGTGTGCATGGAAGGTTCGATGGCAGAACTGCTGCAAGCCTGCCGCGAGGCTGACGCCGAGTTGCGGGACAGGAACATTCTCCCCCCCGCAAGCGGCAATATGCTTTTCTACGGCCCGCCGGGCACGGGCAAAACAGCCCTGGCCCGCTACATCGCCCATGAATTGGACAGGGAATGCGTGGTCAAGCGGGCAAGCGATCTGCTCAGCATGTGGGTGGGCGAATCGGAAAAGCAGGTAGCGGACGCCTTTGCCCGCGCGGAAGACGACGGGGCCGTGCTGGTGATCGACGAGGCCGACAGCTTTATCTAT
>JGI24705J35276_12237502_pt1 | contig 11432 bp, 13 predicted proteins | sample TergutNt197P4_FD_35276 | JGI IMG/M metagenome (IMG submission 35276)
AAGGTCACCGGCCAGATCGAACCGGCCCGGCCCCAGTTGACCAGCTTGTTCAACGGGCCGAGAATGGCGTTGGCGCCGGGGATCAGCCGGACGCCGTCAGCCAGCCGGACCACCGCCGGATCGGCTATCGCTCCCATTGCAACACCTCCTTCTTCCAGGCATAAACATAGCCGACCAGCAGCAAGCCGATGAACAACAGCATCTCCACCAGGGCGAAGAGTCCCAGCTGGTCATAGCTCACCGCCCAGGGATACAGGTAGATGGCCTCGACGTCGAACACCACGAACAGGATGGCAATCAGGTAGAATTTCACCGAAAACCGCATCCGGGGCGCCTCGGTTGGTTCGTTGCCCGATTCATAGGCGATCAGCTTCTCCCGATAGGGTTTGCTCAGGCGGAAGAACCGTCCCACAAAGAGGAGGAGCACCCCGAAGAGCGCCCCGATGATCAACAGCAGTAGAATGCCGAGATATTCCCTGGGCAGCGTCTCCATGGCCGCGCTCCGTCAACGCCGCAGGTTCTGGTGCATCCGCTCGGCAAAGGCCTGGCGCGCCGCCTGGGAGGCCGCCGAGGGGGTGGTAAAACTCAAGCAGCCGGTGGTGCACTTGGTGATGCAGGCCGGTTCAAGCCCGGCATCGATCCGATCCTTGCACAGATCACACTTGCCCACCTTGCCGGTGTCGGGATTCCATTGGGGCACGGTCCAGGGACAGGCGGTGATGCAGGCCTTGCAGCCAACACAGGCGCCCTCTTCAACAAAAACAATGCCGTCCTGGTCGCGCCGCCGCATGGCCCCGGTGGGGCAGGCATCGACGCACCAGGCCTTCTCGCAGTGGAAGCAGGACAAATAAACAAAATCGATCCGGGGCGGTGTGGCCGTAGCCTCGGTGACCTCGATCATCCGGCAGTAGAAGGCACCGGGGCCGGAATTATTCTTGTCCTTGCAATGGACCTCACAGGCCCGGCAACCGATACAGTCGGCCACATTCTGGGTAACGATATATTTGCTCATCTTGATGCTCCTGTGCTCAGACCCGGGTCACGGTGACAAAACTTTCCGCCAGATTGAGGCCGCCACCGGCCTTGTCCCACTCCTTCAGTTTGCCCTGCATGAAGAGCTGGTCGGCCAGGCCCCTGCCGAATGCCCGCTTTTTGACCGGCACATCGGTGCCGAAGCCGTGCAGCATGAACACCGCCTCCGGATGGATGCGATCGGTGACATAGGCGGCGATCTGGCCCTGCTGGTCGCCATTGGCCACGGTCACCAGGTCGCCATCTTTGATGCCGATCCGGCTGGCGGCAATGGGGTTGATCCACAGTCGGTTGGTATCGAGCAGGTCACAGAGGATGGGGTTGTTCTGATGCATGCCATGCGCCTGGTAACCGGTGCGGCCGAACAGCAGGCGGAGGGAGCCCGACGGCGGGGTGACGGGAGGGACATAGGGCGCCAGTGACGGTACTCCCATGGCCTCCCATTTGGGGTTGACCAACTCGATCTTGCCCGACTCGGTGCCGAACTTGAGCTGGTCGCGATCGTACCAGATGGCCTTGTCGCTTAATTTGACAAAGCCCTTGGCATCGAAATCGGCGCTGGTCAGACCGGTGTCCTGCAATTGGTACTGCCAGATGTCCTCAATGGACTTGAAGGGAAAGTATTCACCCTTGCCCAGCCTTCTGGCCAATTCAAGGTAGATCTCCCAGCCGGCCTTGGTGTTGTTCTGCGGCTTGACGCATTGCTGCCGCCGGCCGAATCCCGGCTTCAGTCCTTTTTCGGTGCGCAGGATGGAATCGCGCTCAATGAAGGTGCTTTCCGGCAGGATCACGTCCGCAAACCAAGCCGTTTCGCTGAAGTTGACATCCACGGCCACGAGCAAATCGAGCTTGTCGAGAATCCGCCGCTGTTCCCTAGTGTCAGGCATGGCAATAAAGGGGTTGTGGCGGTGAACGAAATAAGCCTTGACCGGATAGGGCTCACCGGTGTCGATGGCCTCCAAGGCGGTCTGGAGCATGCCCGCCCCCTTGTCCCATTGCGGGTAACGCGATCCACAACCGTCGGCCCGCTCCTCGTTCACCGCCGGCACCAGCGAAGCCAGGCTCTTGAGGCCGGATTTGCCGGCATCCTTGGGTCCTTTGGGGTAGAAAAGGCCGCCGGGCTGTTCAATGCTGCCCAACAGCGCGTTGAGGATGTGGATCATCCGCGAGGCATAGAAGGAATCGCGGTAGCGGGCCAGCATCCAGCCGGGATGGATGATCACCTTGGGGCGGTCTTCGTTCAGCTCGCGGCAGAAGGTCTCGATTTCCGTAGCCGCAATGCCGCACTCCCCGGCCGCCCATTCGGGGGTATAGGGGGCGAGGAAGCTCTTGAATTCGGGCAGCCCGCTGATGTACCGGGCAGCGAACTCGTGGTCGTAGTAGCCGTTATTGACCAGACAGTTCGCGATGCCCAGCAGCAGGGCGTAATCGGTGCCGGGCCTGATCTGCCAGTAGCGGCTGGCCTTGCCGGCGGTTATCGAGGCGCGCGGATCGATATAGGTGACGCGGGCACCGTTCTTGATGGCCTTAAGGAAGCCCTTTACCTCCTTGACCTTCAACGATTCGGTGATGTTGCGGCCGAACAGGACGATATGGCGGGAGTTTTCATAGTCATAGGCAAAATCCTTCCGTCCCAGGCCATACACCGACTTGGCGGCATGATGGACATTGCGGCCACAGGTGCAATCGTGATTGATGTAGTTGGGTGATCCCAAGGACTTGAGAAAGGCCTGGCGCAGGTCGGCAAAGGGGCCGCCCCGGTCGGACAGCAGGATCGACCTGCCGCCGTGTTCAGCAATGATGGGTTGCAGCCGGCTGACAATATAATCAAAGGCCTCGTCCCAGGAGACCTCCCGCCACTCCCCCGCCCCGCGCTGGCCCCGGCGCAGCAACGGCGCCGTCGGTCGCTGCCGGTCGCCTCGCTGGGCAAAGGTTGCACCGCCCTTGGCGCACAGACTTTTGCCCATGCCACCGTCATGGCTGTTCCCCTCAATCCACTCGGGCTGGCCGTCTTTGATCTGCACGCTCACCGGACAACGAACAGCGCACATCCCGCAAATAGTGTGTCTTGTCTCTGTCATCGTCAAACTCCTCGAACCATCTTGATTCAGACCGTTGGTCAACTGCCGGATACGCTCGTTTATGTCAATTCAATTGATACACCTCTTGATGTCGACCCGCGACTCAAACCGCGATCCAGCCGCCCATATAAAACCATGCTACATGGACAATCTATGAGCTGATTCGCAGGCACCTGGCCCTGGCCGCCGGGCTTGCCTGTGTTTAGCTCATCAAAACAATTGAACAAAGTGCTATCGAGCAACAATAATTTAGTCTAATTACTTATTTCTACAAAATTCAAAATCAAAATGGAACTCTATTTTGCTCCATCAAAAGATAAATCTCAATGATAGCAATTACATTTATATGAGCGGGGAAAAATAATGCCTCCATGTGGTAACATCTCGTTATTGCAAGAGAATATGAAACCATCAAGGTATATGTGCCCAGGTTGCCAGCCACCGGTTTGTGGCCCCCGATCAACTGGACGATCCCCGGATGATAAAAGAACGTATAGGTTCAACCCGGCCAGCGTGAGGGAGATAGGGATCAAAAAAGATCTTGGCTGTAGCGATCTCAAGATCTGGCAGGGAGCAGACGAAAGTGGCCCCTGCCCTCCTCTTCTATGGAGGCAAGAGGAAAACAAAAAACGCCTTGCAACCGAATTCGATTGCAAGGCGTTTTTTTATGGCTGGCGGAGAAGGAGAGATTCGAACTCTCGGTACTTGCGTACACACGCGTTCCAGGCGTGCACCTTAAACCACTCGGTCACCTCTCCGTGCTCAAGCGACCATCCGGTTTCCCGGCAGTGCCGGGTAACGGGCACAATTTTCTATCCTGTGTCCCGATTATTTACAATAAAAAATTAACGACGTTTCCGAAAAAATTCCTGCAGAAGCCGGCTGCATTCCTCGGCGCAGACCCCGGCGGTGACCGGAAATTGATGGTTAAGCAGGCCATCGTTTCCAATTCGGTATTTGGACACCACGCCGCCGCCTTTAGGGTCGGTCGCCCCGAACACCAGCCGGCCTATCCGCGCATGTGCGAGCAGGGCGGCACACATGGGACACGGCTCCAAGGTCACATAGACCGTCACCCCGGGCAGCCGATAATTGCCCGCAGCAAGAGCGGCCTGGCGAAGCGCCCGCATTTCGGCATGGCCGGCAGGATCAATGGCTCCAATGCAGTTGTTGCCCGCTTCCGCCAAAATCGTGCCATCAATGCCCACTACCACCGCGCCCACCGGCACCTCACCCGCCAGGGCGGCCTGCCGGGCCTGACCAAGGGCTCGCGCCATCATCAGGCAATCCGGACCGGGATGTCCAAAAGGAGACTGAGTTGAATGCATTATTGCGTTTTTGACCCGGCGGTCCGCGCTTCCGATTGTATTTTCGAAAGCACCGGTTAAAATTACAAAAAAGATATTGCAATCACAAAATCGAAACAACGCCCAGGAGAAGGTTCATGTCCGAAAAAAAAGCCTCTATCCTTGTCTACCAATCCTCACCGGAGAGCAAGACAAGCATCGAAACCGCCCTGGCCGGCCATTTTGATCTCACCTTTCAGTATGATGCCACCCTCTTCCAGACCGAGATCAACAAGCGCCCCTACGACCTCATTTTCATGGATTATCAATCGGAAAACGCTAATACATTAAACCTGCTGAAAAAAGTGCAGGAGCAGACGCCGTTCACACCGGTGATCCTGACCTGCGAGTCCATGGATTCCGTGACCCTCGGCAACCACCAACTGGAGCCGGTCGTCTACGACATCCTCAATTTTCCCCTGTCACCCGTCCGGGTTAGACAAACTGTCAGGCATGCCTTGAACAAACGGCGGCAGGACAATGAGCTGGCCTATTTGCGCCACACCCAGGACATTGTCTACAGTTTTGACCGGATCATCGCCGAAAGCGACAACTTCAAGATGGTGCTCAACAACTTAAGGAAATTCGCCACCACCGACGCCACCCTGCTGATCACAGGCACCACCGGCACAGGCAAGAGCTACTTGTCTGGTACGGTCCACTACAATTCCCCCCGGCGCCACCGTCCCTTCATCAAGATCAACTGCGCCAACATCCCGGAAGCACTGCTCGAATCCGAGCTGTTCGGTCACGAGAAAGGGGCCTTCACCGGGGCTGACAAACAACGGCTGGGCCGCTTCGAACAGGCCGACGGCGGCACCATCTTCTTTGACGAAATCGGAGAAATCCCGCTGGAAATCCAGGCGAAGCTGCTCAGGGTGCTGGAAGAGAAATCCTTTGAAAGGGTGGGCGGCAACAAGACCATCAAGGTGAATGTCCGGCTCATCGTCGCCACCAACAAAGATTTGCCATCCATGATCGCTGCGGGCAGATTCCGGGAAGATCTCTACTACCGGATCAGCGTGCTGCCGATCCATCTGCCCCCGCTGAAGGACCGGCCCCGATGCCTGGTACCCCTGGCCCGGAGGATGCTGGAAAAATTTACCCTCTCGCTGAACAAGGGAAACATCAAGGGCTTCACCCCCGAGGCTCTGGCAACGATCCAAGGCTACGACTGGCCGGGTAATATCCGCCAGCTCGCCAATATCATCGAACGGGCGGTCATTCTCGAGGAAAAGAACCTGATCGGGCTCTCCTCGCTCCATATTCCGGAACTGAGCCAGGCCATGGCCCCGCTGATCCAGGTGACCGAACCCCTGGAGGCCCACGAACGGGAACTCATCCTCAAGGCGCTGACCGAAAGCCTCTGGGTACAAAAGGATGCAGCCCGCCGCCTGGGCATCAGTCCCCGCGCCCTGAATTACAAAATCAAGAAATTCGGCATTACCCACCAAAACTGGCGCAAACACAAGAAAAGGTAAGATTGGCCGTCTCAATGCAGGTGGCCGCCGGTACTTGACATGGTCAGGTTGCCGTTCTTCACCCCGCGCAAGGCCATCAGTTTCTCGGCCAGCTCGCGTACCTGCGAAGCGCGGCCCTTGACAATGGTCACTTCCAGACAGTTGTGGTGATCCATGTGCACGTGGGTGGTCGAGGTGATCTGGTGATGGAACAGGTGCTGCAACTCGGTGATCTTCTCCTGGAGCTGCGGCTGATGATGGTTGTACACCAGGGTTACCACCCCGACTACCTCGCTGTCCTGCTCCCACTCCTCATTGACCAGCACCTTCCTGATCAAATCGCGGATCGCCTCGGAACGGTTGGAATATTTGCGGCTGACCAGAAACTCGTCGAACTGGCCGAGGAGCTTTTCATCCATCGAAACCGAAAATCGCAAGAGCATGGCAATCAGGTCTCCTTTTCCAGTTCTTTGAGTTTTTCGAGGATCGCTTTGGCCTCGGAGCGGATCTTATCCGGCACGTTGGTATCCTTGCTGACCCGCAAGAGATATTGCCTGGCCACCTTCACCTTGCCCCGGTAGAGATTGTACTTGCCCAGATAAAAGCCGCTCACCCCTTCTTTGCCGCGATTGGCCGCCAACTCCCCCAGATCGTAATACACCTGGGGATACTCGGGCATGGTCAGGGCCACCCGCTGAAGCATCTGCTCTGCCCTGGGATTGTTGCCGCTCATCAGCTCTATCTTGCCCAACTGATAGGCGCCGTACACGTCGCTCGGATTGCGCTTGAAGGACTGTTCCAAGATGTTCCTGGCCTCGTCATAGTTGCCACTGCCCACCAGTAGAACCGCCTTGTCGATCTCCAGCACCTCTCTTTGCGGATATTGCTCCTGCACGAACGCCAACTGGCGGAGCGCCTCCGGGTAGTTGCGGTCTTCCCCCGCGATCAGGGCCAGGCCGTAACGGGCCATGGTCTGCTGTTCCTTGTCTGTACCCGTGGTTGCGGCCGTGGCGCAATAGGTCCGCAGCTTGTCGAGGTCCATGGATTGCACCAGCACCCGGTACTTGAAGCGGAGAAAATCGAAATTGTCGGTCTGGTGCTGCGGTTGCGGCACGCCCTTCTGCCGCATCATTTCCAAAAGCGACTGGACATATCCCAACCGGGCTTCCGGATTCGGATGGGTCAGGAGATATTGCGGCACCTCACTGCCCATGCTGTAGCGAGTGACGCGACGCATACTCTTGAGCATGCCCTCCATGGCCGAAGGATCGCGGCCCATTTGCTGCATCCAGCCGAAGGAAAGCCGGTCGGCCTGCTCTTCATCCTCGCGGCTGTATTGCAGATTGGCCGCCTGGCCCGCCGCCAGCGAACCGGTCAGCAGTCCCTGAGACAAACCGGGAACCCCCAAGGCCACGCCGGCGATCCCGGCGATCAAAGCAAGGGCACTGACCTTGGTGCCCTTGTCGAGTCGCTGGGCAATATGACGGCTGACCACATGGCCGATTTCGTGGGCAAGAACGCTCACCAATTGGTCCTCGTTGTACATCGCCTCGATCAGGCCGGTATAAAAAAAGACCAGCCCGGCAGGGGCGGCAAAGGCGTTGAACTGGCCGCTCTGGACCACGAAGAAGCGGTAATTGAAGGGCTGAGGCCCGATGGTGGTCAGGACTCTCTTTCCTAATTCGTTGATATACTGACTGATATCCGGGTCATCCAAGACCGGGAACTGCCTGCGGACCGTAAAGAGCAATTGCTCGCCTATCTTGCGTTCCTCGCCGATGGTCAGTGCCTGCACATACAGCGGCGCCCCCAGGTGAAGCAGGAGAACGAAAACGGTAAGCCAGCGGAAAAAACGGCATTGTCTGAACATGGGAGAAATATCCGCTCAATCAATCGTCTGGGTATTCTTGTGATTACAGCGGGACCAAGGCCATATTGCCCCGGCCACACTCCGCAAGGTACTGCGTTCAACCGCTGACCGCAACGCCGAAGACGTGAAAAAGGTGCGACTCAAGGGTCCAATCCCGAATGAAAAAACGTCGTTCGCCCCGACCGGTCGGCGGCCAAGCAGGCGGCCAACGCCAAACCAGCATCTTCCTGTTGCCCTGGGGCGGCCCCTCGGGTAGGGTAGCGCATTCTTTCACAGGTTGCAGCCATGGTTCCCTTACTCGTTGTCGATCAATTCTCCCTCGCCTTCCGCACCGTCGAAGGCCACCTGTCCCCAGTGCTGGACCAGGTCGCCTTTCGCATTGCCGAAGGCGAAACTCACGCCCTGGTCGGTGAATCCGGTTCCGGTAAATCGGTCACCGCGCTGTCCATCCTGCGTTTGTTGGAGGAGACCAACGATATCCAAACCAACGGCTCCATCCTCTTCGCAGGGCAGAACCTGGGAACGCTGGATAAGCCGTCGATCCGGGCCATCCGCGGTAACCGGATCGCCATGATCTTCCAGGAGCCGATGACCGCCCTCAACCCGGTCTACCCCATCGGCGACCAGTTGTTGGAACCGCTGATGCTCCACCAGCGCCTCAGCAAAAAAGAGGCCTTTTCGCGCGCCCTGCACCTGTTGGAACGTACCGGCATCGATAACCCGCAAGACCGGATCAACAGCTATCCGCACCAATTGTCCGGCGGCCAGCGCCAACGGGTGATCATTGCCATGGCCCTGGCCTGCAAGCCCAGGCTACTGATCGCCGACGAGCCCACCACTGCTCTGGATGTCACCATCCAGAACCAGATCCTTGAGCTCATCCAAGATATCCAGCAGGAATACGGGATGTCGGTTCTGCTCATCACCCATGACCTGCCGATGGTGCGCAAGATCGCCGACACGGTTTCGATCATGCATGGCGGCCGCATTGTCGAGCAAGGCCCGGTGGCGGAGTTGTTCGCCAATCCGCGAGAGGAATACACCAGACGCCTGCTGTCCGCTGTGCCCGAAGGGGTGCAACAGACCAGGCCAGGCGGCGACCAGTTGATTAAAATCAACCACATCACCTGCAGCTTTGTCCTGAAAACCGGCTGGACCGATTGGCTGCGCCAAAGGCGGCCGGCATTCAAGGCCGTGGACGATATCAGCCTGAGCCTGCATGCCGGTACCACCTTGGGCGTGGTGGGTGAATCGGGCTCGGGCAAGTCCACCCTGGCCCTTTGCCTGCTTGGGCTCATCCGCTACGACGGCCAGGTTTTTTATTTTCCCGCGCCAGGAGTCAGCCATTGCCTCTCGAACTTACGCGGCAGCCGGTTCCGTCCATTGCGCAAGGAGTTGCAGATCGTGTTCCAAGATCCTTTCTCCTCCTTGTCACCGCGCATGACCGTCGAGCAGATCATTGCCGAGGGGCTTGAGATCCACGGCCTCGGCGGCACCAAGGCTGAGCGGCGCCTCCTGGTGGAGCAAGCCCTGCGCGACGTTGAACTCGACCCGGCCCTGGCCAGCCGGTTTCCGCACGAGTTTTCCGGGGGCCAACGCCAGCGTATCGCCATTGCCCGCGCCATCATCCTGCGGCCCAAACTGCTCATCCTGGACGAGCCCACCAGCGCCCTGGACATGACTATCCAGAAACAGGTGCTTGAATTGTTGCGGCAACTGCAAAACCGCTATCAACTAACCTATATCTTCATCACCCATGACCTACGCACCGTCCGCTCCCTGGCCGACCACCTGGCCGTGATGCAGCGGGGCCGCATCGTCGAAAGTGGCCCGGCCGCCGCCCTGTTCGCCAACCCGCGGCAGGAATACACCCGGCGTCTCTTTGCCGCCGCCTTTCATCGAACCTGAACCTTGGAACGTAACCCGATGATCTACCGCGCTGTTCTCCATGTTGACCTTGATGAGGTCAAGCCGCTGACCATCGCCCTGGCCAATGCCGGCAACCTGCTCCGCTCCATTCCGGAGAAGCATTACGACCTGGTCATCCTGTTCAATGGCCCCGCGGTCAACCTGCTGCAAGCCGAGCTGTGCGCGCCCTTTCGCGAGGAGATCTGGCAATTGCAGCAGGCCAGGGTGGCATTCAAGGTCTGCCGCAATGCCTTAAACCACTTCAATATCGATCCGGAAAACCTGATTGAGGGCTGCGAGATTGTCCCGGCCGGAATCGTGGCCCTGATCGAACTCCAGCAAGGCGGCTACGCCTACATCAAGCCCTGAACCTTGCTTTTCTCTTTCTCAAATGACTCCCTCGTCGAGCTTGATGGTCAGGCGCAGTTCATGGGGCCTCTTGTCGGTGTCCAATCTCTGACCAGTGATTTCATACGGAGCACGTACGCAAGCTCTAAGGCAATGATATCGTTCCTGTTCATAATATCCCCGGTCATTTGCTGTGGAGCTGATCCAGCTATGCATCAATTCCACACCAGATGACGAAGAGCCTAAAAAATCATGATAAAAGGTGTGGTCGATTACCTCGAACATCTCTTGAGCGACTTGAGCGCCGCTCTTCACGCCCCTATTGAACAGGCCCTGCGCCTGCTTGCCGCCCGGTGACCACCATGGAACAGCCGCCACCCCAAGATATTGGCTCCGCCTTTGCCCGTCTTTCGCAACTGGTCGCCACCCTGCGCGGGCCCGGTGGATGCCCTTGGGATATCAAGCAGACCCCGCTTTCCTTGAAAAAATACCTCCTGGAAGAATGCCAGGAGTTGGCCGACGCCATCGACAGCGGCGATGAGGCGGCCATCTGTGAGGAGATGGGTGATGTCTACTTCATCCTGGCCATGCTGGCCGCAATGTACAGCGAACAAGACCGGTTTACCGCCGAAGATGCGGTGGAGTCCATCATTGCCAAGATGATCCGGCGCCATCCCCATGTCTTTGGCGACACCCCGGTCACCGACGAACAGGCCCTGCGGGAGCAATGGCAACGGATCAAGCAACAGGAAAAGCACCCGACCGACCCTTCTCTCTCCTGACCTGCTTTTCTCTTGACAATTCCAGTCATTTTCTACTATTTTATCTTTTTTTATCTTACCCACCCTTCTCGCTCTCACCGTCAGGATAGAAGCGAGGGCCAATCAGACCACGAGGAGGAATCATGCGTCATTACGAAACCACGTATATTCTGCGTCCAAACCTGGGCGAGGATCTATGCACCGAAATCATCGATCGCACCAATGCCATCGTCACCAACGACGGCGGCGCGATCATCTGCCTGGATCGATGGGGAGTCAAGCGACTGGCCTACGAAATCAGCCGGGAAGTTCAAGGGTATTACGTCTACATGAACTATGCCGCTCCCGGCAAGACGGTTGACGAAATCGAACGTATCTTCAGAATTGATGACCGGGTTCTCCGTTACCTGACGGTCAAGTTGGGTGACAACATGAATGCTGAGGCCATTGAGGCCGAAAAACAGCAGATCGCTGAAAAAGCCGCGGCCCGCGCCCAGGCGCAATCCGAAAACTCTGAAGGCGACGATTTTGACGGCGAGCATCTGGATGAGGATGCCGCAGAAGAGTAATTCGCCGTTTCGTGCCCAGTTTAACGCAAGGAGTTTTGCATATGTCTCAGCAGAAAA